>Ga0316217_10004517_pt1 | contig 14957 bp, 11 predicted proteins | sample 1anoAmetaG_FD_203633 | JGI IMG/M metagenome (GOLD analysis project Ga0316217, IMG submission 203633) | Freshwater microbial communities from Trout Bog Lake, Wisconsin, USA - 1anoA | ecosystem: Environmental > Aquatic > Freshwater > Lake > Hypolimnion/Profundal zone | place: USA: Wisconsin... | reverse complement strand
CGGCTTTCGTTGGCGGAACCGTTCTGGTGACCAACGGAATGTATGCGCATGGCGGGCGCCTCGTTCTTGGCGCGGTGACAAACCGGGTGGCGGTTACCAAACCTTTGCGGGTTCAAAGCGTCAACGGTCCGGAAGTGACTCTGATTGAAGGCCAGCCGGAAAACAACGGCGTTGCCGTGAGGTGTGCCTATCTGACCAATGGCGTGGTGTTCAGCGGATTCACGCTGACCAATGGCGGCACGCTGGCGGTTGGGGATGAACCCGCCGACCAGGATCTCGAGGGTGGCGGAGTTTGGGGAGAGACGAACGCGGTCGTTCTGAATTGTGTGTTGGTCAACAACTGGGCGGGACAAAACGGCGGCGGCGCCTACGGCGGGATATTGGATCAGTGCCTGCTCGCTGGAAATGATTCCTGGTACGGTGGCGGCGCGTATTCAAGCGTGCTCAATGAATGCCTCCTGTCCAACAACGTGGCGAGTTTCAGCGGTTGGGCCAGTGGCGGCGGGGCATCGGCTTGCACGCTGAATAACTGTGTGCTCGCGAACAATTTCGCCGATGCCGCCGGTGCCGCCGAAATGTGCCTGCTCGACAATTGTGCCGTCACTGGCAATTCGGCGGGCGGCGGCGTTGGCGGCGTGGACAGCAGCACGCTGAACAATTGCACTTTAACCGGCAATTCCGCCCAAAACAGCAACGGCGGGGCGAGCGCGAGCACGTTGAACAACTGCATTGTTTACTACAACCAGTCGGTCACCACGGATCCCAATTATTCCAGCTGCACGCTGAATTATTGTTGCACGCCTGGCCGGCCGGTCGGCGGGGTTGGAAATATCACGAGCGAACCGGAGCTGGCCGATGCGTTTCACATCAGTGCCGGGTCGCCCTGCCGGGGAGCGGGCAGCGCGAATTACTTGACCGGCACGGACATCGAGGGCGAGGCGTGGGCAAATCCGCCTTCCATGGGCTGCGATGAATATCACGCCGGTTCGATTACCGGCCCGTTGAGTGCGGCGGTTCAGGCGGATTACACCAATGTTGCGGTTGGATTCGACGCGGTCTTTACGGCGCAGATCATCGGGCACGCGGATTACAACGTGTGGTATTTTGGCGATGGCACCATCGTCAGCAATCGCCCGTATGCCGCGCACAGTTACGCGGCGAGCGGAGACTACGCGGTGGCGTTCACTGCCTACAACGATAGCAATCCGTCCGGCGTCAGCGCCTCGCTCACGATGCACGTGGAGGCGCCTTTGCATTATGTCGCGCAGGGCAATCCCAATCCGGTGGCCCCGTACAATTCCTGGCCAACGGCTGCCACCAACATCCAGGACGCCGTGAACGCGGCCTTCGCGGGCGGCGCCGTCCTCGTGAGCAACGGCCTTTATCAATGCGGCGGGTTGGTGATCAACGGGCTGACCAACCGTGTGGCGTTGACCCAGCCATTGAATTTGCAAAGCGTCAACGGGCCGGGCGTGACCGTCGTTCAAGGATCTCAGGCGCCTGCGGACCCCAGTGGCAACAGCGCCGTGCGTTGTGTCTTTCTCGCCGACCGGACGACGGTGAGCGGCTTCACACTCACCAACGGATCGTCCGGCCAGGGCAGCGGCGGCGCCTGGTGTGCTACCGCCAACGTGGTGGTTTCCAACTGCGTCATCACGGGCAACCTCAATGGCGGCATCAACACGGCCTTGGTGGACAACAGCGTGATTGCGAACAATGACAGCGGCGCCAGCAGTTGCACGCTGAACCACTGCGTCATCACGAACAATTCCAGCGGCGGCATGAGCTATTGTGTGGCCAACGATTGCACCATCAGCGGCAACTCGTCGTACAACGGCGGCGGTGCGTATTGGAGCACCTTGAACCGTTGCCTCGTGGCGAACAACCATGCGGCGCACGAAGGCGGCGGCATGTGTGTCGGCGAGGCAAACAACTGTTTGTTCACGGGCAATTCCGCCGGCCAATACAGTGGGCCCGGGCTGAATGTGAACTTCAACAATTGCACCATTGTTTACAATGCCGATGGACCGGGCGTCTGCTGGTTGAGTAACTGCATCGTTTACAATAACACGGCCTGGAATTCCGACGCGTACAGCACGTTCAATTACTGCTGCACCATTCCTCTGCCGCCGGGCGGCACGGGAAACTTCACGAATGATCCGGCGTTCCTTGACGCGGCCGGCGGCAACTTCCGCCTGCAAACCAATTCGCCCTGCATCAATTCCGGAAGCAACGCCTCCGCTCCGGCGGGGCCTGATTTGGATGGAAACCCGCGCATTAGGGGCGGCACGGTGGACGTCGGTGCCTACGAATATCAAACGCCAACGTCGCTGCTTTCGTACGCGTGGCTGCAACAATATGGCCTGCCGGCCGACGGCTCGGCGGATTATCTGGATTCCGACGGCGATGGCATGAACAACTGGCAGGAGTGGAAAGCCGGAACCAATCCCACCAACGCCATGTCCCTCCTGACCCTGACTTCGGTTTCCAATAGCATGGCCGGTGCGATGATAACGTGGCAGAGTGTGGGCGGCGTGACGTATTATTTACAGCGGAGCACCAATCTGCCGGCTTTCATTTCCATCCAAAGCAATATTGTCGGCCAGGCCGGCGCGACCAGTTATACGGACACCAGCGCGACCAATGGCGGACCGGATTTCTATCGGGTAGGAGTGCAGTAGTGAGTTTTTGTGGGTTTAGTCCCTTGTCCCGATGCCCGCCAAGGGTAGTATTTCAATCTTCAGCCACGGTTGGCTGTGCCGCCCGGATCGCGTTTTCCCGGCAAATGCGTGAATAGACCTCGGCGAGTGGTTTCATGGTGCGGGGCAGTTTGGCATCCCGGAAATCCACTCCCAGCAGGCCGAATTTTTTAGTGTAGCCGAATTGCCATTCAAAATTATCCATCAACGACCAGTAAAAAAAGCCGCGGACATCCACAGCGGACGCCATGGAGCGGTGGAGCGCTTGGAGGTTGCGCTGCAAATCCAATTCCCGGAACGGTTCGTCGTCCGAGGCCGCGCCATGCTCGGTGATGTAGATCGGCAAGCGGAACTTCCGGTGCAGGTAGTCGAGGATCTTTTCCAAACCCTCCGGGTAGCGCTCGACCATATCGTCACACACAAAGCCAAAACTCTTGATGTCCTTGATGGGCGTGCCGCTGGCGGGGATCATGGCCCGAAAATGGTGAAAGCGCACGCGGCCGTAATAATTCAGGCCGATAAACGTGGAGGCGCGCCGCCGCCATCGGCCCAGGAACGCATCGAGCACAAACTTGTTGAACGTGTAATGGCAAACCCACGCTGTGGCGCGGTCCCAAAGCGAGTAATTCTGATAGGCGTGGAAAAAGGTCCAGTTTTTGGCGATGCCCACCTGGGGCTTGAGTCCGGCCAGCCCTTCGCGGCGGATGATGCGGCTGGCTTTGACATGGGCTCGCGCCATATTCTCCACCACCCGGCGGAACTGGCCGAGCTTCCATTTGCGATGCGGCGGGAAGCCTCCCATCAGGTAGGCCACACACGCGTAGGTGTCCGGTTCGTTAAAGGTGTTCCAGAGGTAAACGCGGTCCTTGAGCGCGGCCACCAACTTGCGCACGTAATCCTCAAAACAGGCAATGGTGGCGGCATTGGTCCAGCCGCCGCGGGCGTTGATCCAGGGGGGATTGGAGAAGTGGTGCAGCACCACCATGGGCGTGATGCCTGCGGCGCGCAGTTGATCCAGCACATCCACGTAGTGGGCCAGCGCCGCCGGATTCAACGGCGCGCCCGGCGCGGATTGCAGCCGCGACCACTCAATGCCAAAACGATAGGCGTTGAGCCCCAGCCGGGACATCCAGTCAATGTCCTCGGGATAGCGATGGTAATGGTCGCAGGCGATGTGGCAGTTACCGCCGTCCGAGGCGGTGAACTGCGTCCACTCGTTTTCAATGTGGCCCTCCACCTGCGTGGGCGACGTGGCGGCGCCCCAGAGAAACCCTGGGGGGAACGGGAATGACTTGTCCTGGTCCGGCGTGGCCATCAGTTTTTGCTCAGAATATACCATTCTCTGTCATTTTCTTTCTTGTTTAAGCAAAGCCGGTTGCGGCTTTGCCGCGTTGGGACCTATCCGGGCTAGCCGGACTTTCCGCCCACGGCCTGGTTGACGGCTTGAAACAATTTGGCTTGTGCGCATTCCATCCAGGTGCGGAATTTGGCGGTGGGCAGGCGCTCCGGCAATTCCGCCAGCCGATCCAGGTTGAAGGTCGTTTCGGCCAGACCGATGCCGAATTGTTCCGCGTCAATGGCGTTGACCTGCTGTTCCACGTGATTCTCGACCGGCACCAGGAACAGCGGTTTGCCGAGCCACGCCGCCTCGCTGACCGATTCAAAACCGGCCGTGCAGACCACGTTGCGGCATTCCGCCATCAGGTTCAGAAACTTCTCGCCGTCCAGCTTGTGAAAGGTCAGGGACGGAGAATGCTGGAATACGGCCGGCGCGCCAGGCTTGTCATAAAAGCAGTGCAGGCGCGTCAGCGGATGCGCGGCGCTCCACTGGATTATTTGGTCTGCGTAACCATGATTTAGTAAATAGACCAGGGTGAATTGGCCGGCGGGATTGGGCTTCAGCGCAAACAACTGCCGGCGCAAAATGGGGGGACCCACGATGATGCGCTTGGCCGGCAAATCCGGCGCCTCGTATAATGACAGCGCCAGCTTGGTGGCGCGGGCGCCGAGGAGCCACGTATAGACTCTCATGCTCAGCAACTGTTTCCACAGGTGTGGCGCCCGCACGTAGCCTGGGTGCTGAAACATGAATTGATGGCCCACGGCCACTACGGGCGGGCGCCGCCGCCGCGTCAGGGTGTAGAAGGCGGTGATGGGCTCGAAGAAATTGATGATCACGTCCGGCTGCGCAGCGCTTACGATTTCATGGAACCGGTTGGTGAGGCGCGCGTATCGGGGCAGCTTGGTGAGGACGCCCAACAGGGTGGCGGTGTTGTTCACCGCGCGGTTATGCTTGTATTTAAACTCGAGTGTCGGCAGTTGCTGAACGGGCACTTTCATCGCCGATCCGAAGTATTCCGGCACCGGGCGATGCGAACTGACGCCCAGCGTGACGGCCACGACTTGATGTCCCGCCGCGTCCGCCATTTCCTTCACCGCCATCGCTTGGGTCATGTGGCCGCGACCCTCGCCGAGCACGCAGAACATCATCTTCATGGAAGTGAACGAGTTTAATTTTGCCGTCGAAATCTTCTATCAGCGCGGTGCAGCTCTCCACCCAGTCACCGCAGTTTAGATACTCCACCCCGTCAATCGTCTTCATCTCGGCCCGGTGAATGTGGCCGCAAATTACCCCGTCCGCCTCATGGTTCCGGGCCATGGTGGCCAGCGTCTTTTCGTATTCGGTCACGAATTTCACGGCGGACTTGGCTTTGAATTTCAAATAGGCCGCCAGCGACCAATAGCCAAAACCCAACACGCGCCGCAAGCGGTTGAAATGAAGGTTAAAGTCCAGAATCCAGTTGTAAAGGTGTGAGCCCAGCTTTTCGAGCAGATGGTTGAAATGCGTCAAGCCATCCGCCTGGTGACCGTGAATGACCAGATATTTTTTCCCGTCGGCCGCCGTATGGATGGCCTCGCGCGCCATGGTGACACTGCCGAACCGCATGCCCGCAAATTGCTCGATGAATTCGTCGTGGTTGCCGGTGATGTAAATGACCTTGGTCTGCTTGCGGCTCTTGCGCAGCAGCTTCTGGATGAGCACGTTGTAGTCGTCGCGCCAGAACCAGCGGAATTTCAATTCCCAGCCGTCTATGAAGTCGCCCACCAGGTACAGGTATTTACAGTCCACCAGGCGCAGGAAATCCAGCAGCTCGCCCACGCGCGCGTGGCGCGTGCCCAGATGGATATCCGAAATCCAGATCGAGCGGCAGGCAATCGGCTCGTCCAGGTTCAGTTCCAGCATTTGCTGTTGCTTCTCGTTCATAACCCGATGACGACTACACTCTGCGGCAATTCGGCTGGCAACGGCAACAGATAAGTGCGGTTGTAACCGGATTTTAACCTGGCTGTAACCTGACCGCCCAATTTCTGGCAGCAAACCGGGGGAAGGGGAGGGTGGGGGAATGGCGCAGGAAATATTCTTCTGCCCGGTCCAAAGCGTGAATGAGCAACCCCTCTGGCGGAGTGCGACTGGGTCGCAGACCAGCCGCAGCAGCGTGGTCAGCCAGAAGGTCGGTCGAGCAGAGCAAGCCCCTTGAAGGGCGAACGTTGCGGCTGGCTTTCAGCACAGTGCGGGCTGCACCCGGGAAGGGAAGTCCCAGTTCGCCGCTTTCCCCTCACGCGCGCGCGGTCCTCTCGGCGAAATCCACCGCCTTGCGGCAGAGCGGCCGCCAGTCCAATTCCGCCCGCACACGGGCCGACGAGGCTGCGGCGTGTGGCTGCCAGCTCGCCACCGGCGCCGCCAGCCAGTCCAGGATTTTTCGGCCAAAATCCGCGCCGTTGAATGCGGAAAACTTGACGAGCGGATCGCTTTTGAAATAGCCCTGCACGCTCTGGAGCGGCGTACACACCGTGGGCAGGCCGGTGGCCACGTATTCCACGATCTTGGCCACAAACGCGCAGTGCGTGCCCGCCGATTCCTCATAGGGCACGATGCCCACCGTCGCGCCGGCGAGCTGGGCGGACATCTCAGCGTAAGGCGTGAAGCCGGGGGCTTCAAATTTGAAATTCGGAATCGCCCGAGCCCGGTGCAGGAATTTTTCAAGCCCCGCCGTCCGGCGGCCCACAAAGCGAAAGACCGTGGCCGGCTGTTTGGCCGCCACCACCCTGACCGCGTCCAAGGCGATCGCGCCCAAGTGGTGCGCGTCAAAGGAGCCATGCATCACCACGATCGGCGGCAGGGCCGGGGCGGGCAGCTCCGTGCGCAACGGAAATGCTTGCCCGTCGTAGCCGTAATAAATCGGGCAGATTTTCTCCGGCGGATAGCCGCGCGCGGACAGCCGGCGGGCGAATTCATCTGAGATGGCGCCGACGCCGTCCACGGCGTAGCGCACGGGCAGCGAAATCTCGTAGCGCATGAGCGCCCGCACCAGGGGTTTGGGGGCCACGTAGCCGGGCCAGGTTTCCATGAACCCCGTGAGCAGGTCGGGGAAATTCATCAGCACCGGCAGGTGCAGCCGCGTTTTCAGCTTGCCGGCCGCCACGGCGGAAATCGCGTGTTGGGAGAATACCAGGTCGAACTTTTCCGTGGCCGCGGCGGCGGCCACCATGCGTTCGAGGAAAAACGGGTAGGCCAGGTATTTAAAATTGCGAAATTTCGCGTAGCGGCCCATCTCCCACTTTGTGAACAGATGCAAGCGCACGCCAAAGCGCCGCGCCACGGCTTCCGCGTCCGGTATTCGGGGGCCGAAGACATGGACTTGGTGTCCGCGCTGCGACATTTCCTGCACCAGATAGACCGCCTCAGCCGAGCCGCCGCCGGAGGGCGGATAGAACGGTTCGTGCGTCAGAAAGGCGATGCGAAGTGGCGTTGACACCCCGGGACGCTAGGGATTTTGCCCGCGCGATTCAATGTAATTTCGCTGTCGAAAGGCGTTGACTATCCCGGCGGAACGGCTATTTTTATCGTCCGTTTTGTGGATGGGGTCATAGCTCAGTTGGTAGAGCGCCTGAATGGCATTCAGGAGGTCAGGAGTTCGAGCCTCCTTGGCTCCACCATTTTCAAACGGTCGAAAAAGCCCTTGTTTTCTTTGCGGAACAAGGGTTTCTTCATTCCAGGATCATCCCTTGCCGGCCGCCAGTTGGCGGCTTGCTTTATCGCCCGGTTGAACTCGCAAGCACCCCCGTTAAGCTCCTGCTCCTGGCGATCCCCGCGCATGGCCTCCATTTGCTTGTTAAAATATTGTTGAAACCTCTGCCCTCCCCAGCGCCGTAGGCGTGACATCGTTGTAGAATCGAGACCAACATAATTGAGCGCCGTAGGTGCGCCATAGACACATTCGTAACAGAGAGCAGAAGCCTCGCCCAAATCCCAAAATCCGCGCTCCGCCTCGGCTACAGTTTTTCTTCAAACGCTCTGCCCGGATCCGCAACCGTGGCATGGCGTCGAGCACTTTCCCCGAAGCAGCACTCCGGCTTGCCGGGTCGAAGCTTCTGAGCGAAGCCCGGCGAGTGCCGCCATATACCGATACAAACTCATCCAAAAGAACGGCGAAGGCGGGTGTGGGGTGGTTTATATGACTGAGCCGGAGGAGCCGGCGCGCCCCTCAACCCGGCTCAGCACGATGCTGGGAGCCGATCTGATCCAGATCGCCAGACACCGCAATGCCGAGCCCCCCGGCTGATTCACTTGATGCGCGGCGATCTGGACTGGATCCTGATGCGGGCGCTGGAAAAGGACCGCACGCGCCGATACGAGACCGCCAATGGTCTGGCGGCGGAGATCCTGCGCCACATCAACAACGAACCGGTGGTGGCCAGGCCACCGGGCAAGCTCTACCGGTTCCGGAACATGGTGCGGCGGAACAAGGTGGCGTTCCTGGCTGTCAGCGCCGCCATCACTGCGCTGGTTATCGGCCTGACCTTGGCTTGGTGCAGTTGGACCGCGGCGATCTTGCAGGCGCGGAAGCGTCGTTTTGCGAGTCGCTGGACATCCGAAAGAAATTGCTCCCGCCGGGACACCCGGCGCTGGCGATGGCGGAGAACAATCTGGCTCTGGCCCCCTGGTATCAGGGCGATCTGGGCCTGACCAATATGGAAGTCGCCCAGGCCTTGGGCCTCTCCGAGCGCACCGTCAAGAATCACTGGACCCACGCCCGCGCGTGGCTTTTCCGCGAGATCAAGGCGCGACGCCATTAAAGAGCCCGTCGGCTTCATTTCCTGGTTCTTCATGCTGGTGGTGGGAACCGCCGCTGTGGCTCCGGCTCAAATCGCAGTGCCCAGTGAACCCAGTGGGCGGGCAATCCCGGCACCACGTTCACAGCGGATCAACTGGCCGCGACGATAGCGGGACTCTGGAGTGGCGTCACCCTGACAACTTGCACCATTGACGGCGTGCCGGTGTCCGGCTTGAGCGACCCGGCCACCACCGAATACCTCGTGCAGGCGCCGGCGTTCAGCTACACCATGGCCCAGCAGGGCAATGTGTTGGCCGAGAATAGATCGGGCCTTTGGCCCGCCTTGGATGTTCTTTAGGAAAATGCTCAAACGACTCCCAAGTGCTCTCTTCGGCTGGAGCGGGCCGCATCAACAAAAAGGGCCGGTCTTGCGACCGGCCTGTTCAGTTGTCAGGGTTTGAAACCTCGCTCGGGCCATCCATTATGCCGTGCGGCTCTTGCGGAACATCCGCAGGGTGCTCATGCCAAACGGCAGGAGCAGCATTGCACCCGCGACAATTGTGGTGGGTTCGGGAACGGGTGTGATAGAAAGTATCAAATCTTGGTAATCCAAGTCAGAACGTTGGGCCATCGTCTCATCTTCCCAGCCCATAATGAAGCTACCACCAGGAAGGTATTTATAATAAGGGGTGTCAGCCGAATTGAAAACTGCCACGTGGTAAAGACCCGTTGTGTCACCTGCGGTCGAATAGAACAAGTTATCATCTGTATTAAGACTGCCAGTGTATAGGTAAAAACCAAGACTCGTGTCACCAGTGATGTCAATGTGACTATTGCCAACAGAGAGGGTAGTACCATTTACAGCGATAGTCTGTGAAGGATTTCCTTTCGTCACACCTGCAAAAATTGGCAACAAAGCAGTAGTTATTGTGCCTTGGGCATTCACACCGTAAATGCCGAACGTGTTTACATATGCATTACCCGCAAACGCGGCGATAAATGTCGAAAGCCCACCGCTAATAGGCATTGTCCAACTGTCCAATGCACCGCCGCTCTGATTAAGAATAGCGTTGTTCAAAGCGTCATTGGCGGCCTCGGGATTGTTGCCTGTAAAACCAAGAATTTGATAAAGGTTGTTATTTGAACCATCTGAACTCGGCGCATTTACCATGTTTGCCTGTGCCACCGTGGCGAAGGCCAGAGCACTGGCCGTTATTACAGCTATTTTCATTTGTGTTGTTTTCATATTTTTAGTTGGCTTATTTTTAGTGCTTCCCTTTGTTTTGCTTTGTTTGTGTCTTGCTTTGGTCCTCACCTGGGGACTTTTTTCGAGTATTTAAACTTTTACATATTCTGTCTCGGGATTCTACTGTGTTTTGGGACATCTATGTTCATTATTGCGACATGCAAAAAGAAGGCGAATTCCACAGAGCCATTCAGCATTTGGGTTGTGATTAGCTTTGACGGTGTCAACATTGTGGACAGCTCGGGCGCTTGGGGAATGGGATTGCGGGACCACGGCCTGTCCTCCGTAGCCATTGCGAAGGAGGAACTACGGACTACGGACTACGGACTACGGACCACGGACGGTGGGCTGTCCGCATCCGGTTCGTGTCGGCGATCGTTACGGGGCTTGGACTGCGCTTGGCATCTATCCAGATAGTCCCAGCGCCAACGGCGCACCTCATGCCAGCCTGAAGCAACGTCCCAGGCTTTCGAACCCTCACGGCGGTAAAGGCTGAAAGCCGTTTCATTATTTCCCAGGGGAAACGCCGGGTCAGGAGACCCAGCCTACAAGGCGACGTGGCGCGGCGTTGTAGGTCGCGTGTCCTCACGCGGAGGCCTCACGCCGCCCCGGGTGGATCGCGCCGTTGGCGCTTATGCCGCTATTACCATCCCAACATCAGGCGATGCCCGATGCTGGTATAAATCGGACCTTTGGCCCGCATTGTCTGTTCTTTAGGAAAACGCTTGAAGGACCGCGAGGTGTGTTCTTCCGCTGAACCGGGCCGCATCAACAAAAAAGGCCGGTCTTGCGACCGGCCCGTTCAGTTGTCAGGGTTTGAAACTTCGCTCGGGTCAACCGTTACACCGCGCGGTTTTTGCGGAGCATCCGCAGCGTGCTCATCCCAAACGGCAGGAGCAGCATTGCGCCCGCGACAATCGTGGTTGGCTCGGGAACGGGCGTGATGGAAATCTCCGATACTACGAAGTCATTTCCACTAAACTCGGTGTTCAAATCAACAAAGCTCGGGAAACCGCTCCCGGCAACGAAGGTTGTGCTGAATGTTTGCCATGTGCCAGCGCCGGTCAGATTAATGCTGCCAATCGGAGTCTCTCCAATGCTGAATGTCAATGTAGGTTCCGCAACTTGATACAAGCTTGCTGCCTTAACACTGAACGTGTAGGAGTCGCCCGCAATCAGGGTCGAACTTAATTCGCCTTGCCAAATGATCGGGCCACCATTTGCGGCTCCGCCACCTGGTACGTTTTCGCTAGGTGCTAAGGCTCCGTTTACAATGAGCATCTGGGCGTTCGGATCATTTGGAACACTGATGGGGCCGTATGTCCAGTTCGGATTATAAAACTTTGGATCCGTTCCAACAGCATAATAACCCCCTCCCTGAATCGATGGGCCACCCGCATTTAGGAGGCTGTTTTGGATCCCTGTGCCATCTCCATAATCGGAAGTAAAGTCGAGGTCTCCTGCCGCAAAATTTCCGTTGATGACCAAGTTTGCCGATGCCTGGTTGACCGCAAAGGCACCCGCACCGATCAATAATACATATTTAAGGTTTTTCATGATTTTTCCTCGTTTTGTTGTGTTTTTAACCGTTGTCATTTGCCATTTGACCATTTTTTTGTCGAGTCATCTATCGCCAATGGGGACATCTTTATTCACTTTTGGGACTTCTAAAAATTACACCGCGCGGTTCTTGCGGAACATCCGCAGCGTGCTCATCCCAAACGGCAGGAGCAGCATCGCGCCGGCGACAATCGTGGTGGGCTCGGGAACCGGAGGAGCATCCTGGGTTCGAAGCAACAACTCCTGCACCGGTTCGCCGTCGCCGTTGCCTTGATATGTGGGATTTGGGTATAGCAGATCGCCTGTCAATCCATAATTTCCGTTTAATCCCGAAAGCATACCCGCTGCCAAGTAGATCGCGTTTTGATCGCCAATAGCACTGGCTGTAAAGCGGTTGCCAACAAGGTTTCCGTTACTATCGAGGCTAACAGCTACAGTGCCGCTCAGCGTGGTATCATAAAGTGCCGCCCAAACCGCAAGTTGCACGGCGGCTTTTTGATCGGTGGAACCATTCTGCAGGGAGTTGAAATTGTTGTAGAAAATCTCAGCGGCGTTTTGTATCGCGTCCCCCTGTTCAATCTGGAGCTGCTTTGCGCTGAGGGTGTTATCATAGGCATCCAATCCCCAACTCGGTCTGACGCCGCTCAGTCCAGTGTAGCCACTGAGATCATAACAGTAAGTGCCTCCTAAGTAAACGGTGCCTCCAATATCAGTGCAGACGGTATCATATGAGGCGGGAAATCCGCTTGAAGCAGTGCCTCCAGGTACCTCGGTAATTGAAATTCCACCAGCCAATGCTCCACCTATGCTAGTGTTGAGACCAGTCCCGTAATTGTACGTTATGTTGAACGACTCCAAGCCACCGTTCCCAATGTTGTAATTCACCATGGCGCCCTTGGCTGCGCTCAAACTCAAGCCGCTCAATAGGGCCAGTGCCATTGTTCGCTCAAAGCAGTTTAGTGTTTTCATAATGTCTCTTCTTCTCCCGTTCTTTGTGTTTTTTGTATTTGTGTTGAGAAAAGCGCTTTTTTAACTTCCAGTTTAAACTTTACGTTTCTCGCTCAACTATCCGCATTAAGTGTTGCACAGCTCAAAGCGAACATCTATCCAGTAACGGGACATGTATAGTCATAAATGGGCACAGCTTGGTGAGCCGGCGGAACTCTGCAAATGGGACTTCTTTAGTCATTTTTGGGACATCATCAAGCGATTCCTCTTTTGTGCCCGTAAATTGCTGTTATGGTTCCCATTATGATCCAATGGCGGACAGCTTCTCTGATCCTCATTTGCGCGGCGGTTTGGAATGCAGCCTTCTTTGGCTGGACCGCCACGGTTTCCGATTACGCCGTGGAGGTAAGCGCTATCACGGTCACAAATCCGCCCCAGATTATGCTAGTGTGGCCTGCCGATGCCGGCGCCTCCGGCTACACCGTTTATCGCAAAGCCCTCGGGGCCAGTACTTGGGGCACTGCCATCGCCTCGCTCGGAGCCGGGGCGGCGAATTTTGCGGACCCGCAGGTTGTGGTGGGCACCAACTACGAGTATCGTGTCAGCAAAGCCGCTTCGGGGTATTATGGCGAGGGTTATGTTTTTGCCGGCATCCAAGTGCCGCTGGTTGAGACGAGAGGGAAAATCGTTTTGCTGGTGGACAACACTTTCAGCACGAATCTGGCGACTGAACTTACACGGCTGCAACAGGATATGGTGGGCGATGGGTGGACCGTTTTGCGCCACGATATTCCGCGCATGTCCGTGGAGGCGTCCAATACCAGTTCCACTATTTGGGCGGCCCGTTCCAACGAGCTCGCCAGTGCCAAGGCGCTGGTCCGCTCCGATTACCTGGCCGATCCGACCAATGTAGTGGCGGTATTCTTGTTCGGCCACGTGCCCGTGCCGTATTCCGGCAATATTTCTCCGGATGGTCATGTGCCGCAACACCAAGGGGCCTGGCCGGCGGATGGTTACTATGGCGATGTGCCCTACGACGGCTATGATTGGAAAGATTCGTTGGTCAATGACAGCGGTGCCAGCGATACGCGGAATTGGAACGTGCCCGGGGACGGCAAATTCGACCAAGGCATTTTCCCGATCTCATTGACCCTGCAGGCCGGCCGGGTTGATTTGGCGAACCTGCCGGCGTTTTCGCAGAGTGAAACCTCGCTGTTGCGCCAGTATTTGAACAAGGACCATGCTTTCCGGCAGAAGCTGGTCACCGCGCAACGGCGAGGCTGGATTGACGATAATTTCGGCCTGTCCGCGGGTGAGCCTTTTGCCGTGACCGGCTGGCGCGACTTTGCCGCTTTTTTTGGAGCCAGCAACACGGTGGCCGGTTCCGACTGGTTTGGCACGCTCGCCACGAACAGCTATTTGTGGGGTTATGGTTGTGGATCAGGCACCTACACGAGTTGCAGCGGGGTTGGTAGCACCTCCGATTTTGGCAACAACGACCCGCAAGTGGTGTTCACGATGTTTTTTGGGAGCTATTTTGGCGATTGGGATTCGACCAACAATTTTCTGCGCGCCGCCTTGGCCACGCCCACCTACACCCTGACCAGTGTGTGGTCTGGTCGGCCTTACTGGCAGTTCCACCACATGGGTCTTGGCGAAACGACCGGTTACAGCACTCTGGTAAGTCAAAACAACCTCGGTGTCGCCCAAGGGGGGTACGATTTGAACACAGACAATGGTTTTGTGCATATCGCCCTGATGGGCGACCCGACCCTGCGAATGCACATGGTCGCGCCGCCCTCGGCGCTGCTGGTCAGCAGCAACGGCGCCGGCGGCGTGAACTTGACCTGGAACGCCTCGCCCGACACGGTGCTGGGGTACCATGTTTATCGTGCTCCCACGAGCGCCGGTCCGTTCACGCGCTTGACGACCAACTGGCTGACCGGCGTCAACTACACCGATCCGGCGGTGAGCTCAAACGTCTATATGGTGCGGGCGGTGAAATTGGAGGTCAGCGGCAGCGGCAGCTACTACAACGCCAGCCAGGGCATTTTCCAAAGCCTGGACGGCTCGGCGGGTGCGCCGGGCATCACGCTGTTTCAACCGACCAACAACGCCAGCTACGGCGTGCAGCCCTCCATCCAATTGAGTGCGGACACGTTTGATCCAGCAAACAACGTCACCAATGTGGCTTTTTATGCTAATGGCGTTCCAATTGGCCAGGCGCAGGCGCCGCCTTACAATCTGCTGTGGACGAATATGTACGGTGGCAACTATGCGTTGACAGCCAGTGCGCTTTGCAGCAGCGGGCTGACGGCAACTTCGGCGGTGGTTAATGTTTCGGTGGCCTCCGGCACGGCGCAAAGCACCACCACGTCCCTTGCCCGG
>Ga0316217_10004516_pt1 | contig 14957 bp, 11 predicted proteins | sample 1anoAmetaG_FD_203633 | JGI IMG/M metagenome (GOLD analysis project Ga0316217, IMG submission 203633) | Freshwater microbial communities from Trout Bog Lake, Wisconsin, USA - 1anoA | ecosystem: Environmental > Aquatic > Freshwater > Lake > Hypolimnion/Profundal zone | place: USA: Wisconsin... | reverse complement strand
TGGCCGTTGAGCGGCAGCACCACCCCCACGAGCCGCGCGGGCTTGCCGCCTCCCCGCGTGTCGGTCCCCGTAAAATCAACCACCACCGCCTTGGCGCCCGACGCGTCAATCGTCGGCAGCTTGGCCGCGTCATCCCCGCTCATCGCGCCCTGGCCCAGTTGCGTGCGCCAGCGGTTCAAATTGGGCAGCAGGCCGCCGCCATTGCCGTCAAGCTCGCTCACATTTACTGACGCCGACGCGTCGCCGGCACCCGGGATCACATAGCGAGCCACCAGGAATTGCATGAGATCGCCTTCCTTCCATCCCGCCGGCACCGTCCATGTCGGCTTGTCGGCCGCCGCTGCGGGCGCGCCGGCAGTCGCGCCCGGAAGAGGCGGATGCGAAGCGGGCAACTGGCTCATATCCATTGCCGCCGGAACGGCCGTTGATGCCGGCTCGAATTGCACCGACTTTAAAAAGGCAATAAATGACGCCTTATTCTTCTCCGCCAGCGGCCCGTTACCCATCATTTTGAAATACCATGTGGCGTCATCGGTGTGCAAAATCACGGCGATGACGCGCTCGTCATCCCCGCTGCCGGGAGCGGTGCCGGCGATGTCGTACAAATCCGCCATCTGGCCGGCGATCAGGACGGGCTCGGCCGCCAATTTCAGGCCGGCGTCATCCAGCGGCGCCTGTCCCACCTGGCCGCGCCAGCGATTGACGTTGGCGGCATCGCCACCCGACATGGGTCCCAGCGGGATCACGCTCACATCCGCCGTCTTGCCGCTTTCGGCGATGTCAAAACTGGCCACCCGCAACTGCGTCAGCGGCTTTTCTTTCCAGCCATCCGGGAGGGTGTATTTCAATTTGGGCAGGCCCGAATTGTCCGGCACTGGCAGCCCGTTGGGCATGGTGGCCGGCATGCCGGAGGGCGACGCGGCGGCGGCCGGCGGCGGAGTGGTGGCCACCATATCGGTGGCATCCACTTTATAGACTTTGACGTCGTCGCGGCCGCAGCCAGCCAGCGAGAGGATCGCGGCGATGGCGAGCGGCAACGCTTTGGGTAAGGCGGAATGTCTCATTTCAATGCGGCAAAAAGTACAGCAAAACGGCATGGTCGGCGATACCTTTGTTGGCATTCACCAGCCATAATTTGGCATAGCCTTGGCAAGAAATGAACAGTTAAATCAACTGACGCCCATGTTGAGCAGGAATTCGATGTTGCTCCGCGTCTTCTTGAGCTTGCCGAGCATCAGGTCCATGGCTTCCACCGGCGGCACGCCCGTCAGGGCGCGGCGGAGGATGACCACGCGCGAGGCTTCGTCCGGATGGTAGAGCAGTTCTTCCTTGCGCGTGCCGGAGCGCTCGATGTTGATGGACGGGAAAATGCGGCGGTCCACCAGCGCGCGGTCCAGGTGGACTTCCATATTGCCGGTGCCCTTGAACTCTTCGAAGATGACTTCATCCATGCGGGAACCGGTGTCCACCAGGGCCGTGGCCATGATGGTGAGCGAGCCGCCTTCCTCGATGTTGCGCGCCGCGCCGAAGAAACGCTTGGGCTTGTGCAGCGCGTTGGCATCCACGCCGCCGGAAAGAATCTTGCCCGAGTGCGGCTGCACCGTGTTGTACGCGCGCGCCAGCCGGGTGATGGAATCCAGCAGGATGACCACGTCGCGCTTATGCTCCACCATGCGGCGGGCTTTTTCAATCACCATTTCCGCCACCTGTACGTGCCGCTCCGGCGGCTCGTCAAAGGTGGATGATATGACCTCCGCGCCCTTGCAGGAGCGTTCCATGTCCGTCACTTCCTCGGGCCGTTCGTCAATCAGCAGGATGAACAGGTAGGATTCGGGATTGTTCTTTAAAATGGCGTTGGCGACTTTCTGCATCAGCACCGTCTTGCCCGTGCGGGGCGGCGCCACAATCAGGCCGCGCGTGCCCTTGCCAATGGGACATACCAGGTCAAGCACCCGCGTGCTGAGTTCATCCGCCGCAGTTTCCAAAATGAACCGCCGGTTGGGAAACAGCGGCGTGAGATTGTCAAAATGGGTTTTATCCTTGGCCTTGTCCGGCTCCTCGCCGTCCACGGCCTCGACCTTGAGCAGGGCGAAGAATTTCTCCTTCTCCTTGGGCGGCCGGATCTGCCCGGCCACCAAGTTGCCCGTTTGCAAATCGAAGCGGCGGATTTGCGACGGGGACACGTAAATATCTTCGGGACAGGGAAGATAATTGAAACTTTGCGAGCGCAGGAAGCCAAAGCCTTCCGGCAACACCTCGATGACGCCTTCGGAGAAGAGCACGCCGGCGCGCTGGGCGTTCTTTTCCAGGATGTGGAAAATGACCTCGTGCTTGCGCATGGTGCCAAAGTTTTCCACATTGTATTCGCGGGCCATGGCATTCAAGTCGGTCATGCTCATGGCCTGCAATTTGGCGATGTTCAGCGAACTCGCGATCTTGTCGCGCTGATAGCCCCGGCGCTCGGCGAACCGGCTGTCTTCTTCCGTGGGCTCGACTGGAGCGGAGGGGGGACGCAACTCCGAGGGAGTACTGGGGGCGCCAAAATTCGAGGCATCTTGCCGTGCGGAGGCTTGGGCGGCGGCTTTGACGCTGTCCACCGTCCGTTCCACGGGCTCGTCACGCATGATCGGAGCCGGCGCGGGCGCTGGCGGCCGGACCGCCGGGGCGGGCGCGGGCGCGGGTGGCCGCACCACTGGGGCCGGAACCGGCGCCGGGGCCACCGGAGGTGCGGCAGCGGGGGGAGCCGCCGGAGCGTGCTTGCGCCGATCAACGTGAGCTTTGGCGGCGACAGGCTTTTCGACCTTTTCGACCTTTTCGATGATGGCCGTTTCAGTTTCATTCAGCGGGGCTTCAACTGCGGGCACTGGCGCGGCAGTACTGGCGGCAGCCTTGGTCGGTTTCTTCGCAACCGGCTTCTTGGTGGAGACTCGTGGCATATAAAATAATAAAATGTCTGGTTTGTTGACTGAATTCCAATTGCCAGCGGGCAATGCGCGGTGAAAACGTACTCCCGCATTGGACGGGCTGCGTCAGGAAAAGTTCAATTTGGATTTTACTGACCGATTGATTTTTAGTTTAAATCGGCAAGGGGATAATCGCAGTCAACGCGCCTACTTTGGCGCAAAAAACCCGCCCTGTCAAATTTGAAATTTTTGAGAATTTTTAGCGGCGGCGCGGGCCTCTTGCCCGCGCGATGCGAAACAGCACACGCAACGGAAAAAAGTATTTCAATAATCGCACCTATTTGCTTAAATGCCCTCCAAGAGAAATCTATGTCAAACGAATCCAAATGCCCCTTCCATCACGGTGCCAGCAGCGGCACCTCAAACCAAGACTGGTGGCCCAACCAGTTGAAGCTCGACCTCTTGCACCAGCATTCCTCCAAGTCCGATCCGATGGGCGATGGATTCGACTACGCCAAGGAGTTTGGGAGTCTCGACTTGGCGGCGGTGAAGAAAGATCTCGCGGCGCTCATGACCGACTCGCAGGACTGGTGGCCGGCGGACTTCGGCCACTACGGACCCTTGTTCATTCGCATGGCCTGGCATAGCGCCGGCACCTACCGCACCGGTGACGGCCGCGGCGGCGCCGGCCGGGGCCAGCAGCGCTTCGCTCCGCTCAATAGTTGGCCGGACAACGTCAGCCTGGACAAGGCGCGCCGCCTGCTTTGGCCGGTCAAGCAGAAGTATGGCCGGAAGATTTCCTGGGCCGACCTGATGATTCTCACGGGCAACGTCGCCTTGGAAACCATGGGCTTCAAGACCTTCGGTTTTGGCGGTGGACGGGCCGACGTCTGGGAACCCGATCACGATGTCTATTGGGGTGCCGAAAAGACTTGGCTGGGTGACAAGCGCTATGCGGGCGACCGGGATCTTGAAAATCCGCTGGCCGCCGTCCAGATGGGGCTTATTTATGTCAATCCGGAAGGCCCGAATGGCAACCCCGACCCGATCGCGGCGGCCCGCGACATCCGCGAAACGTTCGCTCGCATGGCCATGGACGACGAAGAGACGGTTGCCCTCATCGCCGGCGGTCATACGTTCGGCAAAACTCACGGCGCCGCTCCCGCCTCCCATGTGGGGCCGGAACCGGAAGCCGCCGGGCTCGAAGAGCAGGGTCTGGGTTGGAAGAACAGTTTCGGCACGGGCAAAGACGGTGACACGATCACCAGCGGCCTGGAAGTCACGTGGACCACGACGCCGACGAAATGGAGCAATAATTTCTTCGAGAACCTTTTTGGCTATGAATGGGAACTGACGAAGAGCCCGGCCGGCGCGCAACAATGGACGCCAAAGAACGGCGCCGGCGCCGGCACCGTCCCCCATGCGCATGACGCCTCCAAGCGCATCGCGCCTTCCATGCTCACCACGGATCTCGCCCTGCGATTCGACCCGGCCTACGAGAAGATCTCACGGCGCTTTCTGAAGCACCCGGACCAGTTCGCGGACGCCTTTGCCCGGGCGTGGTTCAAACTGACGCACCGCGACATGGGTCCGCGCGCGCGGTATCTCGGCTCGGAAGTGCCGGCGGAGGAACTCCTCTGGCAGGACCCCATTCCTGCGGTCAATCACCAATTGATCGAGGCGCAGGACATCACTTGGTTGAAGGGCAAGATTCTGGCCTCCGGCCTGACCGTTTCGGAGCTCGTTTCGACAGCTTGGGCATCGGCGTCCACCTTTCGCGGTTCCGACAAGCGTGGGGGCGCGAATGGCGCCCGCATTCGCCTGGCGCCGCAGAAGGATTGGCCAGTCAACCAACCGGCCCAACTGGCCCGGGTGCTCCAAACGCTCGCGGGCATTCAGAGTGCGTTTGGGGCCGCGCAAACCGGCGGCAAGAAGGTCTCGCTGGCTGACCTGATCGTTTTGGCCGGATGCGCCGGCGTGGAACAGGCGGCGAAAAACGCCGGGCACACCGTCACGGTCCCGTTCACACCGGGCCGCATGGACGCAGCCTTGGAACAGACCGATGTGGCCTCCTTCGCCGTGCTCGAACCCATCGCCGACGGCTTTCGCAATTACCTTAAACGCGACTACACCCTCCCCGCCGAAGCGCTGCTGATTGACAAGGCGCAATTGTTGACGCTGACCGCACCCGAAATGACGGTGCTCATCGGCGGCATGCGCGTTTTGAAAACCAACACCGGGGGAACACCGCACGGAGTCTTCACCAAACGCCCCGAGGCCCTGACCAACGATTTCTTTGTAAATCTGCTGGACATGGGCACGGAGTGGAAGCCGACCTCGAAAGACGCCACCGAGTTCGAAGGACGCGATCGCAAGACGGGGACCGTCAAGTGGACCGGCACGCGGGTTGATTTGGTCTTCGGGTCTAACTCCCAACTCCGCGCCCTGGCCGAAGTTTACGGCAGCGCCGATGCGGACAAGAAGTTTGTACACGACTTCATCGCCGCCTGGAACAAGGTGATGAATCTGGATCGCTTCGACCTGGCGTAGAATAAAAAATGGGAGGGTGAGCCTCACACTCACCCTCCCTTCCCCGGTCTCCTCCAGACCCGCTCGGGTCAAATTGCATGGTCAGCGATGCCAGGCACCGGCATGGCCCCAACCCGCGTGGCCATACCCGTAGCCGCCATGGGCATACCCAACACGCCCATAACCATTATGCCAGCAACCGGGCACCCAGACCCGACCACAACTGGTGACCGACCAATATCCCGGCGCCCATACATACCCGGCGGGGGCGGCACAGACCACCGGGGTCGGACAGGAGTAAACCGGAGCCGCCACCACCACCGGAGCTGAGACGACTACCGGCGCCACTGGCACCACCGGAGCGGCCACGACCGGCAACGGCAGTGGCAGTCCGAACGAAAAGCCGAAATGAACTCCGGCTTGAGCGGACAAGGTTGCCGCGCCGATCAGCGCGGCGGTGAGCAAAAGTTTCGTTTTCATAAGCTTTATCTTTAATGTTTTGTTTCTCGGCCTTGCGGCTGTGGGCCACTCGGCCTCACTGACCTTTACCGCGTACCTGGAGGAATCTTGCAGAAAAATCGAAAGAGTAAACCGAAGGCGGAATCGGGATGGGTGTCACAGAGAATCCGCCGCTACCGGTTGGAAACCTGTGCTGAAAGCCAGCCGCACCAACGTTCACCGTTCAATCACCATCCAATGGGCTTGATCCGCGCGACAGACCTTCTGCCTGGCCATGTTGCTGCGGCTGGTCTCTGACAGCCGCGCTCCGCCAGATGCGGCGCTCATTCAAGCTGTATCCAAGGCAGAAGAACTCCGTCTCGCACACCCGCGCCGAGCAATGCCCGGCGCTCCGTCAGGCCGCCAGCACTTCGCGGCAGGCGACCTGCAGTTTCTTCAAGTTCCCTTTGGACTTGGCCTCGATATAGCAGCGGATCAGCGGTTCGGTGCCGCTGGCGCGGAAGGCCACCCATTCATGGCCGGGCAAAAGGAATTTGTAGCCGTCCGTGGTGATGAATTTCTCGACTGGGAAAGCCCCAATGCTCTGCAATCCGCCGCCGAGCTTGGCCAGCAGGGCGTCTTTCTTTTCCGGCGCAAAGGAAATATTGATGCGGTCGGTGTAAAAATTTCCGATCTGCTTGGACAGCTCCAGCAAGATCCGGCCGAGCGATTTCTTTTCGGTGGCGACCAGTTCGGCCATCAGCAGGCAAGCCAGAATGCCATCCTTCTCCGGCACATGGCCTTTGACACTCAGGCCGCCGGACTCCTCGCCGCCGACGATAATCGGCTCGCTCTCCATCAGCGCGCCGATGTATTTGAAGCCCACCGGCGTCTCATGAACTTTCACGCCGAGCAACTCGGCCACGGCATCCACCTGATGACTGGTCGGCACCGTGCGCACCACCGCGCCGGTCCAGCCGCGGTTTTTCTTCAGGTGATAAAGGGTCAATGCCAGGATCTGGTTGGGCGTAAGCCACGTGCCATCCTTGTCCACCACGCCAAAGCGGTCGGCATCTCCATCGGTGCCCAGCCCGATTTGCGCCTTTCCGCTGCGGACGAACTTGGCCGCCTCCGCCATCCCCTCCGCGTTCGGCTCCGGATGATGTCCGCCAAAAAGCGGGTTCAAGTCATTGTGAAACAGCGTCACCGTGGCCCCGGCCTGCTCCAGCAACCGATCCAGATAGCCATGGCCGGTGCCGTAGCTGATATCCACGGCCACTTTAAGCCGGGCTTTTTTCAGGGCGGCAAAGTCCACCAGCTTGCGCAGTTGCTTGAAATAAGCCGGCTGCGGATTGATGGTCTTGCAGGTGAAGGTGCCAAACTGCGCCGCTTTGAACGACCAGTCGGCCTGCTGCAGCTTGACAATATTCGCTTCGATTAGCCCGGTCACGTCCGGCGTGGCCGGCGCGCCATTAAACGTGGAGAACTTGAGCCCCTGATACTCGGCCGGGTTGTGGCTGGCAGTCAGGTTGATGCCGCCCAGCGCCTTGAGGTGGCGGATGGTGTGCGCAATGACCGGCGTGGGCGTATCGCGGTCGCACAGCAGCGGAGTGATGCCGTTGGCGGCCAGCACCTCGGCGGCCGCCAGCGCAAAATGCCGCCCCAAAAAACGCGTGTCGTGGCCCAGAATCAGGGTGGATTCCCGGTTGGCCAGCGGCGATTGGGGGTTGCGCAGCTCGGCTTTCAGATAATCTGCTATGCCCTGCGTAGCCAGCCGCACATTGTCAAAAGTGAAGTCGCGCGCGATGATTTCGCGCCATCCGGAAGTGCCGAATTTGATGGTAGCCATGTGAATTGAAACGGGATCAGCAATGCGCGACTCGATATTTCGCGCACCGGGTTTTAGTCGTCATTGTTTCCAGTCAAAGGCCTTTTTTTGCACGGCGTAAATATAGCCGGCAAACAGAATGCCGATGAAAGAAACCATGGAACCAAAGATGAGGTTGCGCGTGGCATGTTCGGCCAGCATCTCCCGATACACCACCGCCCACGGGTACATGAACACCACTTCGATATCAAACAGGATGAAGAGCATGGCCACCAGATAAAACTTCACGGAGAAGCGGGAACTGCCTTCGCCAATGGGGTCCTTGCCGCATTCGTAGGGGGCGTCCTTGGCCTTCGAAGACGTGGCCGCCTTGCCAAACAAAACGGAGGACACCAAGGTGGCCGCCGCGAACCCGATGGCCGCCGCCAACAGGAACAGCACCGGAATGTATTGCGCCAATTGAGATGGTTGCGAACTATCCATGACCGCAATTATTAGGGGGCAACCGGAAAATTTCAACCGCGAAACGATAATTATTTCCGCAGCGGTTGTGGCGACTCCGTCTTGACCCTGCGGGAGACGGGCGGTAATTTCAATTGATGTCGAACAAGCCCAAAAAGAAAGCCCGCGCCGCCTTGCTCGGGCTGGGTCTGGATTCCGACGGGCACAAGCGCATCACCACCGGCGAGAATTTCGCGCTAGTGGGCGGCACGGAGGAAACCCATGAGGCCATGACCGAGAAGGCCATCAAGATCAACGAGAAGCTCAAGGCCCGCGGCAAGCAGCTCGAAGACGTCAGCCACGAGGAATTCGACGACATCGCCCATGAAGTGGGCCTGAAGAAGTTCAAGCCACCCGAGTCAAAGTGACCCTGAGTCCGGGAGAAACCATTCCGGCCACCCCACCCCTACCCTGCCAATAGTGCTGCGGCGTGCTGGCGGGCGGCGGCGCTCTGACCGCCGAGCATGCGCGCCAGTTCGGTCACCCGCGCGGCCTGGTCCAGCAGCCGGATTTCGGAAGTCGTCCGCCCGTTTTTCACCTCTTTGGTCACCACGTAATGGGCCTGGCCCGCCGAGGCCACCTGGGGCAGGTGCGTGATGCAAAAGACCTGCCGCTGGGCCGCGATCTGACGCATCTTTTGCCCCACCGCGTTGGCGGTTTCGCCCCCGACATTCGCATCCACCTCGTCAAAAACCAGCACGGGAATCTCGTCCTCGGCCGCCAGCACCGTCTTGAGCGCCAGCATCACCCGCGCCATTTCACCAGACGAGGCAATCGCCCGGAGCGGTTTGGCGGGTTCGCCGGGGTTGGGCGCGAATTGAAATTCAATTTGATCGAAGCCGCCCGGTTTGAAGGCCGGATTCGCGTCGCCGGCCGGCGGCCAATCGGTTTTGATCGCCACATCAAAGCGGCTCTGTTTGAAACCTAGTGCCGCCAGCTCCCTCGCGGCGGCTTTGGCCAGCTGGGGAATGAGCTTCGCGCGCGCAGCGGTGAGTTTCTTGCCCGCAGCCAGAACTTCCGCGTCCAATTTCTTCAGCGCCGCGTTGAGGCGCGCCACCTCGGCATCGCGCGATTCCAGCGATTTTAATTTGGCCTCGGCCTCCTGGCCGAAGGCAATGACTTCGGCCAAGCCGGCCCCGTACTTGCGCTTGAGCGTGTGCAGCAAATTGAGCCGCTCCTCCAGTTCCGCCAGCCGCGCCGGGTCCACCTCCACTTTGTCGGCATAATGGGAAACGGCGGCTTGCAGTTCGCGGAGCATGCCGGCGGCCTGCGCGTGGAGTTCCACCAGGCTGGCCGCGCCGGCATCCACGCGTTGCAACTCCGCCAACAGCCGGCCCGCCGCGCCGGATTGCGTGAGCAGCGAGACGTCACTCTCGCTCAACAAATCCAGTGCCGCCTGGCTCAATTGCAGCAGCTTGGCGGCGTTGCTGGCACGATGAAATTCCGCTTCCACGACGGCATCCTCCCCCGGCTGCAACCGCGCGGCGGAAATTTCCTGGACCTGAAAACGAAGCAGGTCCAGTTGCTGCGCGTAGGTGCGTTCGTCCACGATGAGCGCGGCGCGTTCCGCCGCCAGCGCCGCCCGGCGCCGCACCAGTTCGCCAAAGGCATCACGGTCCGGTTCCAGACGGCCAAAGGCGTCGAGGATGGCCAGTTGCCTGGCCGGATGCAGCAGCGATTGATGATCGTGCGGGCCATGCATGTCCACCAGCCATTCGCCCAGGGTGCCCAGGGTGGCCAGAGTGGTCGGCGAGCCGTTGATAAACTGGCGGTTGGCGCCGGCGACCGTAAACGCGCGCTTGAGCACGAGCTGATGATCTTCGCAGGGTTCGAGGCCGTTTTCCTCGAGAAACTCCCGCAGTATCCGCGACAGCGCCCGGGCGGCGACGAACGCCGGGCTGCCAAGGTCGAACACCGCCTCCACGCTGCAGGCGTCCTCGCCGCTGCGGATGAGGGTGCGGTCGGCCCGCCCGCCCAGCACCAGGTTCAAGGCCCCCAGAATGATGGACTTGCCCGCACCGGTTTCGCCGGTGATGACATTGCAACCCGGCTGCAATTCCAAGGTGAGGTCGCTCACCAGGGCGAGGTTTTTGATGCGCAGCGTCGTCAGCATGGTTTTAGTTGCGACACAGGTAATCATAGCGCGGCGGACGCCGCAACCGCAGAAGTCAGGCACTTTCCCCGTAGCGGCAAACAGGTGTTGGCCCCCATATAAAAAAAGACTCCAAAACGGAACCGCCATTTTATGAATCAAATCGCGGCAGTTGTTTCCAGTCCTGTTTTTAGATGGCGGCGAACGCCGGGCTTCGACTCGGCACGCCAATTCGCCGCCACGCCGCGCCCGATTATGAAAAAAAATGAGAAAAATGAAAATAGTTGCTGGATTTTTTCCGGGGCTGAACGATATTAGCAATGAACACTGGACCACTGCGTATGAAAATGTCACACAACACCAGCCTGGCGGTCGGGGGTGTGACGGCTGCGGAATGGAAAATCGGGTTCGTGTTCCTGCTGGTTTTCCTCGCAGGTCGTCTCCTTGCTGCCACTACCGACACCCTTAATCCGGGAACGATTATCGCTATGCCCGTCGGCGTTACTGGCGAACAGGTGCAATCGGCCTTGGAGGCCCTGCCCGCCGCCGGGGGCGAGGTGGACCTGCCCGCCGGCCAGATCGAGATTCATCAGCCCATCGTCCTGCACCGCAGTCATCAAACACTGCGCGGCGCCGGCGCCGCCACGCTGCTGCACCTGGCCAACAACGCCAATTGCCCGGTGGTGATCTTGGGGGATCCCATCAATGCTCCGACCCAAACCATCCGGCACCTGTTGGTGACCGGATTTTTTATTGACGGGAACCGGGCCCATCAAGACCGTGAACTCTGGCGGCTAAAGGGCGAAGGTTCGCAAATCCGCAATAATGGCATCACGGTTCAAAGCGTCAGCAACTGCACCGTGGAGAATGTCACCACCGCCCACTGCCGTTCGGGCGGATTGGTGACCACCCGCAACGTGCGCGGCCTCACCGTGCGCGGATTGGATTCCTACGACAACGAGTTTGACGGGTTGGCCTGTTATGAAACGGAAGACTGCGTTTTTACCGACCTGAATCTGCATGACAATCCGGGCGCGGGCATTTCCCTGGATCTGGCGTTTAATCACAACGTCGTCAGCAACGCCCTGCTGGTGGCCAATGATCTGGGCATTTTCATGCGCGCCAGCCGTGACAATCAGTTTCTCAGCGTGACCATCCGGGACAGCCGGCATTATGGCGTGTTCATGGCCCAAACCGAACAGCGGACCGCCAATGGCTGGGGGCCGGCCCCCAATACCGAATGCGTCTATAATGACTTCACCAACCTGACGGCCATGAACTGCGGCAGCGCGGCGTTCCGCGTGAACAACACCACCTGCACCAACAACGTCATTATCCGCGCCAGGTTCGCCGGGAACGTCAAAGGCGGCCTTTCCCTCGCCAAACCGGATTTGGTGACCGTGCGGTAAGCCGTTCGGTTACTTCAAAGCCGCAGCCACCGCTTCCGCCAACTTTTGCCGGAAATTGGGATCCGCAATCCGTTTGGCCTCGTGCGGATTGGACAAAAAGCCGGCCTCGATGAGCACGGCCGGCCGGCGCTGGCCGCGCAACACCCCGATGAAACGCGCCCGGTTCACTCCCCGGTCGTCCAAGGCGGTGGCATGGAGCAACGCCCGTTGCAGGCGCTCGGCCAGTTGCACATTTTGCGTGTCAAAGCTGTTGTTCGGATAACTCTGCATCAAAATGTCGGGATAATCGCGGGTGACCGTGGATGGCAGGCCCATGGGGGTCAGGCAGAAGGTGGCCAGACCGACGGGCTTTGAATCCGGCGCCGCCGAGTTGAAATGCAGGCTGATGAACAAATCAGCCCGCCGGTATTCGGCAATGGCCACGCGGTTCGAGAGCGCAATGTCCACATCGTTGGTGCGGGTCAGAAAAACCTGCCAGCCCTCCTCTTCGAGCAGCGGTTTGATCCGGCGCGCCCAGTCCAGCGTGAATTCCTTTTCGGGCCGGCGATCCCCCACACTCAGGGTGCCGGCGTTCATGCCGCCATGGCCCGGATCAATCACAATCACCCGGTTGGTCCCGTAGGCCGGCGGCGGTTCGCAGAGAAACGGTTCCAGGCTTTTTTGCAGATCCAGGCCGTGAAGATAAACTTCGCCGTCAATGATCTCGGGGGCAAACCCGAGGTGCAGCAACACCCCGTTCCACGTGACCTCGCGGCTGCCAATGGCCAGCACCATCACGCCCCGGTCCGAACTGATAGCATACGTCACCAGCGGGGATCGGGTCAGCAACCGCGGCGGCCCGAGCCGTTGCTCTGCCGCCCAGCGCTTCAAGGAAGTCCAGGTGTAAACGGGCGCTGGCAGCGGCTTAACTGCATTGTTGGCTGGCGCCGGATTGGCAACGACACCGGGTAAACGGCTCCGGAGCGGCGGCATACTGGCTTTGGCGGGCGCGGAGGCATTGGTCTGCATCACGGTGGCGGGAATGGGATTCTGCGTCCGCGGAACCGTGTTGGTGGCCGACCAATCGGAGGGCGGCTCAGTGGGTGGAGTCGCACAGCCGGCCAGCAGGGCCAGCACCCCGCAAAAAAGCATTGCCACAAGTTTGGACACCCGCCAATTGTGCGGATCGAAGCAGCGGACTCAAGCCATTTGCGGTTGCAAATGGGTTCTTGCCGTCCCGGCGGCCCACCGTCATTATTTTCGCCAGTTGAAAATTCTCGTCGCCATTACCGGAGCCACCGGCGCGATTTACGCGCAGCGGTTGCTCGACAACTTGGATCCGCAGCTCCACGAGGTGCATGTGGTGCTGAGCCACTACGCGCAGCAGGTCATCGCCGTGGAATTGCCGGAAGGCTTGCGGCTGGCCGCAGGCGTGCAAACCCACAATCTCAAGAGCATGAATGCCCCCTTCGCCAGCGGCTCCAACCCGCCCGACGCCATGGTGGTGATCCCTTGCACCATGGGCACCATGGGGCGCATCGCGCATGGTTACAGCGAGGACGTGTTGCTCCGGGCCGCCGACGTGACCTTGAAGGAGAGGCGGAAGCTGATCTTGGTGCCGCGCGAAACCCCGCTGAGCCTGGTCCACGTCAAAAACATGGAACTGCTGCTGCTGGCCGGCGCCACGATCCTGCCCGCCAACCCCAGTTTTTATTCCGGCGCCACCACCGTCCGGCAAATCGCCGACACCGTCGTGGCCCGCGTGCTGGATCATCTGGGCATCGCCAACGACCTCGCGCCGCGCTGGGCGGAAGCGGGGGACTGAGGATTGTCTTTGCCAACCTCCATGCTCCAACCTCTATCCTCGCTTCGAATGTGGGCCTCCTTTGTGCGCTTTTCGCACACGGTTTTTGCGCTGCCCTTTGCGCTGGCGGCCATGCTGGTGGCGGCGCGCGACCATCGCGGCTGGCCGGGCGGCCGCATATTCTTGCTTATCCTCGCCGCCATGGTCTGCGCCCGCACCTGCGCCATGGCCTTCAACCGCATCGTGGACCGCAAATTCGACGCGCTGAATCCGCGAACCCAAACCCGGCATTTGCCGGCGGGAACCATTTCGCTGCCCAGCGCGGCCCTGCTCTGCGCGCTTTCCGGCGCGGGACTGGTGGTGGCCAGCTATTTTCTGAATCCCCTCTGCTTTTATCTTTCCCCGCTGGCGCTCCTTTTGGTTTGTTTCTATTCCCTCACCAAACGGTTCACAGATTACACCCATGTTTTTCTGGGCCTTGCCCTGGGCCTCGCGCCAATCGGCGCGTGGCTGGCGGTCAAGGGCCGGTTTGGATTCCAGCCGCCGCCGCCGGACTTTTTCGCATCCCCGCGGGCGGCGTTGGGCTGGCTGGATTCCGTGGATACCGGCTTGCAGCCGATCATTCTGGCGCTGGCCGTGGTCCTCTGGCTGGTGGGGTTCGACATCATTTACGCGTTGCAAGATTACGAGTTCGACCGGTCGCACGGGCTGCGATCGCTGGTGGTGGCCTGGGGGCCGAAAAATGCGCTGGTGACGGCATTCCTCTCCCACATGGTCATGTGCGCGCTCTTGCTCGCCTTTGGGCTGGCCTGCCGGTTTCACCTGGCCTATCTGGTCGGGTGGTTCCTCATTGTCGGCTGCCTGGTCTTGGAACATTGGATCGCGCGCCGGCGCAGCTTGAATTGGATCAACCTCGCTTTTTTTCGCCTGAACGCCCTCATCAGCATGGTCTTTCTGGTGGTGGTCGCCGCCGAGGTCATTTTTCAAGGCGGATTCCATTTGCGATAGAGCGTTTGAAGAAAGCAGGAATCCAAACGCACAGCTCCCAAGCCGGTTAGAGGCTCACTTGGGCGGGGAATCCCGGACAGATTTCAGACACCATGACCGGCAAGGTTGCTGCCTGTTCGCCAAAACACGATCAACAACTGAGCCCACGGGGCAAGATTTAACTCTGTCTGGCCCGGCTGCGATGGAAGTCCAACCGTCCGCATCGGCATACGGCCAATTTGCCACCTTTGAACCCACGCTTCAATGGTCCTGCACGATCGGGAGGCGGGCGGTGTTTTGCAGCTTGGAAGCTGAAATGTTTCGGGCGACGAAAAATCACATCTTGGTCTTGAGCCCGCAGGCGCGGGCCAGACACCAGCCGCTCAGGGCTTCGTAGATGGCGAACAGTCCCGCCACCACGAACAGCAGTCCCAACCACAGGGCATAATCCACGAGGATGATGCCGGCGATGAGACAAAGCGAACCT
>Ga0316217_10004515_pt1 | contig 14960 bp, 11 predicted proteins | sample 1anoAmetaG_FD_203633 | JGI IMG/M metagenome (GOLD analysis project Ga0316217, IMG submission 203633) | Freshwater microbial communities from Trout Bog Lake, Wisconsin, USA - 1anoA | ecosystem: Environmental > Aquatic > Freshwater > Lake > Hypolimnion/Profundal zone | place: USA: Wisconsin... | reverse complement strand
GGTTTTATCTTGTTGGATACTTTATTGCCTGGAGTAGTTTCAATATAAGGTTCCGGATTTTGTTTTACAACAAATGCTGCTAAGGTATCCTTGATATTAGCATCCATAAATACCGGATTCGACATACCAATATTCTTACTGGTCAGCAACGATTTAGCTGCTGCATAGGAAAGTCCAATAATAGATGGTACTACCATTTCACTATCTCCCAGACCGCTGCCCAATACAAAACTGATAGTACTTCCCAATGATACTTTTGTTCCTGGTTTTATCTCACTGCCATTATATAGTTGCGACAATACACTATTACGTGCTATATCGGGACGGTAAGTAGTATCACCCAGTTTCAAACCAATACTGGTCAGATACATCGAAGCACTTCGGATAGAAAATCCTACCAGATTTGGCATGTCTATCAATGGTGCCTGTGCTCTGTTTACTGTTATAAATATTGTTCTGCCATGTTTTACCAGGGCATCTGCTTCAGGGGCTTGTTTTAATACTGAAAGCTTTGGCGAATTAGGGTCATATAAGGAATCGGTTACTTCCACTGTAAATCCTTTTGCCTGAAGGGCAAGACGGGCTGCATCGGCATTTTGTCCAACAATCGCCGGCACTTTCTCGTAATGTCCATGGTCTGTAATCCAGTTCAGTAAACCAAAGAACGACAGAATAAAAAACATAACCAATGCAATGGCTGTCAGTATATTTACCCAAAGGGGCTTTGTTGTTAGAAACTTAAACACTCAGTATCTTTTTATAATTTGTTGCGCAAAATTAGCTGTATAAAGTATTGGCCGCAATATCTGATGCAATAAACCTGATTAAATATTTTAAAGCCTGGAATTCAAATTAATGAAATCAAGCTAAATATTAATTAAAACAGGATTCAATTAAACTGGAATAGAAAGCTTCCAGAGTAAGCCCCTTTGCTCTTACCTGCTGCGGAATAATGCTGGCACTGCTTTGTCCCGGTACCGTATTAATTTCCAGCATATAAGGCTGTTGTACTGTTTCATTATAAATAAAATCAATACGAACAACTCCGTTGCAATTGAAAACCTGATAAGCTTTCCTTGCAGCATGGACAATTTGCTCTGCAATAGATTGATCCACTTTAGCAGGAGTAATCTCTTCACTTTTACCTAAATACTTAGCTTCATAATCGAAGAACTCGTTGCCTGTAATGATTTCGGTCATTGGCAGGGCTACAATTTCTCCATTCGATTTATATACCCCAATGGTAAATTCTCTGCCACTGATAAACTCTTCTATCAATACCTGAATATCTTCCTTGAAAGCCTTTTGTATAGCAGCTTCCAGCTCAGTTGCATCCGATACTTTACTCATTCCTAAACTACTTCCACCATTGTTAGGCTTTACAAAAACCGGTAAGGTAAGTTGTTGAAGAATGGTGTTTACATCGTGCTTTTCTTCTTTAAATAAATGAACACTGTTTGCTACATGTATTCCAGCAAAAGCAGCTACAGCTACTGTATATCTTTTATTAAACGTAAGTGCCGATGTTGCAGCATTGCAGGTAGAGTAGGGGATATGCAGCAGATCGAAATACCCTTGCAGTTTTCCATCTTCACCCGGGGTTCCATGAAGGCACATCAGTACAGCATCGAATTTAATATGTGTATCATTGACTGTAACACTGAAATCATTTTTATCGATAGGATATGTTTGATGATTTTCGTCCACATAAAACCATCCCTTAGGATTGATGTCTATATAATACACATCATATATATATCTGTTTACATTAGCAGAAACAGTTTCAGCACTCTTATAACTAATCACTGATTCTCCACTGTATCCACCGGTTACCAAGGCTATTTTCTTCTTCATCTGCCTGAATTAAATTACATTGAATTGGGAAAGAATTGAAATGAAAAAACAGCCACAGGTTAATGCCCATGGCTGTTTTATGATAAACTTATTTATATACTGGCTGCTTCTTCTTCAGACTTCAGCTTTACTTCAAATTTAAGCTTACCCTGTTCTTTATCTAAAGTGGCAATTAATGTATCACCATGCTTTATGTGAAGACTTAATATTTCCTCTGCAAGAGGATCTTCCAGATGCTTTTGAATGGAACGATGCAATGGTCTTGCACCAAATTGCACATCGTAACCTTTCTCAGCTATAAACTCTTTGGCTTCCAGCGACAGTTCTAGAGCATAACCCAATACTGCAAGGCGTTTCATAACATTCTTCATCAGTATATCGATAATCAGGAAGATGTCTTCTTTCGACAATGAATTGAAGATAACCACATCATCAATACGGTTCAGAAACTCGGGCGAAAATGTTCTCTTCAAAGCCTTTTCTATCACAGCTTTATTGTTCTCTTCTGAATTCTGAACACGAGCTGCTGTAGCAAATCCTACACCATCACCAAACTCCTTCAACTGGCGTACACCAATGTTGGAAGTCATGATAATCAAGGTGTTCTTGAAGTTGATTTTTCTTCCAAGACCATCTGTCAACTGACCATCATCCAATACCTGTAACAGAATATTATAAATATCAGGATGTGCCTTTTCTATTTCATCTAAAAGAATAACACTATATGGTTTACGTCTAACTTTCTCAGTCAACTGTCCACCTTCCTCATAACCTACATATCCAGGAGGAGCTCCTACCAAACGGGTAACCGTAAACTTCTCCATGTATTCACTCATATCAATGCGTATTAGTGCATCTTCCGAGTCAAATAAATATTTAGCCAGTGAACGTGCCAGCTCCGTTTTACCAACCCCTGTAGGACCAAGGAATATGAATGTACCAATTGGTTTCTTAGGGTCTTTCAATCCAACTCTGTTACGTTGAATAGCCTTTACTACTTTAGAGATAGCTTCTTTCTGTCCCACTACCATTTCCTGCATATCTTCAGCCATTCTGCGAAGCTTCACAGTTTCTGCTTCTACCATTCTCTTCACAGGAATGCCAGTCATCATGCTGACAACTTCCGCAATATTCTCTTCAGTAATAGGAAAGCGTTTGAATTTGCTATCTTCTTCCCATGTGTTCTTAGCCTTTTCCAGTTCTTCACCCAAACGTTTCTCTGTATCTCGCAAAGAAGCAGCTTCTTCAAAACGCTGACTCTTCACTACCTTATTCTTCTCCAGTTTTATTTCTTCAATCTTCTTTTCCAGACTCAGAATGTCTTCCGGTACATTGATGTTCTTTAAATGCACTCTTGCGCCCACTTCATCCAGTACATCTATTGCCTTGTCGGGCAACAGTCTGTCGGTCATATAGCGGTCGCTGAGTTTAACGCAGGCTTCAATTGCCTCATCATCATAAACCACACTATGGAATTCTTCGTATTTGCTTTTAATATTTGTCAGTATCTGTATAGTCTCTTCCACACTAGGTGGTTCAATCAATACCTTCTGGAAACGACGGTCTAATGCACCATCTTTTTCAATGAACTGACGATACTCGTCCAGTGTAGAAGCCCCAATACATTGCAGTTCTCCACGTGCCAACGCAGGTTTGAATATGTTGGAAGCATCCAGTGAACCACTTGCTCCACCGGCACCTACTATAGTATGTATCTCATCAATGAAAAGAATCACATCCCTGTTCTTCTCCAGTTCATTCATGATGGCTTTCATTCTTTCTTCAAACTGTCCGCGATATTTTGTACCGGCCACCAAGGCTGCAAGGTCAAGAGATATAACTCTTTTATCGAATAGTACACGGCTTACATTTCTTTGTATAATACGTAGAGCCAACCCTTCTACAATAGCTGTTTTACCCACACCAGGTTCACCTATCAGAATCGGATTATTCTTCTTCCTTCTTGATAATATCTGCGATACTCTTTCTATCTCTTCCTCCCTACCTATAATAGGGTCAAGATTTCCCTGCTCTGCTATTTTAGTGATATCTCTTCCGAAGTTATCCAGTACAGGTGTCTTACTTTTTATATTACCGGTTGTTTTACCGGAAGATTTCTGCTGAAAACCAGAACGTTGCTTTTCTTCATCAAAATCATCATCTTCTCCTTCAGGAAATTCACTGCGTGGAGTCTGTGATGGATTAGGATTGCTGCTTGTTACACCCAGTTCGTTTCTGAAGCTATCATAATCAATATCAAACTGATTCAGAATCTGAGTAGCTATATTGTCCTTATTCTTCAGAATGCTTAATAAAAGATGTTCAGTTTCCACAACCGGACTCTTTAACGATTTGGCCTCCAGAACGGTTACCCTGATTACCTTTTCAGCCTGTTTGGTCAATGGCAGACTGTTCATATTCACTACTGTCTTACCACTTTTGTCTTTAATGGCCAATTCTATTTCCTTTCTAAGTTCGGATAAATCAACATGAAGATTCACCAGCACTTTCAGCGCCAGATTCTCTCCGTCACGGATTAAACCCAACAGTAAATGCTCTGTTCCTATGAAGTCATTTCCCAATCTTATTGCCTCTTCACGACTAAATGATATAACCTCTTTTACCTGCGGCGAAAAATTATTATCCATAAAAATTAGTTTACAAAGAATGAACAAATATATTTGACAAAAGTTATTAATTAAATTAAAACTTATCAAACATAAGCAATGAACTTCAAAATTGATACCAAAGAAAAATTTTGTGTAATAAGATTTGAAGAATTACATTTTATTGACACTATGTCAGAAAAGCTGAATGAGCTTTGTGAACAAAAACTGACAGAACAGGTAAAGAATGTAATTCTTGACTTTACAATGGTGGAAACTATGTCGACAGCTGCCATTGAATCATTGGTGAATCTTCAACTAAGATTCTTTAATCAGCATGCTTCTTTTGTATTGTGTTGTATTAAAGCTAATATTCAACAGCAGATGATAGATATATCCGAAGCTTTGGAATACGCCATCACACCTACTGAGAGTGAGGCATGGGACATTGTTCAGATGGAAGAGATAGAAAGAGAACTATTGGATTAATTCTGAATACAGTCGTGAATCTTGAGAATACATCGTGAGTCGTGAAAATACATCGTGAGTCGTGAGAATACAATCGTGAGTCGTGAGATAATACATCGAGAATAGTGAGGAAACACAATTAGTAAGGAGTCAGAATATAGGAGACAGGAGGAATATAATTAATTTTGTGCCTTAAATATATTCCTCACGACTCACGATTGTATACTCACGATTCACGACTCACGATGTATACTCACGATTATTAATTAACATCAATAAACATCAATACTTTGAACATAACCATTCTTGCTATAGAATCTTCCTGCGACGATACTTCTGCTTCTGTTTGCAGAGATGGAAAGATATTGTCGAACATTATTGCCAATCAGTCGGTGCATGAAAAATATGGTGGGGTAGTACCCGAACTAGCCAGCAGGGCGCATATGCAGAATATAGTTCCTGTGGTAGATAATGCATTATTAACTGCCAATATTAAACTACAGGATATAGATGCTGTGGCCTTTACACAGGCTCCGGGGTTAATTGGTAGCTTGCTTGTAGGAGCACAGTATGCTAAGTCTATTGCTCTTTCTTTAAATAAACCAGTAATAGCAGTTCATCACATGCAGGCTCATGTTCTTGCTAATCTGATAGGGGAGGACATCCCTTCATTTCCTTTTATATGTTTAACGGTTAGTGGGGGACATACTCAGATTGTGTTGGCTCATTCACCTTTAAAGCTTGAGATACTTGGTCAGACTATAGATGATGCAGCAGGGGAGGCTTTCGACAAATCGGCCAAGATGCTTGGACTGCCTTATCCGGGTGGGCCTTTGATAGATCAATATGCTGCTTCAGGCAATCCAAAGGCTTTTACTTTTGCCCAGCCACAGATTCCGGAACTTAACTTCTCGTTCAGCGGATTGAAGACTTCGGTTCTGTATTTTCTGCAGAAACAAACACCTGAATTTATTCAGGAGAATATGAATGATTTATGTGCTTCTATTCAGTATACTATCATACAGATATTGATGAAAAAACTGATGAAGGCAGTGGAGCAAACAGGCATTACGCAGATATGCATAGCGGGTGGGGTGAGTGCCAATAAAGGACTACGTCAGGCCTTACAGGAAACAGGCATCAAAAAGGGTTGGAAGACCTACATTCCTGCCTTTCAATATTGTACCGACAATGCAGGGATGATAGCCATTACAGCTTATTATAAATACCAGGAATCATTGTTTGAAGACTTATCAGTTACGCCATCGCCGAGAAGTAGCTTTTAGCTATTAGCCATTGGCTTTTAGCTAATACAAATACTATGCAATATACCTATTATTTTGTATTAGCTAATGGCTAAAAGCTGACAGCTAAAGGCTAACCAATTATCCTTCAATTTTCTGCATCACTATCTTCATCAGTTCAGCTTCCATGGCTATTGCCTGAGCTTCAATGTCGGCACCGCGACTGATTACTTTTTCTGTAAATGATTTGTCTTTATATCCGGCTGCATTGATGCGGACATTCAGGAATGCACCTCTGATGGCAGTAGTGGCACATAAGGCACCTACACCTGCATCGCTGATGGAATTGGGGTTGCCAATCTCTACCATTGCTTTAATTACTTCGAAGCTTTTGAAAGAGGCTTCCATTACCTGTAGCGGTACTTCTATAGCATATTTAGTGGCTTCCTGAATAGCTTTGCTACGGGCAGATTTTTCCGAATCATTATTCTTAGGCAATCCAAATGCATCCATTATTTTATTGAATGCAGCAGTATCTAAATCCACCAGACGAATCAATTCTTTTTTCAGGGCTTGTCCCTTTGCAGCCCACTGACTGAATACTTCCCATTGATCGTCCCAGCCTTTTTTATGCGATGATAAATTGGCTACCATGGCTGCCAGGGATACACCTAATGCACCCACATAAGCAGAAATAGAACCACCGCCGGGAGCAGGACTTTCGCTTGCTGTTTCATCGGCAAAGTCGGTCAGACTCATGTTCACCAGTTTAGCCGATGAAGGGCTGTTCAGCATGTATTCTATAATCTTTTCTTCGGGATTGAATGGGGCTAATTCATCCAGTCCCATGGTTTTAATGGCTATTCTAATCAGTTCCTTATCGCTTACTCCTTCGGAGCGTTGTTGTTTGTTCAGGAAATAACGACCTGCATCCAGCATGGATTGCAAAGGCACCAGTCCCACCAGTTCGCTACCAGTTACCCGTATGCCTCTTGCAGTTGCTTTGGCACACACTTCATCGAAGGCAATATGCAATGGAGTAATAGTAATATTGGTGAGATTTATAGAAATCTGTGCAATGCCATATTCCTCTATAAACCAACCAATGGCTTTTACCGACTTCAAAGAACCGGGTACGGTAATGGCTTTTCCATTCTCGTCGGTTACAATCTTTCCATTAATCGGGTCACCTTCTCTCAACACACGTCCTGCCTCGCGTACATCGAATGCAATGGAGTTGGCACGACGGGTGGAAGTGGTATTCAGGTTTACATTGTAAGCCACTAAAAAGTCTCTTGCACCTATCACTGTGGCACCTCTTTTAGCATCAAAAACAGCAGGACCAAAGTCGGGTTTCCATTCCGGTAATAATATTTTTTCGCCAAACCCTTCGTATTCGCCTGCCCGAATGATGGACAGGTTGCTACGCTTCTTATTGGGCTGTGCATATTCATATAAGTAAGCGGGAATATTCAGTTCTTCTCCAACACGTTTAGCCAGTTGCTGCGCATAAGCTGCACATTCTTCCATGGTTACACCCGATATAGGAATAAGAGGACAAACATCTGTAGCACCCATACGTGGATGTTCGCCATGATGCTGACGCATATCTATCAGTTCACCTGCTTTCCTGATTGCCCTGAAAGCGGCTTCTATTACTTTTTCGGGTTCTCCCACCAGGGTTACTACTGTACGGTTGGTAGCTTTACCGGGGTCTACATTCAGCAATTTAACTCCCTCCACTGTGGTAATCTCTGCGGTAATCTGATGGATGATTGCCTCATCTCTTCCTTCACTAAAATTAGGTACACATTCAATAATTCTATCCATAAAAGCAAGTTGAACGTTTTAAAATATTTATATTAATTTATAATAGCTTGATATAACCATCTATATAGAATGAACAGCACCGAAAAGTACATTAACCAATATATAAGAAAATGTCTTTAATGCTGGTACTACGGTTTAGTTTGCCAAACTTTCTTTGAATGCAAGGTAGACTTCTTCTGAATATACTTCACCAATTGCTCGTAAGATAAATCCTGAATATCTGTTCCAATATTATCTCTTATTTCTCTTAACTGTTGTACAGTAGAACTTGTTTTTTTTGTTGCTGTATCTTTCATATTTCTAATATTTCTCTTGGTGTTCTTATTTCCAGTATTTTGTGTCCTAACTTATAATTTACTCCATTATAACCTCTAATTCTTGTTACATTTACAATGTGTTTAAAATTCCAGCTTGCTAATACATCTGCATTATTTAAAGTAGCAATTGCTATATGTAAGCAATCTGGCCGACTAGTTTTTCCAACAACATTTTCAAATAAATACTTATCTGCCAGATTGTTTGCTTGTTCTGTTATTGCAAGAAACTCAGTATGCTCTTCAGGAATACTTTTCAATAATTCCTTAACTTTTCTGGGTGCATTTTCTAATTCAATTTCTGTCATTTGTGAATAAAGCATCTTTATTTCCCCTTTGATGATTGCTTCAAATAATACCTTTGACCAAAGTTCAAACTCTTCTTCAAAGTAGCCCCCAAAAACAGAAGTGTCTATATAAATTCTTTGTTGCATTGTTATTAATATCTATACAAAAATAACGAAATTATATTATGGTAAATTAATAAGCTACAGTTATGGATTCTTTCTATTAATAAGAATGTTTTATTCTTTACATGATAAAGTTATTGCCTCATTTCTTCCTTCACTAAAATTAGGTACACATTCAATAATTCTATCCATAAAAGCAAGTTGTAATTTTAAGGAGTCAAATGTAGGAGATTAATGCTTTCATTTAGCTAATAGCTGTTAGCTTTTAGCTTTTATCCAACAGCCAGCAATGTATTTGTATTAACCAAAGACCAAAGACTAAAGCCTGAAGACTTGCTACACAATCAGCACCGGCACATCCACTTCGTGCCTTACAGCATCAATGGTTTCACCGAATATATAATCGCGGATACCGCTGTGTTTATGCGAGCCCATTACCAGCAGATCGGCATTGCTTTCTTCCACAATCCTGACTATTTCTTTTATACGGCTACGGTAGCCCATTACGCCCGTTGCCTTATATCCGTAATCAATCAGATGTTGTGTATAAATATTCAGTCTTTCTGTATCCTGACGGGTTTCATCATCATCGGTATCTTCTCCCAGATATTTCGCAGAAGCACTTTCTACTATATGTATTAAGGTATAATGTACGTCTTTATTTCCCTGTGCCAATGCATAGGCAATCAGGTGTTCGTCCTTCTTCGAAAAGTCGAGTGCTATAGCAATATTGTTGATAGGACGAATGGATAAATTGGTCAGGCTTGCCATATCGCCATGTAGCAATTCCTTTCTTTTAATCCTTGTCTGAATGATAGGAATGAAGGTCATGGCAAAGAACAACCAGATGAATATGATGGCAAATACCAGGGTGATTATTTTCCAGAAGATGTGGCCGTTGGATGCAAACAATTCCAATGCCTGCTGCGTTACCATCTGCACATTCAGGTACACCAGTATGCCTGCCACCAGCCATGCCAACAGTTTCACATGCCAGCGGATGGCAAACTGTCCCATACGCTTTTTATTGCTCACAAAATGTATTAATGGAATCACGGCAAAGCCCAGTTGAACACTCAACACTACCTGACTCAATACCAGTAGGGTATCAATCCTGCTTTCTCCAAATATCATAATGGTCAGCATGGCCGGTATGATGGCCAGCAGACGGGTAATCAATCTTCGAATCTTAGGATTAATACGCACGTGCAGGTATCCTTCCATTACAATCTGTCCAGCCAGTGTGCCGGTAATAGTGCTGCTTTGTCCTGCCGCTATCAGGGCTATGGCAAATATGATGGGAGCCAATCGGGAACCCAGCAAGGGCGCCAGCAGTTTGTGTGCATCTTCTATTTTAGCTACATTCTGATGTCCGGTCAGATAAAAAACCGATGCAGCCAGTACCAGAATAGCGGTATTGACAAAGAATGCAGCATTCAGGGCAATGGTAGTATCAAACAAATTGAACCGTATAGCCTTTTTAATGCTCTTCTCATCCGAGCCTATAGCCCGGGTCTGTACCAGGGCCGAATGCAGATAGAGGTTGTGGGGCATCACAGTTGCTCCAATAATACCAATAGCTATATACAAGGCATCCTTATTCATGGCAGTAGGCACAAAGCCTTTCAGTACATCTACAGCCACCGGATGAGGATGTGTCAGAAATATTTCTATCAGAAAAGAGGCACCTATAATGGCTACCAGGCAAACTATAAAGGCTTCCAGTTTGCGGATGCCGAATTTCTGCAGCCAGAGCAATAAAAATGTATCTAATATGGTGACCAGTATGCCCCACATGATGGGCAATCCGGTTAATAAATATAATCCCAATGCCATACCCAGTACTTCGGCAAGGTCGCAGGCGGCAATGGCTATTTCGGCCAGTACATACAGCGATACATTCACCAGTGGGGGATACACTTCGCGGTTCACCTGTGCCAGGTCTTTCCTGCTCACAATACCCAGCCTTGCGCTCAGGTTCTGCAGTAGCAATGCCATCAGATTGCTCATCAGCAATATCCATATCAGTTTGTAGCCAAACTGCGCACCACCCTGCAGGTCGGTAGCCCAGTTGCCCGGATCCATATAACCCACGCTGACCAGATAGGCAGGCCCGAAAAAGGAGAGTACCTTTTTCCACCCTTTGTTATGAGAGGTAGTATCTACCGAAGCATGTACTTCGCTTAATGAATAATTGTTCTGATGCGCCTGTCTTCCCATTGTTTACCCAATCATAATGAATGTTTTCTGAACCTGCCAAATCTAATGGCTTTATTTTAAAAATAATCATTGATATATAATTTTAGGTTTAATAATATAATAAATGATAGAAGAATGAATACAAATACATTTACTATATAATAATTAAACCCATCTTTTTAAAGATCAGAATTAATGAATGATGAAGAAAATTAGCGAGAATCTGATTGTAAAACAGAAAGACTGACAGAAATTCACGCCGATTATGACAGAATGGCTCTTTTAAGGCATTCCTCAGCAGCCGGATGCTTTAAATCACTTCATTTAAGACATTCCTCATCTTCCAAATGTCTTAAATCACTTCATTCAAGACATTCCTCTTCTGCCAGATGTTTTAAATCACTTCATTCAAGGCATTGCTCTTCTGCCAGATGCCATAATTCATTTCATTTAAGGCATTCCTCTTCTGCCAAATGCCTTGATTCATTTCATTTAAGATATCTGGCTGTCGGGAAACTCATTAAATCATTTTTTTTCAATACAATTTTCTTTTTCAAAATGTATTGAATCAGATTATCCGGGGCATTATTATATAATAAATGACGTTTTTGAAATATATTTGAAATATTTTTCCAAAATTTCACCCTTATGAAACCCAATGTCAGCAGGCTTTATCTCAGATTGTATGACAACCATCATGTAGCAACATGACGAAGGACATATTTATTTTAAATAATAAAATACATTTTTGCTGTATTGAATTTATGTATAAAAATAAAAAAAAGCTATATGAAACCTTGGTACTATATTTTAAATCAGTTTTTGTCAGCCACTAATGGCAGTTACAGATCGATGAGAAGAATATGTAACTACACCCGCAACAGGCTTGCTACCTGCAGTTCGGATGTTTACCTTACCGGTGAATATACTGCTATATTGCCCTATATGATTACTTACAATACCTGTTACGAAACATGGGTGATGCAGCAGGGATTGCAATTGGGAGAATCAGCTGAATTTATTATCACACTGAAAGAATTGAAAAGCGATAAAATAGGATTCTGGGACAGGGGAATTCAGGACGTTTATCCAAAAAAGACAGGTAAATACATTGCTTTATTGCCTCACAATCATTATCCTTTTAATACAGGAAGTTATGAAGATATTATGACAGCAGTATCTTCATTAAGTAAGGCTATTGGTACCGATCCGTTGCTGCAAACCGTGAAAACAGATGTAGATACTTTTGATGCCAAGCTGAAACTGGCTTTCGATAACCATGTGCAGGCAATTGGCAGTACATCGGACAACAGCGATCAGGTGGAAGCAGCCCGTGTAGCACTGGCTACAGAACTATATGGATTACTGGGTGGATTGATGAAATATTATAAAGCTACTCCTGATAAAACGGCTAATTTCTTTGATCTGCAAACAATCCGCAATCATGAACAATCCACTTTTAAAAGCAAAGTGCTGGCCGGAGCTACTGTAACAGCTTTTACCCATACGTTTGATGTGGACGAACAGGCAAAATTGTTTAACAGAGGCGATACCATTTTGCGGTTTGCCCTTTCCTCAGACCCTAATGGCGATGTAGGAGTGAAGTTTGTAGAACTGCAGCCACATACCGAACTGGTAGTACAGGCTACCGATATGGGTGCTGTGGATACCTGCCATATTCTGAGGGTACATAACATGAGCAATACTACCGACGGTTCGTATACCATCATGCTGCTGTAATGCAATAGGGCAGGAAAGACGGGATAAGACTAAATAGTGTATGCCTGCTGTCTGCAAAGCTTTGATAAAACTAAGCTTAAGAAATATATAGGGTGCTGAAGCTGGAATTCTGTACAGATATTATCATTGTTTGAATTAAAAAACAAGGTTATGTTAACCGGATATATAGATAAACTGTTTGAAGATAAGCATTACGGTTTTATTGTAACTAAAGAACTGAATCAGCGCAGCATATATTTTCATTTTCATAAATTAAATAATAACTATAAGTTCCTTAATACCGGAGATAAAGTAAGCTTTATTCATCATATGGACGATATGGACAAATTTTCGGCAAGAGACATTTCTTTTATATCGAATCCTGAAATTGATAAAATGAAAGCAGATTCGGGGCCTGATGCCGTACATAAAGGATTTATAAAACTATTACACAATGTACTATATGTACAGGATATAGAAACGGATACTGTTATTAAGCTCAGGGTGTATGAAAATGAAATAAATGTTCAGAAGAATTATTACGACAACCTGACTGAGCCTGTTAATTACCTCCTTATTTCCAAAAAAGAGCATTGTGGCTACTATGCAGTCAATCTGGGCCATGAATATCCCCCTGAATTTTATAGTTTACAGAATAAAGAACCCCTGGATGGAATTGTACTGAATATTCATGAAAATTATTATTCAATCAGTGTGCTGGATAAGTTACAAGGCAGATTATCGTTCCTGCGTGCGCATATAAATGATCAGATTCTGCATATCGGACAGCATGTAAAGGTTACCTGTATCAGTTGCAGCATCAATTTCAGGCATATTGTTTTCGATCTGACAGAAGAAATGGAGAATGAAAAACACTATCGCATTGAAAATGAACATTTGTTCTCGATACTTAAACCCGGAGATAAGTTTAAAGGAAACATCATAAAAGTAATACACAACTTCATTTATATAAAGATAGAATTTGCAACCGGCGTGCTGAACATTTACTCTGTTTTATATAAAGAAATTAAAACCCTGAACAGAAACGGAAGAAGACAACTGTTTATATTATTTAAAGATCTGTTTATAAAAAAGCAGGAGATAAATGTGATAGTGTATATCATTAAGGAGCATAAAATTTTCTTTTCCTGGGATATCTCCGAAGAAGCAGATCAGTTGGTTTATAAAGAACTGATGCTGGGCTTCAATCAGATAAAAGCAGATAAAAACTATCAGATACAAAATGAAGAGAATACAGAAGATATTTTGATTATCAATACATTAGATAATCAGGGGTGATGATAATGAAATTAACCAAAGATATCAGTTGCTACCCAACAAACTGATTCAGTTTTACTATAAAATTCAGTTTAAATTATCCTGACAAAATCCATAAATGCCATATTTATTCAACAGGAAATTTGTATAAGATATATTGTTGAAACAAAAATTATACAGAGTAATATACCAATTCAATCTTTTCAAACGATATTCGTCAAGCGTTTATTTTAAAAGCACTGATAATTTTGAGTAAGAATGGACAATATTACTGATAACAGTTATTTGAATGAACTGCGGTTTGAACCATTGAGCAGACAGAACTGGAATAAGTTTGTACAGCTCTTTGGCAATAAGGGAGCCTGTGGAAACTGCTGGTGCATGTACTACCGGCTAAACAAAACAGATTTTCAGGAAGGCAAAACCGACAACGGCAACAAAGCTGCCATGAAAGAGCTGGTGTGGCAGGATAAACCAACCGGCATACTGGCCATTTACGAAGATCAGGCCATAGGATGGTGTGCATTTGCACCAAGGGAAGACTTTATTAAACTCAGCAAATCAAGAGTACACAAACCTATTGATAATCAGCTGGTATGGTCGGTTACCTGTTTTTTTATAGATAAGAATTTCCGCCGGAATGGCGTTTCAGTAGCTCTTTTAAAAGGATTGATACAATACGCAACTGCTAAAGGCATTAAAATAATAGAAGCCTACCCAACCATACCCACCAAAGAACCCCTGCCGGATACATTTGCCTGGATTGGACTATACAAATCATTCGAAAAAGCAGGATTCCATATAGCAGACCGGACATCGAAGAACCGCCCCATGGTCAGGTATTATACAGATAATTCTTTAATAGAAAAATGAGAAAGAATGCCTGATATTAACTGCATTAAATAAAACTGATCTGAAAGATAATTCCGGTGTAAATATTCAAAATATTTAAATTGGCATAATAGTCTGAATAATATTTATACACATATTAATATATAGTATATAAGATACAATGGAATAATTTCAATTGAACAAAGC
>Ga0316217_10004514_pt1 | contig 14961 bp, 12 predicted proteins | sample 1anoAmetaG_FD_203633 | JGI IMG/M metagenome (GOLD analysis project Ga0316217, IMG submission 203633) | Freshwater microbial communities from Trout Bog Lake, Wisconsin, USA - 1anoA | ecosystem: Environmental > Aquatic > Freshwater > Lake > Hypolimnion/Profundal zone | place: USA: Wisconsin... | reverse complement strand
CCGACAGCACCCGGCGCCAGCCCCGCGCGCCGGGCCGGCCCTGAAACAGGCCCAGCATGTGCCGGGTGATCGCGGCGAGGGACACGCCGCGCGCAAGGGCTGCGGCGATATAGGGGCGATAGGCCTCGATCGCCGCCTCCGGCGTCACGACATCGCCTGACCCGAAGATCTGCGCATCCACCGCGCCCAAAAGGCCCGGATCATGGTAGGCCGCGCGGCCCAGCATGACGCCGTCGAGCCCCTGCCCCTCGGCCATCGCCTGATCGAGGCTGGCCAGACCGCCATTGAGCACGATGCGCAAAGACGGCCGCTGCGCCTTCAGACGCCGCACAAGGTCGTAGTCGAGGGGGGGAACGTCCCGGTTCTCCTTCGGCGACAGACCGGACAGCCAGGCCTTGCGCGCATGCACGATGAAGGTCGCAACCCCCGCCGCGGCGCAGGCGTCCACCAGGGTGAACAGGCTCTCTTCCGGGTCCTGATCGTCCACGCCGATGCGACATTTCACCGTGACCGGAACCGCGACGGCGGCGCCCATGGCGGCCATGCACGCGGCCACCAGCTCGGGCTCACGCATCAGGCAGGCGCCGAAGCGGCCCGACTGCACCCGATCCGACGGGCAGCCCACGTTCAGATTGATCTCGTCATAGCCGAACCCCTCGCCGATCCTGGCCGCCTCGGCGAGCTGACCTGGATCCGATCCGCCAAGCTGCAGCGCCACGGGATGCTCGATGGCGTCGAAGCCGAGGAGGTGCGCCCGGTCGCCATGCAGCACAGCCGGGGCCGTCACCATCTCGGTATACAAAAGGGCGCGCCGGGTCAGGGACCGGTGAAACGCCCGGCAGTGCCGGTCCGTCCAGTCCATCATCGGCGCCACGGAGAATTTATGGGCTTGAAAGTCCTGCAATTTCCCAGTTCGTTCAATAAATTGGCGTCCGGCGTGCGGACTTCGTTCTACGCGATCGTCTGACGCTTTTCGCCGTCCGCCTATGGCTGAGCGCGAACCGAACGCACACGAAAGCGGCGACCATTGCGAAGCGGTCGTCCGGATCGTGGCGCGCCCAGGTTCGGCGCAAGCGCCCCTATGTAAGCAAGACCGTCATCCGCCGCTAGGACGCAGACGCCCTGCGATCTTGTCTGGCTTGACGTCCAAAGGCCGAAGACGGACGGGACAAAGCCCTTGCGGCCCAGATCCGCCGCCAAGACGGGCGGTCTGCCTGCGCGTCTTTCTATCCGAGGTCTTGCGGAAAAAAAATCGGCCGCCCGAACACGCGAGTGTCCGAGCGGCCAGTTCACCGGCCAGAGGGAAGGAAAGCTCAGCCCGGAAGAGATGACGCCTCTAGAACGACTTCTGCACACCCAGTTTGAAGGTTCGGCCGAGCGGATCCCCGGTCAGCGCGTCGTATCCAATCTCGGTTCGGGCGAAGGACGGATCGGTGTCGAAGAGGTTTGTAACGGACGCCGTGAGGGTGAGGCCGGCGGGCAGCGTCAGCCGATAGGTGACGTCATGAAGGACCGTCGCGCCGATGACCCGACCGCTGGTGACGGTTCCGCACCCGGCCGGGCTGGCTGCATCCGTGCAATAGGACGGATTGGCCGTGAAGATCGAGCGATTGTCGACATAGGAGTCGGTATATCGCGCGGACCATCTGAAATTGTGGGGCCCCCTCTTGTAGTTGAGGTAGGCGACGCCCTTGTAGCGGGGCAAGGGGTAGGCCAGCGTGTTGCCGGAGTTGAAGGCGCCGACCAGATCCGCCTTCGCCGAGGCGGAGACGCCGCCGATGACCAGCGCGCCGAGTTCATACTTGTGGATATAGGTCACGCTGCCGCCGACCTGGAGCGAACCGCCCAGAACGTCGTGAAAGGTGTAGTCGGCATTGACGTCAAGGCCGTCGGTCTTGATCTCGGGCCCGTTGACGCGGAGCGTCCGCACCTTGGTCACGTTCAGCGCACTGCAGGGACCGTTGAAGTCGAAGTGATTGGCTATGAATGACGGATCAAGGGTCGCGCAGGCGCCCGTGGTCGGGTTGCCGTTGTTGGGGAACAGCGCGTTCAGCACAGGCGACAGCGGCTCGCTCGTAATCGCCTTCTTCAGATCGTAGTTGTAATAGTCGACCGTGGCGTGGAACCCGCCGACGGAGACTATGCCCCCGATGCTGAAGGTGACCGCTGTTTCGGGCTGCAGGTCCGGGTTGCCGCGGACTTCGACCGGCCGAACCGCACCCAGAACATTTTGCGTGGTCACAACGGGGTCCGGCGTCAGATAGGCCTGCGGCGGCGCGCGGAAGGTGGAGCCCACCGATCCGCGGAGCGCGAAGGGATCGGTGACCTGCCATTTCATCCGGAACTGCGGATTGATCGTCGAGCCGCCGTTCTTGCCATAGTCCTCATATCGGACGCCGAGATTGGCGTTGACGCTCTCGGTAAAGGGCAGTTCCGTCTCGGCGAAGAGGGCGTAGATGTTCTGCTTCAGGTCATAGGGCGAGTCCAATCCGCCCAGGGCGTACGGGCTTGAAATCGCAGGGAAGCAGGCGCCGTTTCCGTTGATGGGACTGTCTGGACAGGGATTCGAAAGATTGCTCAGGGACGCGCTGGGCGTGATCCGCAGCGAATACTGCCGGTATTGCGCGCCGGTCGCCCAGCTGATCTTGCCGCCCGGGAGCGCAAAGCGGTCAAGCTTGCCGTCGAGCAGCGCGTTGTACTCCAGTTCCGTCGTGACGGTCTTCTCGGAGAAGTAGGGGAACAACCACGCCGTCAGCGCCGCCGAATTGGCGACGGAGGCGTCGAAACCCGGATTGACCTGGCCGGTATTGACGTTCTTCTGCACGCCGTTCGAGAAGGGATTGAGGTAGGAACAGCCGCCCTGCCCCGGAACGCCGGTCGTGACATTGCAGTTGGGTCCCCCCAGCCCGCGAAGCGCCAGCGCCACCCGGCCGGTGTAGCTGTCATTGCCGTCGCGGAAATAAGAGTACGCGCCGTAGGTGAGATTGGTGGTCCACCGAACATTGTCCGAGACTTTGCCGGTGAATTCACCCGACAACCGGACCTCCTCCTCGTGGCGACGCTGGACCGACGCGTTGGCGCCGAAGATCGGATTGCCGCCGACCGAGAACGGCCGATAGGTTCCGACCGTGATGAACGCCCCGGTTGTCCCGGCGGGAAAGACCCCGGGATTGGCAGCGACATAGCTGGCAAATCCCGGATTGCTCGCGGGCACATAGAACACGCTGGCCGTGGGCGGAGACACCGCCGTGTTGAGGCCCGGAAACCCCGCCGGCAGCACCGTGGCGGTGGGTCCGCGCGTTGTCGGGAACGAGGCCGAAGAGCGGACATGCGGCAGATCCGTATGCGCGTAAAAGCCTTCAAGATGGACATTCACGTCGTCGGTCATACGCGTGTTCAGCTCGGAATAGACCTGATAGCTGGTCTGTTCCTCGACAAGATCCGAAAAGCCGGCCGACTGGGTTCGGCAGGTGTTGAAGCCGCTGGGCGTGGCTCCGCCGTTCGGATTGGTCAGGACGCCGCCCAGGGTCGTGCAGGCGACGTCCGTGAGGGCGGCGGCGGTCAGCCGCTGATAGCTGGCGTTGACGGGGATGAATTCGGTCGGAAAGCTCGCGCCGGACCAATTGCCTTCCGGATTCTGGCTGAACGGTCGAATGGCGAAGCTGCGATCGAGGGTCGTCAGTTCAGAGCGATGCTGGAAGCCGCCCGAGATCATGACATTCGAACGATCGCCGACCCAACCCCATGTGGCGTTCAGCGCGTAGTCGCCGTCTGAGCCTCGGATCTGGCGATAGTCGCCCCCGATCTCCAGGCCCTGCACGTTCTTGCGCGTGATGAAGTTGACGACCCCGGCGACGGCGTCCGAACCATAGGTCGCGGCCGCACCGTCCTTGAGGACCTCAACGCGCGCGAGCGCTGAAAACGGCATCTTCTGCGTGTCCACAATCGTCCCGGCCGCCAGAGCAAAATCCGATCAAATTGGATCGGACTTTGCTCAAAACCCTATATATTTGGAGCATTTTCTTCGGGCGAACCGGTATCCACTTCGCCGGAAAATGCTCCAGGGGCAGGCGATGTCCGTTGAGCAGCACGAGGGTGCGCTCCGGCCCCAGGCCGCGAAGGTTGATCGAGCCAAACCCTTCGGCGCGCTGACCTTTGCCGGCGCTGAACTGGTTCGCGTCGCCGATGGCGCCGACCGCGATCGGCAGTTCCTTGACCAGTTCGACGACCGAAGGAGAGCCCTTCTTCTGCAGCTCCTGCTCGGAGATCACGCTCACCGGGATCGCCGTATTGGTCGGCGTGCCCTGAATCAGCGAGCCGGTGACCACCACTTGGGCGACCTCAGTCGCTTCCGACGGCGCCTTCGCCTGGGCGCCGGCCTCCGAGTACGACACGAGCAGGGCCGCGACCGCGATCGCCGATCCGCCGCAGATCAGGCTGAGTTTGTCCATCTTCGCTCCCCCCTTTTGGCGCGTCAGCGCAAGGCGCGGCCATCAGGGCCGCCACCGAAAAGGACACCCATATGATCGTTTTGTCAACTTTTGTTCGTTAGACGGTCATTTTGGATGCGGCGCGCGGGAAGACGGGGGCTGAAGCAGCCCTTTCAGGTCCTTTTTTAGGTTGCGTGTCTTCGCCCCAGACTCAGATCAGCTGGTTGCGAACGCTGTCCGCCTCGGCGCGAAGCAGGGGCAGAAGATCGCGAAGCATGTCCTGAGCGGTCATGCGTTCCATCTGGGTCCCGATGTTGATCGCAGCCACCGGGGCGCCGTCATAGCGATGCAACGGCATGGCCAATGACCGAAAGCCCAGCTCCGCTTCCTGCTCGACGAGCGCGTAGCCGTCGTCGCGGGCGGTGAGCACCAGGTCCCGCAGCCGGCCCTTGTCCGTGACCGTGGAGGGCGTGAGTTGGACGGGCGTCAGCGCGTCGAAATAGGCGTCAAGCCGGTCGTCGGGCAGACTGGACAGCAGCGCCCGGCCCAGGGCGCTGCAATAGGCCGGGAGGCGGTAACCCACGCCCAGTCCAACGGTCGCCGGCTGGACCGGCGCGGCGCGGGCGACCATCACCACCTCGCCGCCGTCCAGGACGGCGACCGAGCAGGTGGCGTTGACGGACGATGAAATCCGCTCGCAGAGCGGTTGCAGGACCATCGATACCGGGTTGGATGTAAGATAGGCCGTCGCCAGCGTCAGGACCTTTGGGGTCAGGCGGAACAAGCGGCCCTCGGCCTCGACATAGCCAAGATGCGCCAGGGTGTACATGGCGCGCCGAACCGTGGCGCGGGGAAGATCAACGACGCGAGACACATCGCTCAGACTCATCTGGCGTCGATCGGCGTTGAACGCCGTGATGATCGTGATGCCGCGAGCCAGCGCCTCTGAAAAATCGGAGCTGTAGTCGGCCAACGCCCGGCGATCGGCGTCAGATTGCTTTAGTCGACTCATTCCATTCCCTCGACTCGCTCTTCTGCAACAGGCGCCGGCAAAGCGCCTGCCGCCTGACTGCCATACCGAGCTCCCGGGGTCGAGTGCGCCCCGCCGCACGCCCTCTGCGCACCCCCGCATACCCCCTCAAGACAAGCCTATCGCAAAATAGTGACTTGCCATATGTTCTATATGCGCCCAAATGGGCGGTAATAGGACAAAACGATGATCGAGCGAGACCTGCAAATCCCCGGCGACAACGGCGTCGAGATGGCGACCTTCGTCTGCCATCCTGATCGCGGCGGGCCTTTCCCTGTGGCGATCTTCTTCATGGATGCGCCGGGAATCCGGGAGGAGCTGCGGGACATGGCCAGACGGCTGGCGTCCTGCGGCTATTATGTGATGCTGCCGAACCTCTACTATCGGTCGGGCGTCCTGGAACTGGGCCCGCTGCCGACCGGGGACGAGGATCCGGCCTGGGACCGCATGATCGGTCTCATGCGCAGCCTGACCATTCCCATGGTCATGAGGGACGCCGCCGCCCTGCTTTCGCACGCCGCCGCCGACGCTGACGCGGCCGACGGGCCGGTCGGATGCGTGGGATACTGCATGAGCGGCCAATACGCGATCAACGCCGCGGCGAACTTCCCTCAGCGCATCGCGGCCGCAGCGTCCTTCTACGGAACGCGGCTGGTGACCGACGACGCGGACAGTCCGCACCGGGTCGTTTCGCAGGCCGCCGCCGAAATCTATGTCGGCTGCGCCGAAATCGACAGATTCGCTCCCCTCGATGTCGTGGAGACCTTTGCCAAGGCGCTCGCCGCGGCGACGCGCCGGTCTGAAGTCGAGATCTACCCCGGCGTCGAACACGGTTTCGCATTCCCGGAGCGGCCTCAGTACGACCGCGCCGCCGCTGACCGCCACTGGGAGCGCCTCATTGCGCTCTTTCGCCGGAACCTTGGCTGACCGTCATGACAAGCGCGTCCGACACCTCCCCCACCGCCTCCGCCCTCCCCGCCGCGCCCCGGCGGGAGATGACCTTCGACCAGTTCGCGGCCCTGATCGGACAGGATCTGGGCGTGTCGTCCTGGATCAAGATCGATCAGGCGCGGATCAATGACTTTGCCCGCATCAGCGGCGACTACGGGTTCATCCATGTCGATCCCGAGGCGGCGGCGAAGACGCGCTTCGGCGGCGCCATCGCCCACGGCCTGCTGACCCTTGCCCTGACCGGTGCGATGGCGGCGGAAGTCCTGCCGCAGATCAGCGACCGGGCGTTTCTGATGAACTACGGCTATGACCGCATCCGCATGCTTTCGCCGGTGCCGGCCGGGTCGTGGGTCCGTGGCCGCTATGCGTTGACCGCCACCGAGGTCCGCGCGCCCAAGGACCGCCTGGCCAGGCTCCAGCTGACCGTGGAGATCAAGGACGCCGCCCGACCGGCGCTGGTCGCGGAGTCTCTGCTGCTGGTGACCCTCAGGTGAACCGGCCTTGGCCCTCCGCCCCTCCGATTTCCTCTGAAAAGTTTGAGCAAAAATGAGCGAGTACGCTGATCGTGCGCTGGACGGCCTTCTGAGGCCGCTGGGTCTGGACCGGACCGAAACGGGCGGCGTGATCCGCTTTTCGGGAGAAGATCCGGTCGTGGGCAGCCGACACCGGCTGGGCGCGGCGGCGGCGGCGGCCATTGCGGCTGAGGCCGCCGGCATTGCGACCATCTGGCGCATGAGAACGGGCCAGGGACAGGATATCTGCGTGGATCTCTTCCGCGCGGCCATGCCCGGCCTCAGGACCTCCTCCCACATCCATCAAAACGGTCACCATCTGGACTACAACCGGGCGCCCGAGGAGGCGCGCAACTTCTTCCCCACCCGCGACGGCCGGCGAATCTACGTCCTTCGCACGGCGGCCTATTCGGCGAATCTGGTGGGCCTGCTTGGCCTTCTTCAATGCCGCAATGACAGTGACGCGCTCGCCGCGGCGATCGCCGCCTGGGATAGCGCAGAGCTGGAAGAAGCGCTGGCGGAGCGCAAGCTGATCGGGGCCTATGCTCGCACCCGGGACGAATGGCTGCAGCATCCCCAGGGCCGGTATCTGGCCAACCTTCCGCCCGTGCATGTCGAGAAGATCGGCGAGGGATCGCCAGAGCCCTTCGGCCCCGGCGACCGGCCGCTCTCCGGGATTCGGGTGTTGGATATGGCCCATGTCCTGGCCGGCCCTGTGTCAGCCCGGGTCCTCGCCGAGCAGGGCGCGGACGTGCTGCACGCCTCGGCGCCCCTCGCGCCGGAGGACTTTCGCGTGGTTCTCGACACAGGATTTGGGAAGCGTTCGGCGTTTATCGACCTGAACCGCCAACAAGACATCGATCAGGTTTACCGGCTGCTGTCTCAAGGCGACGTCTTCGTTCAGTCCTTCCGCCCCGGCAGTCTCAACAAGCGCGGCCTGGGCCCCGCCGACCTCGCCAGGCTCAGGCCCGGCATCATCTATGTGTCGGTGAGCGCTTACGGAAACGAGGGCCCCTGGAGCGGTCGGGGCGGTTTCGAGCCGGTCGGCCAGACGGTCTCGGGCCTGGCGATCGCCGAAGGGTCGCAGACAGAGCCGGTCCTGGCCGCCACCTTCACCCTCAACGACTACCTCGCCGCCTACCTCGCCTCCGCCGGGGTCACGGCGGCGCTGGTGCGCCGGGCCCGCGAGGGCGGCAGCTATCATGTCCAGGTCTCTCTGGCCCGATGTTCCATGTGGGTGCAGGAGGTGGGCCGGCTCCCGCCCGACAGGTGGCCGGTGCGGGGCCTGGGCGCGCCCCTCCTTCCGACCGTCCGTCCCGAAGATTTCATGGAGACCGACACTGTGTTCGGCCGGATAGGCCATCCAAAGCCCATCGTCGAGTTCTCCCAGACAAGGGCCCATTGGGCGCTCGGGCCGGGCCCCCTCGGCTCCTCCCTCCCGGCGTGGGCCCCATGACCAGCGACCGGGACAAGCTTGTCCGGATGAGCGCTGAACTCCTCAAGGACGTGAAGAACGTCACCCCCGGCGATGAACTCGAACACTGGCTCAACTGGCGCCACGCGCCGGGCTCGGCGCTGTATGAGGATCTGGCCGGCCTCGTCAAGGCGGGCGTCCGGGACGGGTGGGCGGCCAATGTGGAGGTCGCGGGCCAGCACTATCGCCGCAGCCGCATCCTTGAGCCGCACCCGGACACCTTCTATTTCAGCATCACCGCCGTGCTGATGCGAAGTGAAACGCTTCTGCGGGGCGATTATCACGGCCATCCCTATGGCGAGATCAATATGGTCGTGCCGCTTGACCCCGACGCGCAGATCGCCGGACCGAACGGCTGGCGAGGCGCGGGATGGACAGCGCCGGCGCCGGGAAGCCGCCACTATCCCGAAGTGCGCGGCGGCGGCGTCATTGCGCTCTTTTATCTTCCCGCAGGCCGCATCAGCTACGACATCACGCCGCCGGCCCCTTGAAACGCTTCGACGCCCGTCAAGGGTCGGTCCTCAAGCTTGCAGGCGCGCCTGCGGCGTCGCCCGAAAACACTCAAGACGTCAGGGCGTGCGATGCAGATCCCGCTCCAGCCTGCGGCCGGCCAGGAAGAACATCCACGACGAAAGGGCGCAGACCCCGAGAACCGAGAGCATGGCGTATCTCAATGCGTCGACCCCGGCATAGGGCTGCAGCCGGTCGCTGATGAAGCCGATGGCGACAGGCCCAAGTCCCTGCCCCACAAGGGCGAAGATGAACAGCAGCAGCGCTGCGGCCGTGGCTCTCATGCGCGGCGGCGCCAGGGATTGAACTGCGCCGAACACCGGGCCGGTATAGGCGTTCGACATCAGCCCCGGCGCCAGCATGAGCAGAATGGCGGTCTTGAAGTTCGGCGCGAAATAGACCCCGACATAGAACGGTAGGCTGATGAGCTGCTGCAGCGCCGGCAGCCAGGCGAACCACCGGGGGCGGCCCCTGCCGAGCCGGTCGGCAAGCCAGCCTCCGCCAAAGGTTCCAATCGCGCTGGTGATCCCAAGGGTCAGGCCCAGCACCAGTCCGACCTCTGCGGTGCCCTTGCCATAGGTGCGCATGAGGAAGGCCGGGTTCCAAACCAGAACGCCGAAGCCGAAGAACGAATGCAGGGCCGCCGCCGCCGTGATCGCCCGGAAGGATCCGATCTTCCACAGCGTGCGGAAGACATGCGCGGTGCTGTCGCGCGCCTCACCCGCGGGGGCGGCGTTCTCGCGCTTTGGCTCCCGCACCGTGGCGAGCATCGTCAGCGCCAGAACGAGGCCCGGCAGCCCGACCAGAAAGAAGGACACGCGCCAGTCGAAACGCTCGTTCAGCCAGCCGCCCCCGGCCAGGGCGATGAGCGTTCCGACCGGAACGCCGCACGCATAGAGCGCCAGGGCGGTGCTGCGACGACCGTGCGGATAGAGATCGGCGATCATGGAATGAGACGGCGGACCGCTTCCCGCCTCCCCGACCGCGATCCCGATGCGCGCCAGCAGCATCTGGCTGAAGTTCTGCGCCAGGCCGCAGGCCACCGTCATCACACTCCAGACGCCCAGCGAGACCGCGATGATGTTGCGCCGCGAATGGCGGTCCGCAGCCCGGGCGATGGGCAGGCCAAGGGTCGCGTAGAACACGGCGAAGGCGAAGCCCGACAACAGCCCCAGCTGCGTGTCGGTGAGATGAAGTTCAGCTTTGATCGGTTGCACCAGGATCGACAGGATCTGGCGATCGATGAAGTTCACGACATAGACCAGGAAGAGAATGGTCAGGGTGTAACCCGCCACAGACTTTGCGGCGCCTGCGCCCTTGGCCCTGGCCGCCGGCTCTATCTCACGGCTCATATTGGCCCCCCCACAAAATTGACCGCCTGACGAGCGGCGCCCGCAGCCCCCGACATCCTGCGCAAGGACGGCGGGCGCTCCAAATGCGCCGATCACAATCTTCCATCTTGAAAGGCGCGTGTCATTCATATATCGAACATTTGTTCGGTGTTAGGACATTTTTGGAGCAGGCTCATGATTAGTGCGGAACAGAATGAGCGGATGACCCAGGTCGGCGCAGGCACGCCGGGCGGCCGGCTGATGCGCCAGTACTGGCAGCCGATCGCTTTGGAAGTTGAACTGGAACAAGACCGTCCCGTCCGCGCGGTGAAGGTCATGGGCCAGGATCTGGTGGTGTTCCGCGACGAGCAGGGCCGCTACGGCCTCCTCGACCGCGATTGCCCGCACCGCGGCGCGGATCTGGCTTTTGGCCGCCTGGAGCACGGGGGCCTGCGCTGCGCCTTCCACGGCTGGCTGTTTTCCGTGGACGGGCGGTGCCTGGAGACCCCGGGCGAGCCGCAGGGGAGCCGGCTGTGCCACGGCGTTCGCCAGCGCGCCTATCCTGTGGACGTGCGCAGCGGCGTGATCTTCGGCTACCTCGGGGAGGGTGATCCGCCCGCTCTGCCGGCGCTGGACTGCCTGATCGCGCCGGACCCCTACACCTTCGGGTTCAAGGGGTTCCTCGACTGCAACTGGCTACAGGCGCTTGAGGTGGGGATCGATCCCGCCCACGCCTCCTTCCTGCATCGGTTCTTTGAGGACGAGGATACCGATGGGGCCTATGGCAAGCAGTTCCGCAGCGCGTCCGCCAATTCCAGCATTCCGATGACCAAGGTGCTCAGGGAGCGCGTCAACCCGGACATTCACGTGGAATCTGCGCCCTACGGAATGCAGTTGACGTCGCTGCGAACGCTGGACGCCGAGACGACCCACGTGCGGGTGACCAATCTGCTGTTTCCCAACGCCTTCGCCATTCCGCTCAGCGCCGAGATCTCGATCACCCAGTGGCACGTGCCGATCGACGATGTGAGCTGCTACTGGTTCGCCATCTTCACGAGCTTCACCGCGCCGCTGGACAAGGCGCAGATGCGCGATCAGCGACTACAGCTCTACACCTTGCCCGACTATCTGCCGCGGGTTGGCCGGGCCAACAACTACGGGTTCGACGCCGCGCAGCAGAAGACCGAGACCTATACGGGCATGGGCTTCGACATCAACGTCCACGACGCCTGGGCGGTGGAGTCGCAAGGGCGCATCCAGGACCGGACCCGCGAACACCTGGGCAAGACCGACACGGCCATCGTGTTCTACCGCAAGATGCTGGTGGAGGCGCTGGCCCAGGTCGAGGCGGGACACCGCCCCCTGATGGTGCTTGACGCCGATGGCGCCAGGGCGATCCGCGGACCGCGATCGATCGACGTGGTCGCTCCCGCCAGCGGCTGGTCGACCCACTGGCGCGACGCTGACGCCCATCTGCATCGCAATGCGGCCTGGAAGGATGAGGCCGTACTGGCGCTTGGCCAGGGCTGAGCCGCCGTCATGTCCTTCGTCGAGCAACACGATCTGTGGTCAGCCGAACAGCACGCAGCGATCGCAGATATAGAGGCCCGGATCGCCGCCGACGGCCTGAAGACCGTCCGGCTGGCGTTCGCCGACCAGCACGGCGTGCTGCGCGGAAAGACCGTTGTGGCGGCGGACGCCATCAACCTCTTCAGGTCAGGCTGCGGGATCTCCTCCACCCTGCTGCTGAAGGACACCTCCAACCAAACCGTGTTTTCGGTGTTCGACGGCGATGACGCGACGCCGGCCGCCTTCCGGGGCGCGTCGGACATGCTGATGGTTCCCGATCCCACCACGTTCAAGGCTCTGCCCTGGGCGCCGGGGACGGGATGGGTGCTCTGCGATCTGCATATGCCGGACGGCGCGCCATCCGCCCTTTGCTCGCGCAACATCCTGAAGCGAAGCCTTGCGGACCTGGCGGACGCCGGTTTTGACCTGATGGCGGGCCTGGAGGTGGAACTGCATGTGTTTCGCCTGGTTTCCGAAGCGCTCGGCCCATCCGACGCCGCACGGCCCGGCATGCCCGGAACCCCGCCGCAGGTCGGGCTTCTGAACCAAGGCTACCAGTATCTCGCCGAGAGCCGGTACGACCAGCTGTCGCCGGTCTTCGAGCTGATCCGCGAGGGCCTGCAGGGCCTGGGCCTGCCTCTGCGCTCGCTGGAGGTCGAGTTCGGGCCAAGCCAGATCGAGTTCACCTTCGCCCCGGGCATAGGCCTGGAGGTCGCCGACACCATGGTGCTGTTCCGCAGCGCGGTGAAGCAGATCTGCCGGCGCAACGGCTATCACGCGACCTTCATGTGCCGCCCGCGGGTGGCGAATGTGATGTCGAGCGGCTGGCACCTGCATCAGTCCCTGCGTTGTCGCCACGGCGGCGACAACGCCTTCATCGGGCGGGGCGACGCGCCGCTGAGCGACGTCGCGCTTCAGTATCTGGCGGGCCTTTTGAAGCACGCCCGGGCGGCGGCGGCCTTCAGCACCCCCACGATCAACGGCTATCGCCGCTACCGCGCCTATTCCTTGGCCCCCGACCGGGCGAACTGGGGGCACGACAACCGAGGCGTCATGGTGCGCGCGATTGGCCGGGCCGGAGATCCCGCGACACGGCTGGAGAACCGCGTCGGCGAGCCGGCGGCGAACCCGTATCTTTACCTAGCGTCCCAGGTGATTTCCGGCCTCGACGGCGTGCGCCAGGGCCTGACGCCTCCCCCTTCAGCGGACCTGCCCTACGCCAGCCAGGCCCCGGCCCTGCCCCACAGCCTGGAGGAAGCCCTTCAAGCCCTGCAGGCGGACCTGCATCTCTGCGCGGGCGTCGGACAGGACTTCGTGGACTGTTTTCTAAGGATCAAGGGCGCCGAACTCGCCCGCTTTCATCAGGAGGTCAGCGAGTGGGAGCAACGCGAATACTTCGACCTGTTTTGAGCCGCTGACATGGCGAAGACGCCCTGCCACGACATCGAAGGCGCCATCGAGATCGACGCCGAGCCGGCGCCGAACGGCTTTTACCTCAACATGTTCTGCATGTCGCTGACGACCCCGGCGAACCGTGAGGCCTTCAAGGCCGACGAACGCGCATGGCTCAACCGGTTTCCCATGAGCGAAGCGCAGAAGCAGGCCGTTCTCCGGCGCGACTGGACCGGCATGCTGGCGCTTGGGGGCAATGTCTATTTCACGGCCAAGATCGCGGCCGCCGATGAGCGCGCCTTCCAGCAGACCGCCGACGCCACGAGCGGCGGCCGATGCGACCAGGGCTTGCGCTCACTGACGGAAACGACGTGACGGCCATCACCCCGGGCCATGGAAACGTCGTGGTCACGGTCGACGGATCGGCTTCCTCAACAGACCAGGAGACTTTATGGCGCTTCCGCCTTCCCTCACCGGGCGTCTACGCCTGCCCGTCATTGGCAGCCCGCTCTTCATCATATCGACGCCGGATCTGGTCATCGCCCAGTGCAAGGCCGGCGTCGTGGGGTCATTTCCGGCCCTGAACGCCCGGCCGGCGAGCCTGCTCGACGAATGGCTGCACCGGATCACCGAAGAGCTGGCCGTCTGGGACCGGGAACACCCCGACCGCCCGTCGGCGCCGTTCGCCGTCAATCACATCGTGCACAGGACCAATGACCGGCTCGACCACGACCTGGAGGCGTCCACGCGATGGAAGGCGCCCATCATCATCACCTCGCTCGGCGCCCGCGAGGACGTGAACGCCGCCGTGCATGCCTATGGCAGTCTGGTGTTTCATGACGTGATCGACGACCCGTTCGCCCGCAAGGCGGTGTCGAAGGGCGCCGACGGTCTCATCGCGGTGGCGGCCGGCGCCGGCGGCCATGCCGGAGGCCTGTCGCCCTTCGCCCTGCTGCAGGAGATCAGAGCCTGGTTCGACGGCCCCCTGGCCCTGTCCGGCGCCATCGCCACAGGCGCCGCCGTCCTCAGCGCCCAGGCCGCCGGGGCGGACTTTGCCTATATCGGCTCGGCCTTCATCGCCACGCAGGAGGCCCATGCGGCCGCCGGGTACAAGGAGATGATCGTGGCCTCCTCGGCGAGCGACATCGTCTATACCAATCTCTTCACCGGCGTGCATGGCAACTATCTGCGCCCATCCATCCGGGCGGCGGGCCTGGATCCGGACCATCTGGCCGTCTCCGATCCGTCGAAGATGAATTTCGGCTCCGGCAGCGACCAGCAGGCCAAGGTGTGGCGCGATATCTGGGGCTGCGGCCAGGGGATCGGCGCGCTGCACGACATTCCGACCGCGGGCGACTTCGTGGCGCGCTTGACGGACGAATACCAAAGGGCGCAGCGGGCCCTTCTGGCGAAGTCCGCCATGGTCATGGGGGCGGAAACATCGCGCGTCGTGCAGGCCAAGGATCCACCGCTCGGCTGACCATCACCGTTCGACAAGGAAAAGGCCCGCGGCGGTCGCCGCGGGCCCAAGGCCTTCCTCAAGCGTATTTCGGTCGAGGCAGATACGGTTCGTCGCGGAACCTGCTTGTATATTTCTATTTTAGCAGAGTTTTTACCCCAAAACCGGCGGCCACTTTTGGGAAACTCTGCTTAGATTTAGAGCGTCATGAGCAATGTCCGATCCGATCTGAAGGCTTATCCCTTTAGTTCCGCTGCAATCAACATTTTGTAGTTTGCCGGTTTGATTGCGACAGCGATGCCG
>Ga0316217_10004512_pt1 | contig 14969 bp, 13 predicted proteins | sample 1anoAmetaG_FD_203633 | JGI IMG/M metagenome (GOLD analysis project Ga0316217, IMG submission 203633) | Freshwater microbial communities from Trout Bog Lake, Wisconsin, USA - 1anoA | ecosystem: Environmental > Aquatic > Freshwater > Lake > Hypolimnion/Profundal zone | place: USA: Wisconsin... | reverse complement strand
ACCCCAATCTGCAGCCGCTCGTCTTTCATGAAGGCTGGCCGCCCGAGGTTCATCCCCGCGCCGCGCAACTCGGCGTGCGCGAGGGAGCGCCCTATGAGTACCACTTCCTTAAGGTGCAGGGAGAAGGCGTCTGCGAAGTTCCCGTGGGACCGGTCCACGCCGGCATCATCGAGCCGGGCCACTTCCGCTTCAGCGTCGTCGGCGACACCGTCGTTCACCTGGAGTTGCACCACTTCTATACTCACAAGGGAACCGAGGCTCTCTTCGAAGGTGCGCCGCTGATGAGCGGGATCGTGCTGGCCGAGTCGGTCTCGGGTGACAACTGCTTCGCCCACGCGGTCGCCTATTGCCAGGCGATGGAGAATGCCTTCGGCCTCTCGGTGCCGCCGCGGGGACGCGCCTTGCGCCTCGTCGGCCTCGAACTGGAACGCATGCTCGCCCACATCGCCGATGTCGGCGCCCTCTGCGGCGACGTCGCCTTCGCGGTGCCCGGCGCCTATACGGCGCGCCTGAAAGAAGCCCTGCTGCAAGCTTCAACCCGCTATCTCGGCACGCGCTGCTGGCGCGGGCTGGCCACGCCGGGCGGCATGAAACGCGATCTCTCGCAATCCGATGCTCTGCAACTGGCCGCCGCGGTCAGCGAAGTGTCCCGGGATTTTGCCGAGCTGGCGGCCATGATTCTCGCCACGCCTTCCGTGCAGAATCGTTTCGAGACCACCGGCATTCTGAAACGGGATCTGGCCCGGGCGCTGGGCGTGGTCGGCCCCCCGGCCCGCGCCAGCGGACTCAAACTCGATGTCCGCCGCGATCACCCTTACGGCCGCTATCGCACGCTCACCATCGAAAGCGCGCACTACAGCACGGGAGACGTGATGGCTCGCGCCCGCGTACGCATCGACGAGACCGCTTTTGCGGCGCGCCTGATCGCCGACGCGCTCCACGACCTGCCCGCCGGGGCCATCGCCACCGCTGTCCCCGCCGCCGAGAGTGCCGAGGGATTTTCCGCCGTCGAATCGCCGCGCGGAGAGCTTCTCTACTGGATTCGCGTGCGCGACGGCCAAATCAGCCGCTGCCACATCAAGTCGCCCTCATTTCAGAACTGGCCCGCCCTGCCGCTGGCCATGCCCGATAACATCATTGCCGATTTCCCGGTGATCAATAAGAGCTTCAATCTTTCTTACTCGGGATGTGACCGATGATCCTCGATGTCGCCGCGCGCAGCTTCAAGAGCGCCAAGGTCCTGATTCCGGTCGAGCGGTTGATCGGCAACTGCGCGGGAAGCCGCCTGCCCGAGGTGGCCCCCGGCCAGCTGACTCCCGCCGCCGCAGCAGCAGCGGTCGAGGCCTGCCCCACTTCGGCCCTCCAGTTGGAAGAAGCCGCTTGCGGCGCGCAGCTCGTCCTCGACTACGGCGAGTGCATCGGCTGCGGCGCCTGTGCCGAGGCCAGTCCCCAGGCGTTTGCGCCCGCCCGGCTGCTGCCGCAGTGTGGGGTTTCGCGCTCCGGCCTCGTGCGCCGCTGGAACCTTGCCACCGGCGCCGAACTCCCTACCGATGATCCTGTCACCATCGGCATTGGCAATGAAATCCGCGCGCTCATGGGACGCGCCCTCAACATCCGCGAGGTCGATGCCGGCTCCTGCAACGGCTGCGAAGGCGAAATCGTCGCGCTCAATGGCCCGCACTACGATCTGGAACGCTTCGGCATCCACTTTGTCGCCTCTCCCAAGCATGCCGACATGCTGCTGGTTACCGGCCCGGTCACGCGCAACATGACCGAGGCTCTCCGGCGCACCTATGAAGCGACGCCCTCCCCCAAGCTCGTCGTCGCCGTCGGCGCCTGCGGATGCTCCGGCGGACTCTTCCATGGCAGCTATGCCGTTACCGGCGGCGTTGATGCCGTAATCCCGGTCGATGGCTTCGTGCCCGGCTGTCCGCCGACTCCTGCCATGCTGCTCACCGGCATTCTGCGGGTTATAGGCAGCCCGGCGGCACGTCGCCTGTAGCTCTGGCTCCGGGTTCCTCTGCTGGAGTGGTTTTCGCCAGTCCCGCGCGGTGCTACAATGGCGCTCCCCGGAGGAATTTATCAATGAAACAGCTCATACTGGTATGCCTGTGTCTCTGCCTGCTTGCATCCATGGCCGGTGCCGCCGAACCTGGCTCTGCCTGGATCGCGGCTTCTGCCGACCAGATCAGCGGCGTTCTGCCCGATGCTGAGGCGCTTTATCTCGACCTGCACCGCAATCCTGAAATCTCTCTCATGGAACAACAGACGGCCGCCAAGCTGGCCGCGCGCATGAAGGCCCTCGGCTACGACGTCACCACGGGCGTCGGCGGCACCGGCGTCGTCGCCGTACTCAAGAACGGCAACGGCCCGACCGTGCTCATCCGCGCCGAACTGGATGCCCTGCCCATGCCGGAGAAGACCGGCCTGCCGTACGCCAGCACGGTCACCATGAAGAACCCCGCCGGTACGGTCGTACCCGTCATGCACGCCTGCGGCCACGACCTTCATATGTCCATCTGGTACGGCTCGGCCAAGGTGATGGCCGCCAACCGCGACCGCTGGCACGGCACCCTGGTCTTCATCGGCCAGCCCGCCGAGGAAATCGGCGCCGGTGCCTCGGCTATGCTGAAGGACGGCCTCTACACCCGCTTCCCCAAGCCCGACTTCGCCCTGGCCATCCACGACGATTCCTCCATGCCGGTAGGCACCGTCGGCTTCACCCCCGGCTTCAATCTCTCTTCGGCTGACTCGATTGACATCGCCATCTACGGACGCGGCTCCCATGGCGCCGAGCCGCAGAAGAGCGTGGACCCAATCGTGATCGCCTCACGCATCGTCGTTGCCCTGCAGTCGATTGTGGGACGCGAGGTCACCCCCGGCGACCCGGCAGTCGTCACCGTCGGCTCTTTCCATGGCGGCACGCAGTACAACATCATCCCCGATGAGGTGAAACTCCAGCTCACCGTGCGCACCTACAAGCCGGAGACGCGCGAGCTCATCCTGAACTCCATTCAGCGCATCGTGAAATCCGAAGCCATGGCGGCCGGCGCTCCCAAGGAACCGCTGGTCACCATCAACCATGTGGCCCCGTCCGCCTACAACGATCCCCAGCTCAACGCGGCCATCGTCGCCCGGCTGCGCAAGGTCTTCGGCCCCGATAAGGTCGTCGAGATCCCGCCCAAGATGGCCTTCGACGATTTCGCCTACTACCGCCGCGACGGCGTGCGCGAGGTCATGCTGACCCTGGGCGCGATCGACCAGCAACGCTACGACGCCTCGCTGAAGCCCGGCGCCGCGCCCCTGCCCGGCCTCCACTCGCCGCTCTACTATCCGGCCTACTCGGCTTCCCTGCGCGTCGGTATCGCCCAGGAGACCGCCGCGCTGCTGGAGATGCTCAGCAGCAAGTAAGTAGCTCCGTGATTCGTGGTGCCCCACGTCCGCCTGCCGTTGGCGAACGTGGGGCTTTTTTCTTTACCGCATGGGAACGGGGCACCTGCGGGTGCTTCGTGATTCTAGGGAAGAGCTGATCGGCTGCCGCCCGGCAACCCCGTCCTGCTCACGTTGAAACGTGATCCACATCACCGAAACAGGCACTCCGACTTAGCCATACTATGGACATTCTGGAGATTGATTCTCCACAATGTATTGCAAGTTTGAACCGAAAGGTCCGCCGCCTCATGCTCACCCGCGCTGCTGACTACGCTGTCCGTGTCATGGTTCATCTCGCCGCCCTGCCCCTCGGAACCCGGGTGCAGCGAACGACTCTGGCGGAGTCCACCGAAGTTCCCGAAAGCTTCATGTCCAAGGTGCTGCAAGGCCTGGTTCGCGCTCGCATGATCAGTTCCAAGCCGGGACATCACGGCGGCTTCGAACTGGCGGCGGTGCCCCAGGAAGTCACCTTGCTGGACGTAGTCGAGGCCATCGACGGCCCCTTGGCGGTTAACATCTGCGTAGGCACGACCCACGGATGCGACCGCCACGAGGGATGCCCTGCCCTCCACGTCTGGGTCGAAGCGCAGGAGGCCTTTTCCGGCGTCCTTCGCTCCGCCACCATCGCCAGCCTGGCGGCTCCCCGACTCGTAACTGTCACGGCTGCCGAGCGGGACGACTCCGACAGGGGGATTCCAGATCAGGCCCCAGCCCCGCTGCAATAAGAGATTTCAGAAGTCATTGGTGTTCCCCAGCTGTTGCCACGGTAATTCCAACTGAAAGCCGCAGGCACGGAATGCTGCGGCTCATAGGTGCATATGGAAAGCGCCCTAATTATTCATCGCCTGCACTTCGCCTTTACCGTTACCTTCCACTATCTCTTTCCCCAGTTGACCATGGGTCTGGCGCCGCTCATCCTGGTGCTCAAGACCCTGGCCGTCCGCCGCAACGACGAAACCTACAATCAGGCAGCGCGCTTCTGGGCCAAGATTTTCGGCATCAGCTTCGTCATGGGTGTCGTCACCGGCATCCCGATGGAATTCCAGTTCGGCACCAACTGGGCGCTCTTCTCCCGCTATGCCGGAGGCGTTATCGGCCAGACCCTCGCCATGGAAGGCACCTTCGCTTTCTTCCTCGAGTCCGCCTTTCTCGGCCTTTTCCTGTACGGTGGAAAACGTCTTTCGCAGTGGGGACACTGGACCATGGCCCTGCTGGTTTTCCTCGGCTCCTGGCTCTCCGGCTACTTCATCGTGGCCACCGATGCCTGGATGCAGCACCCCGTCGGTTACGTCCTCATGCAAAACGGAGTGCAGCTCAAGAGCTTCTGGGCGCTCGTCCTCAACCCGTGGGCACTGTTGCAGTACGCCCACAACATGAGCGGCTCGGTGATCACCGGCGCGTTCGTGATGGCCGCCGTCGGCGCCTATTACCTGCTCAGCAAGACCCACCTTGAGCAGGGCCGCCGCTTCGTGAAGCTGGGCGTCATCGCCGGCCTCATCTTCAGCCTCCTGCAGGCCTTCCCCACCGGCGACGCGCAGGGCAAGATGCTCGGCCGCTATCAGCCGGTGACCCTGGCCGCCATGGAGGCCCTCTACAAGACGCAGCCCAATGCGCCCATCCACATCATCGGCCAACCAGACATGGAAAAGCAGACAGTGGATAATGCCATCGCAGTACCCGGCGTGCTCAGCTTCCTCACCTATCAGCGCTGGGGAGCGGAAGTAAAAGGACTCGACGCCTTCCCGCAGGAGAATTGGCCCAGCAACATTCCGCTGCTCTACTTCAGCTATCACATCATGGTTGGCCTGGGGACGATCTTCATAGCCGTCATGGTGATTGCAGCCCTCCTAATGTGGCGGAAGAAGCTTTACACGACCGGACCCATGCTCTGGGTTCTGCTGCTGATGTTCCCCTTCCCCTACGTCGCTAACACGGCGGGCTGGATGACGGCCGAGATCGGACGTCAGCCCTGGCTTATCTACGGCCTGCTGCGCACCTCCGAAGGCTTCTCGCGCAACGTCTCCTCCGGCAACGTCATGTTCACCCTGCTCGGCTTCCTGGGGATGTATACCCTGCTTGCCATCCTCTTCCTGTTTCTCATCCGTCGCGAAATCGAGCACGGCCCCGAACCACTGGCGGTTTCCAGGACCAATCTGCAATTCGCCAACGGCGCGTCAGGGAGGGAGTAATTATGTCGACCGCATGGTTCATGATTGTCGCCCTGATGGTGGTTGCCTACGTCGTGCTCGACGGCTTTGATCTCGGCGCCGGCGTCTGCCACCTGTTTATCACCCGCAACGACGCCGAACGCCAGGGGGTACTGCGCTCCATCGGCCCCGTCTGGGACGGCAATGAAGTCTGGCTGCTGGCCGCCGGCGGCGTCCTCTACTTTGCTTTTCCGCTGCTCTATGCCTCCAGCTTCAGCGGCTTCTACCTGCCCCTGATGATGGTGCTCTGGATGCTCATGGGGCGCGGCATCTCGGTCGAACTCCGCAGCCATGTCGACAGCGCCGTCTGGCGCAGCTTCTTCGACGGGGTCTTCGCCGTGTCCAGCACCCTGCTCGCGATCTTTTACGGCGCGGCGCTGGGCAATGTCATTCGCGGCGTGCCGCTCGACGCCAGCGGCTATTTCTTCGAGCCGCTCTGGACCGACTTCCGCGTCGGCGCCGTGACCGGCATTCTCGACTGGTACACCGTGATCGCCGGACTGGTCGCCCTCGTCGCTCTCACCCAGCACGGCGCTCTCTATCTCTCCACCAAGACCGAGGGTGCGATGAATCTGCGCGCCCGCAAGACCGCCGCTCTCGCCTGGCCCCTCGTCCTGCTGCTTACTCTCGTGAGCCTGTTTGCTACGATCAGCGTGCAGCCGGCCGTGCTGACCAACTACCGCAATTACCCGGTCTGGTACTTCATCCCGGTCGTGGTCTTTGGCAGCCTCGCCGCCATTGTCTACTTCCTGCGCCAGGGTGCTCGCGGCGAAAAGCCCGCCTTCCTCGCCTCCTGCGTTTACCTGGCGGGAATGCTGGGCGGAGCCGCTGTCGCCGCCTACCCAATGGTGCTGCCGGCGCGCGATCTGCGCTATTCGCTGACCATTTACAACACCGCTACCGGCAGCCACGGCATGTCGGTCGCCATGATCTGGTGGCCCATCGGCATCATTCTGGCCCTGGCGTACTTCTTCTACGTCTACCGCACTTTCCGCGGCAAAGTGGAGCTGGGGGGCGAAGGCCACTACGGAGATTAACTCCTCTTTCGCATCCCCCATCTGTCAGCCTTTGGCAGATGGGGGAAGCCAACCTGTCGCGCCGCAAAAGGGCTACATGTGCTCCGTCCCGGCTGATCTTGGCCAGGACGGGAATTTCGATCTGCATCTGCCTCTCCGCTTTGTCGAGCAAACGGGGCCTCCGCCAAGCGCCGCCGTTGCGCCTGGTGGGGTGGGGAACGAGGGATCTGTTTTTCCCCAACCGGTTACGCTGTTGACCCGCCGGCTCGCTGCACTACAATTGAACTATGCCCCGCAGCGACACCTCGGTCCCCGGCGAACTGGCGGCCGTCAAGTCATTCGCCTGGAAGTGTTGCGCGACCTGCGCCCATTGGCGCGGTGCGCGCCTGGCATCCAGCACAGGCGACAAAGTCCATTACCGCAGCGCCAACGACGCGGGAAAATGTCACGACGGAGGCTGGAGCCGCACTGACCGCCGCCCTTCCGACGCTTGCAGTCAATGGACCCGGTGGACAGAACTCCTGTAGCCGCTGCCTGAAGCACGGAACGCCTCTACGTCAGGCGCACAGCCTTTCCCTGCAATAACTGCTTGATTTGGAAATTGCGCTGCCGAAGCCGCAAACGCGGGCGCTGCTGGTGCACTCCCGGCGAAGATGCACCTGACGGGGGGTTCGGGACTATCCCTTGGCAGCCTTCTTGCGGGCCGCTTCCACGCGCCGCGCCTCGCGGCGCAACCCGGCGTCCTCAAAACGCCGCTTCTGTTCGTCGGTCTCGGGCACGACCTGGGGCACGACCTTGTGCTTGCCCGTCCGGTCCACGGCCACGAAGGTCAGATAGGCCGAACTGACGTGCTTGCGCACTCCGCTGATGAAATTCTCCGCCCACACCTTCACCCCCACTTCCATCGAGGTGCGAAAGGCGCGGTTCACCGAAGAGCGCAGGATTACCACGTCTCCCACCTGCACCGGCACCAGGAAGTCCAGATGATCCAGCGACGCGGTCAGCAGGTATTGATGCGCGTGCCGGTGCGCCGCCAGCGCGCCCGCCAGGTCGATCCAGTGCATCAGCGTACCGCCCAGCAGCGTGCCCAGCGGATTGGCGTCGTTGGGCAGCACCAACTGGTTCATCTCCGATTGCGATTCGGCGACGGTACGGGAAGTGAGTTCCGGCTCTTGCGTCATAGTCACACCTTATGGATGAACGGGCACCGCTGAAATCGCCATAAACTTTCGGCAGAGCATGCCGCGCGGCTTCCCGCATTGGCACCCGCATGCCCGTCCCAACTACCAGAATTTATCGCGCCAGGAAAACCCGATGGGAAGCACCCGTGGCGACGAATGTACCACGCCCCGCGCCTTTTCGCTCTATTCCCCTCATACCCCAATCCGTGGAAGAATAGCCCTCATGGATCGCGCTCAGATGTTGAAAGAAATTCTCGTGCAGGACCCGGACAACAGCTTCGCCCGTTACGGGCTGGCCATGGAATATTCCCGCGACGGCGAGGTTGCCGCCGCGCTCACCGAATTCAACCTGCTGCTGGAGAAGAACCCCGCCTACTTCCCCGGCTATCAGATGGCAGCGCAGATGCTCGTTTCCGTCGAACGGGCCGAAGAGGCGCGTCCTTACCTTGAACGAAGCCCAGCGTGCCGGCAACCAGCACGCCGCCTCGGAGATGACGGCGCTGCTGGATGACATCTCACGTTAGCCGACCGCTCGCACCCTCACCCGGTGCAGGACCAGCCTGCCTCAGCCCGGCTTGCGGCTGCTCATGTACGCCATGAAAAACTCCACCAGGCCAGGAAAGAGCTGATACAGCTTGATGAAGATGCGGTAGAACCACGGCACCACCACCTCGCGCCGCTGCTTCAGGTACCCCTCGAGGGTGGCCCGCGCCACGTGCTCGGCCGTGGTGCCCCGCAGGGGCGAGTCCAAGCCGCGTCCGGCGCGGCCGCGCACCACGTTCGCCTTGAAGTTGGTCTCCACGAATCCCGGACACACGTTCAGCAGGTGCACCCCGCTTCCCCGCAGTTCCATCCGGGCAGCGTTACCAAAGGCGCGCATGGCAAACTTGCTGGCCGCGTAGCCGGCGGAAAACGGCAGCGCGATGAACCCCGCCACGCTGGCGATGTTAATGATCGTCCCCGCGCCCTGCCTTCGCATCGCCGCCCCGGCCACCTGCATCCCGTCCAGCGCGCCGAACAGGTTGGTATCGAACATATCGCGGCAGCCGTCCATGTCCATGTCCAGCACGCTGTCGCTGATGCCGTACCCGGCGTTGTTGACCCATAGGTCCACGCGCCCGAAGTTGTGCAGGGTCAAAGCCAGCAAACGGTCAATCTCCTCGCGATTGCGCACGTCGCAGGCAATCGCCAGCGTGCGTTCGCCGTGGCCGATGCGTTCGCGCGCCGCCTCCACCCGCGCGGCGTCACGCGACGAAAGCACCACGGTGGCGCCCTCTTCGGAAAACAGCCTGGCGATCGCCTCGCCAATACCCATCGAGGCGCCCGTTACGACCGCGACTTTTCCTGCCAGCAGATTCACGCCTCAAGTTTACCCTGCCCGGCCCGGCGCGCAACCGGCTCTCTGCGGGCTCCGCTCGCCGGTATGGCGTAGGACGAAACCCTGCAAGGTAGTAAAATTCCGAGTGATGTCACTGTTGCCGCTATTTCCGCTCGACACCGTGCTGCTTCCCGGCATGTCGTTGCCCCTGCACATCTTCGAACAGCGTTACCGCGAGATGATCGCCGATTGCCTGCTCAACAACAAGCCCTTCGGAGTGGTGCGCGCCCGCGAGAACTCGCTGGCCGAATTGGGGTGTACGGCGGAAATCGTCGAGGTCACCAAGAAGTACGAAGACGGCCGCTACGACATCGTCACCGTCGGCAAGCAACGCTTCGAGGTGATTGAAGTCACCCGCGAACGCAGCTTCCTGCAGGGCCGCGTCTCCTTCATTGAAGACGATCCCGACGAGGAGGCCCCCGAACTTGCCGAGCATCGGCGCCAGGCGCTCGAGATGTTTGAGGCGGTCGCTGAAATTCTCGGTAATTCCGACGCCATCGACGCCGAGTCCCCCCAGCTTTCCTTCCAGATTGCCGGGGCGCTCCCCATCGATCTTGATTTTAAGCAGGCCCTGCTCGACGTCCGCTCGGAAGACGAGCGCCTCGCCGGACTTGCCGAGTTCTTCGAGGCCATTCTGCCCAAGCTGAAAAAGGCTGCCCACCGCCGGGAAAAGGCCGGTGGCAACGGCCACGTTCCTTAGAGCCGGGCCCGTTCCCTGAACCGCAAGACCATCCACGGATCCCCCGGCCGCAGCTCTCCCGGCAGCGGGCCATCCTTGGGTTGCGCTGCCTTTGCGCGAGCGAAGGATTTGCTTTTTCCTCCTCCGCGGGGTTTTTCGTCCTACAACAAAGCACCGGGGCTTCTTGCCCCGGTGGCTGGTCGTATGGCAGTTAGCCGGATAACGAGGGAGAGAAAAAAGAAGAGGGGGCGGTGGCTGCCCGCAGGAGTTCCGACCGCGGTTGCGCACTTTTCTGCGCCGTCGGCCTCACTGCTCGTGGGCGGCGAGAATCGCCATGCGCCGCACCCGCCCCCTAGCTCGTCTTGCTGAAACTCTGTGGACCTGCCGGCCCGTTTAACCGGATGCGTCCTGCTTCTTAACCGCTGCCTCGGCCGCCTGAAAACCCATCTTCGAATGGGTGCCGTCGCAGAACGGTTTATTCACCGACGCACCACAGCGGCAGAGTGAAAATGCTGGCTTCCCGCTCAGGTCGTAACCGTTTCCATCGGCATCCACCAACTTCACGGCTCCTTCCGGAGCCTCCACCCGCAGCGGACCGTTCTTTTTTGCCGTGATCCTAACTTCCTCTCCCATTGCCCCTCCACATTCTCAGATGAATTCCATCTCGATGGGGTAGTAAAAGGTTGTGTGAGAAGAAAATATCCGTTCCCGAATTGGGCAACTCGCACCGGCGTCTGGGCACGACCGGAGGCCGATCCGCCGTATTACCCTGCTCGCCGCCCGCCGCCCAATTCCTGTTTGTTTCTCTCCCAAGTTGCCTTATGATGCGGCCCTGGTTCTGCCGACCTGCCGCCAATTAAGGAGACGACTCGTGGCAACTACCGTTCCGCCCGTGGCCGATCCGGTTTTTGAGGATCGCGTAATCCGCAAAGCCTTCCGCCACCTCATCAGCTTCCTTTTCATCCTGTTCATCTTCTCCTATCTGGACCGGATCAACATCGGCTTTGCCGCGCTGGCCATGAACAAGGAATTGAAGCTGTCGTCGACCATGTACGGTCTGGCCATAACGATTTTTTACGTCGGATACGCTTTTTTCGAAATCCCCAGCAACATCTGCCTGCGCCGCTATGGCGCGCGCAAGTGGATCGCCCGCATTCTGATCACCTGGGGTCTGGCCTCGGCAGCCACCATGTTCGCCGTCGGACCGAAGAGTCTTTACGCCGTGCGCCTGATGGTAGGCATTTTTGAAGCCGGATTCCTGCCGGGTATCATCCTCTACCTGACGTACTGGTTCCCGCCGACCTACCGAGCGCGCGCCACCAGCCTGTTCATGATCGCGCAGCCGGTGACGATGATCTTTGGCGCGCCGCTGTCGGGACTCATCCTCGACCACACGCACGGCGCCATGGGCTTCGCCGGATGGCGCTGGCTTTTCGTCATCGAGGGACTGCCCGCCGTGCTGCTCGGCGTGGTCACGTATTTCTATCTGAGTGACGGCCCAGCGGATGCCAAGTGGCTCACCGATCAGGAAAAAGTCGCGCTGCAGAACCGCCTCGAACGCGAGCAACCCGCGTCGACGACGCGTCCCGGATGGGGAGCGTGGCGCGAACTGATCACCCGGCCCATCGTGTTTCTATCGATCGCCTATTTCTGCCTGGTCGAGGGCTTGAACGGCAACGCGCAGTGGGCGCCGCAAATCGTGCGCGAGGTGTTTAAGAGCTACGGATTCACTTTCTCTACCATCGGCCTGCTGATCGCGATTCCCTCCTGTATCGCCCTGGTCGTCATGGTGATCTGGGGAGCGCATTCGGACCGGAAGATGGAACGCACCTGGCACGTCGTGCTGCCCGTGCTGCTGGCCGCCTGCGGCTGGCTGCTGATTGCCTGGGCGTCGCTACCGCCCGTGCGCCTGCTGGGAGTGGCCTTCTGCGCCACCGGAGCCTTCACCGGCATGTCGTTGTTCTGGACGATCCCGGCCCGCGTGTTGAGCCCGAACGGACGTCCCATCGGCATCGCCTTCATCAACATGTGGGGCATGGTTTCGGCGGCGGTAAGCCCGCTCATTTTCGGCTTCCTGCGCGACAAGACGAATACCTGGGCAGCCAGCATGATCTTTGTAGCCTGCATGCTGATCGTCTGCTCCGGATTTGTGCTGGCAGTCCGGGCCAAGGAAACCGTGGCTGCGGCAGACGCGACGCTGGCGGCAGCGCAAGCGAAGTAGCAGTCGGCAGCCAAGCCCCAGGTTAGCGCCCAACTGCGGGGCGCGAACCTGGGGCGCCCGGCTGTCGCTCAGGCGTGGTCGGGAAAACCAAGGTGGTCCAAGAGCAAAAGTCAAAATCCCCACCTTAGCGCCAAAGTCGGGCGCGAAGGTGGGGCACCAGTTCGTCTTTCAGGACACACGAACCCTGTAACCGATATAGCGCGCAGCAAACGCAGCGAACACCAAATTTTTTTATTTTTTCTTCTTGCCCAGCGCCGGCTCACTGCCCTCAGGCCGCTCATTCGCCTGCTGCCGCGCCAGGTCTTCCAGTTGCCTGCGCCAGTCGAGCGTGTCGATAAACTCGCGCCGCTCGCGCCAGTTGGGCTGCACCTTGACGAACAATTCCAGAAACACCTTCACGCCCAGCATTACTTCTAGTTCGTGGCGCGCCTCGGTCCCGATCCGTTTGAGCATGCTGCCGGCGCGGCCGATGATGATCGCCTTCTGCCCCTCGCGCTCGCAATAAATCACGGCGGCAATCCGCGTCAGCGGCGGCGTGCGCTTCGGATTCTCCTCAAAACGCTCGATGATGACCGTGCAAGAATACGGCACTTCCTGGCCGGTGGCCAGCAGCACCCGCTCGCGGATGGCCTCGGCGGCCAGAAAGCGCACCGGCTGATCGGTGAGCTGATCTTCCGGGAAATACGCCGGACTCTCCGGCAGGGCTGCCACCAGCGCATGCAGCAGGTGGTCAAGGTTGTTGGACTTCAGCGCCGAGATCGGGATGATCTCTTTAAACTCGTGCACCTGCCGGTACTCCTCGATCAGCGGCAGCAGCTTGTCCTTCGGCAGCAGATCAATCTTGTTGAGCAGCAGGAAGACCGGCGTGGCGAGCTTGCGCACCATGTCGAAGACCGAGTCGTCTTCCGGACGGCGCTTGCGCGCGGCATCCACGATCAGCAGCACCAGGTTGCAGCCGTCCAGCGCCTCGTGAACTTCCTGCATCATGCGCTTGTCCAGCGAGGTCTCGGGACGATGCACGCCGGGCGTGTCCATCAGGATCACCTGCGCCGCCGGGCGCGCTTTGCGCCCCTCGCCACCTTTCACCCGCGGCAGGTTCAGGATGCCCTGCACCCGGTTGCGCGTGGTCTGCGGCTTGGGCGTGACGATGGCGAGTTTCTGGCCCACCAGCGTGTTAAGCAGGGTCGATTTGCCCGCATTCGGGCGACCGAGGATGGCAACAAATCCGGAACGCATCAGAACTTAATCCTAACAGGCGCGGCCATGGATTGCGCGGAACTCCGCCCCTACCCGCCGAAATCCGGCAGACAGGCTGCTCCGGCGCCGCTTAGGCCGACTGTCGATTGCCGATGGGTTTTGCCAGGCTGACGCGCAAACTCTCCACTACGCGGTCGCTGGACTTGAGCACTTCAAAGCGCAGGCCCTCGTACTCGACGATCTCGCCGGGCCGCGGAATCCGCCCCAGCACGGTCGTCACCAGTCCGCCGGCGGTCGTGGCCTCCTGCGAATTCAAGCGGATGGAGAACATCTCTTCCAGCCGGTCCAGGTCAAGATTACCCACCACCACGTAAGCGTGTTCGCCCTCGCGCACGAAGTCCACCTCGTGCTCGTGCTCGTCCCGGATTTCGCCCACAATCTCTTCCAGCATGTCCTCGATGGTGACCACGCCGGCCACGCCCCCGTACTCATCGACCACGATGGCCATGTGGTTGTTCATCGTCTGCATCTCGCGCAGCTGCTCGCTAACGCTTTTGCTTTCGGGCACGAACTGGGGATCGGGCCGCATCAGTTCCTTCACCGTGCGCGTACGTGCCTCCACGTCGGCCACCTGCAGCACGTCATGGGCAAAGACAATGCCGACAACGTCATCCAGCTTCCCGGCGTAAACCGGAACCCGCGAGAAAGGATGCGTGCGCAACCCCTCGATCAACTGCTCGATCGTAGTGTCCAACGGCACGGCAAAGATATCCGGCCGCGGCGTCATCACCTCACGCACCGTCTTGTCACCGAACTCCACCACTGACTGGATCAACTGGCGGTCGCTCTCTTCCAGGATGCCCTCTTCCTGCCCCGCCTCGATCAGCGCGTCCACGGCTTCCGATGGATGCTCCGGCTCGCGGTCCGCCGCGTCCTTGCTGAGCGCCACCACCGAGAGCAGAAAGCCCAGCGCCAGCGTGACCGGCAGCGCCATGTAGATCAGCCCGCGCAGCAGCGGCACCAGCCAGAGCAGCCATTTGCCCTCCGTGCGCGAAACAAAGATGAACGGCAGCAGATGCTGGCAGATGATGATGGTCAGCAGCAGGATCACGCCCGCCTGCACCACCTCGCCCGGCGTGACCAAAGCATGGAAAAAGTGGTAGCTGACCAGCATGGCTACTGCCGCAGTCGCCATGTGCTTGACCACAGACATCGACAGCGCCGCGCGGTCGCGCCCCACGGCCAGGCGCGGCTCCACCAGCTGCGCGAAAGGAATCTGCCCATCTCGGCGTACAGCCGGTCCACGTACGAGACAATGATGATGATGAACAGCAGCAGCAGGAATACCAGCGTCAGCCCGGCGTTCATGTACGCCCCCCGCCGCCCTTGGCCGCCATCCGGCGGGCCTTCGCTTCCTGTAAGGGCACAGCCGCAGTGCGTTCAATCAATCCATCGGGCAGGCGCAGCGCGCGCCGCAGCCGCCGTTCGCGACGCGCCATCTCGCCGTTATCCTTTTCGTGGTCACAGCCGGCCAGATGCAACACGCCGTGCAACGCCAGTATCTTCAACTCGACCAGCGACGCGTGACCGAGCGCGCGGGCATTGCGGCAGGCAATTTCGGCAGAAATAGCGATATCGCCCGCCAGTCCGTCCGGCTC
>Ga0316217_10004511_pt1 | contig 14971 bp, 16 predicted proteins | sample 1anoAmetaG_FD_203633 | JGI IMG/M metagenome (GOLD analysis project Ga0316217, IMG submission 203633) | Freshwater microbial communities from Trout Bog Lake, Wisconsin, USA - 1anoA | ecosystem: Environmental > Aquatic > Freshwater > Lake > Hypolimnion/Profundal zone | place: USA: Wisconsin... | reverse complement strand
CAAAACCTTTAAAGTCTTGTCCAAAGCACCAATCACGAGCCCGCAGCTGTTTTAGCTGTAAGTACTAACATTGTGGAGAATTCCTACTTTTTTGTATGAGCCCTAAGTGATCCCATTAATATACTCCACTTGGTATATCTCCAGAAGATTGGCAGGAGTGAGTACGAAAAGCCAGGATTGCTTTTGTGATAGTGAAAAGCATATGGGGTTTTGTGGAAGGAGGATATCGATATCTTTGGTTTATCTGTGTAGTGTTTTTATTTTGATTTGTTTCTCTATTTGGAAGGCGATGAGCTTTTTATTGACAGAGAAGTAGGCGGATCCTTTTAGGGGGGTTTTGATGGTATTGTCTGCGATTAAGCGGTTGTTTATCATTGATATATGCACGATTAGATTTCCAATTATAAATGAAAAAACTAATCAACTATGATAAGTATAACCAATGTAGGACAAATTTGACTGCTGTAATAAATGGATCTAAATTTATTAGGGAGATTCAGCTGGATAAAAAGTAGAGGGCTTTGAAGATATGCAGATAATAATAAATAGTATTATATCCGTTAAATTGCCATGGAAAACATTGATCATACCAATTGTGAACAAGACCAAGTCCCTCACAAAATCAGAACTCCAGCTGCCCTTTTCAGCAAAAACTATCAGAAAACAGCCAACGAACAACTCAAACTCCACCAATCACCATCTAGCTCTCAACCCCAAATCAACTCCTAGAGCTTCTGCGAAAACCATCCTCAGAAAAGAGCTACTTTCTCTACCTTCACGTCAGATGAGTAGCTTTATTTCTGTTAGAAATGTGCCATTACCCTCGCAAGCAAAGGCCACACAATAACCAAAATAAGAGTCGAAGCAAGCAGAGTCTTGACCTCACCAGCCGTCGCAGACTCTCGAATGAAGAGTGCAACTCGTCCCAAAAAGAATAACCGGTAGGTCGAAATCTAAAGCTTCATGTCCTCTCTGTCACTGCTTCGAAACACCATCGGAAGCACAAGATAAACAATAAAATAAAAACTCATCGAATCCTAATAATTTTACGGATGCCAAATGTAGTAAATAAACGACTACTTCTCCCTCATCATCAAGTCTCTCTAGCTGTAGAAGCACAAGTGCTACAACCACATCCTCAAGGAGAGACAGCAGGCCGAACAAAACATCCGAAATATCAACACCCAACTTGTAGAGATCGACCAAGAAGTCACCAGGATCCTGCTTGATATTGAGGACAATCTTGACACAGTCTATTCGATTGAGGAGAATATGTACCAACTAGTACTCTCACAGCACTTCGCCCAGCAGAACTAGTTCCATCATGTTGTCAATGAGCTACTTCTCACACCCATACAAATGAAAAAGATCGATTTTGAAGGAGTCCCTGACTCACTCTATCACATCTCAGACCTTGTCATACAGAACAGCATCAACAATAACCAACAAAGCCAGGAATACAGACTCGTAGATTCACTCAACGCTGAAGAGCTCAACAATATTCAGGCAGTGAGTCCCAGATAGGAGGCTAGAGACACTACCCCCTATAGACAACTGTCAGAAACAGACTCGCTTAAATTTAGCTTTGAGGGGGAGAAGCTGAGAGCAATGGGCAGGAAATAATTGAACCTCAGTTCAAAATCGCTCCTCAAAAGATGATAAACTGATATTCTCAATGTTAGATTCTAATCCTTGCCATACAATTACTGAATATAGCTGATTATTAGGATATAAGATTGCAAGACTGTGCATCAAGCAAAAATGAAATTAGGCGAGAAGTGCCTAATGATAGCATATATCTATTGTGCGATCTTTTTACAGCCTGAGTCAGGCAAAAATGTAATGAATCCTTATCTGTCGGCCTTCCTATCCCACAACTTGATCCTTATGGAATTGTTCTCCAACAAATTTACAGAAATGAAGTTCTAGCATTTCAAATGTTGAGCAAGCTTTCTCTTTTTTAGATCGTAGATAAAGAGGTACTCGTAAGATACTGAATAAGGACAAAATTACATATGAGGAATGGTATTGACTATGGTTTATCTGTTTTGAGCTAGTAATGCCCACAACAACTCAAATTAGAGAATTTTTAGCTGTCTTCCTCCTCCAAAATTTTGATAAACTCTGCCAACTCAAAATCGTAATTTCTGAACTCTTTGTAGTAGTTATAAAAAGGACGAGGGTTGTGTTGCCTAGTGTACTTCTGCTTCCTATCGCTACTTAAATACTCAGGTGTGTTTTTAATTCCCTAGGCTGTTTTAGATGCGGCATCAATCACCCCTGATATTGGCTTAATGACTAAGCCGCCTATTCCTTTGGCAGCGCCAAGAAGAAAACCAGGAAGTCCACTTTTTTAGGCTCCTTGCACTGGTTGGGTGAACAACCCTGTAAAGCCGTTTTTGAACCCATAAGCGATACTTTTAGCTCCGTTTGCCAATCCACCAAAAACATGCTGACTCTTATCGTTTTTAATGCTTTATCTTTCCCTTGCGAATTGCCTATCATCGTCAACAAGAAGCGTAATACCGTTACTCAATGAGCCAGTTATAGATTACACAGTATTGAAAGTTCCAGAGATAGTTTTGCCCAAAAGTGACTTCACTCCTCTTCCAACCCCTTTTCCTCCTTATAAAGGGCTAATCTCAAACCCTTCAATTGGCAACTCAACTAAATCTTTGAACCCTGAGCCAATTTTTTGTACAAAAGTGATAGGACTTCCTAAAATGGTGAGATTGCCAATCATGGGTAAAATCATCTTTGATAATCCATCCTGATAGTGTTTAAAAAGATGACTAAAGTAAGCCCCCATATTAGCACAACTGAAGTTTTTAAACTTGAGCCCCTCCGCACCTATGTGGCACTAATTAATGCTCGAAAAAGTTTTCAAGAGCCTTCCTCCCCACTAATTAACATGCTTGAAAGTGATATTAGTCTTAAGCGGGTGAATGGTTGATTATATAAAAAATTTGCTTTCCTCAGGATCAGGCAAATTTTTATTGAACATCTCTATCTTTCTGATGTGCAAAGTTTCATCATTATCGAAAAGTTTGAGTTTGTTTATGTTCTCATGCATTACCTGCAGTTCCTCCGAAGTCATCGTCAGTCGCGATTTGTTGATGGAACAGCCGATGTAGTGGATCAGTCTGGGATTTTTCGCAGACTGGCTTATCCTGAAGTTGATGAAATATTTCGCAGCTTGGCTGTACTCTGACTCAAAGATGACAGGGAAGATGGCATTGTACTTGAGCTCGTTTTACACTCTACAACCATGGATTTCCAGATTCAAGTCACTATAATCTGCGTTTCCAGACATCTCAACTGAAATTGTATTCAGCATCATGTGTATTACTTCTTTTCTGATCAAGTTATAGCTTCCAATGAAGCTGATGCCTATCTGAGGTATTTTGATTATGTATTAGTAGGTATTTTCAGTTTACTAATCATCCTTTTAAACCTGCAGCTTCAATTTTTTTATGTTGTTCTAGAACCCAAGAATCAGTTCTAATTTGCCAATTGCCTTCTTCTTCTCATTACGCATGACAATTGGCTTAGAGTCGATCGTTGTTTAAAAGTCATCGAATACAACTGGATCGCAGGTAATTCCACGAAATTAAGGTCTTTACTGGTCAAGTTCAACCCTAGCCTAAATCCTGTGAGATTAGAGTGGCAGTTAGTAACCAAAGGGCTTTTATTCTTGGTGCCCTACATTATAGATGAATTCTTTCGGAAAATTGTGCTCATGGTCTAATCTTTCGTCCATTATAGCCATCTGATATACTAAAAGCTTTGCTCCTGGGATAGAATTCTTGAGAATGTACTTTGGTGTTGGCTGGATTATGTGTATGAAGGTGACTGTATTTGTGATTTAGATCTGGATGGTGAGAATCCTGTAGGTGGTGGGATCCGACATTTTTCTCAAGACTATGGTCTCAATACTCTTTTAAACGCTCAGTTCACCAGACCAACCCCAGAAATCAACTCCATCGTAAAGCGCCAGTTTTATGAGCTTTGGTTTACTTTTGTTTTCCCAGAAAAATGGCAATCTTTCATAAGGCTAAAGATTTATCGAATCGATAGATTCAACTTGACAGATTTTTATCAAGGATTTAGTTGCATTGGAGAGCATATATTCTGGAGTGATCTCAATGATTCTTCGAAACTCATTGATGTGGTTGTTTTTGATTGAGGAGAGGTATGAATATGCATTGAAAGGGCAAAGAGACTTCTTATCCTATAGAGTAAAGTTTATCTTTCCGATGGTGGTTTTCAGTGTGACTGAATTGGAGCCGTTTTCCATTCTAACTTTGAACTTGAATTCTGCCTCAGGCAGTATGTAAACTGTATATTTGTACCCGTTTTGATTGAACGCATGGCTGTACATCTTTAGAATATTTTTGTTTTCCTTCTCAAACTCAAACAAAAGCCCATAGTAATCGATGATATAGCACTCCGCATAAATGTAGTATTCCTTCTCTTTTTAATTTTTCGTAACTTTCAAAAGAGAGTCTTTGTAATCCTTGTCCTGTATCTTCAGTTTCTATGAAATACCGACATAATCGTTCGGCTTCACTATCTTCCCACAAATCTGCAAAGGAATCGGCGAGTAATTGTACACTAAGTTTTTTTTCATAATCTTCAAGATGCCGTCTTTACCCACATAACGATAATGTTCAGTAACTTTCTCCTCATAAAGTGATACTTTGAGCTAATTGTGGATTGCTTTAGGGAGGGTATAAAACTACTCATGGTCGAAGGGAAGTGCCTTGATTTGGCACTCACCGTCAAAGTAGGAATACACGTACTTAGAGCTCTTTATCATCAGGATCTTTTTACAGTCTCTGATTTCAGGTTTAATGATGACCTTAGAATGCATGTTGATTACACTGTTCTGCGAGCCCATAAGCCTCGGCTGAATCGGAAACTCCTTCCAGCTACTTAATGAAATGTTTTTCACAACCAAAAATTTGTATTTAGGATGCAGCAGCCTAAAACCAATAAACAGCTCAGTATGGTCCTCCTAATCATAGTTGCCGATTTCCAGCTAATAATCAATTTGCTCATCATGGTTGATTCTCTTAATGAGGAGGTTTTTGTCGTTGAGGAGCTAGATTGGGTAGCCTGTTTAGTTTCTGACTATGTAGTGTGATATGAATTAAAGAGGTTATATTTATTTGGATTAGAGGTTGAACTTGTTCTATATCTACTAGGATTGCTTTTTCCAAGCCTCAGCTGTTTACTTAATGCTTGAAAAGACTTCCCTTGATAAGTTCAGGAATATCCCGCCTTCAGACTCGATGGAGCCAAAGATTCTATTGACCTATTGGTAATAAAGCAGCTTGTGGAAGAATAAATTCACTTTTTAGACCACAGGTTACCATCTAAAGATCGTATTGTTGAAATAGTAGACAGCAATACTGATATCTCCCTTAAGGATATCTTTCTTAAAAGTGTTAGATTTACACAGATTAACTGCGTTGATGTTGATCTTGAAGATGGGGATAAAAATGTCTCTTCTGGAGTTGATAAGGTAGAAGGTAACTGTCTCTATCTTTAGATCCAAACTTTAGAGACTACTTGATTCAGTTTATTTGAAAGGATTTAGCTGAAAAGTTAAATGCTTTCCAGTTTTGTCATTAAGATAGTTTATGTACTTCCTTTCCTCACTTACTTGACTGAGTATCTTGGTCATTAAAATCAGATCTTTAAACGAAAGTTTCATCAGCCATCGATCAATGTTCATATACCTTCTTGCTGAGGTTTTTATCAAGCATTGGTTCTAATCCGCTACTTTGAGATACCTCTTATCCTCGTATGTGAATGTGAATTTTTAGATGATTTTACGTTTGGAGGAAGAGTTAACCCAAGCCCTATAGATTTATGTATTGAATATTACAGACATAGAAGAAACTGCTTCCATTTTCTAAAAGTCTGGATAGGAGAGTTACTTTTTCTCTAGTTTCTTCTGGTATTATTGAATATTCTCGTCTTTCTTTCTATGAAATTTATAGCACAACACCCCCTAAAGCCTAAAAGTAGCCATATCAAACTTATTATTAAGTATTTCATTGATGATTTTGTGGTTGCCTTTCTTCTTTTTGAGTTAGGAAACTACAAAATTTGCATCTTCTGCCAGCTCTGCATGCATTTTATGGACAGTGGCATAGAAAATCAACTAAGGCACATATTTGTTGACCTAAGGAAAAACCCAATCTTCTATGAGAGTGTATTAAAAAATAAGCTGAAGAAGCCCAGTCCTAACACTGACATTCATTTCATTTACATTCATTTGTATGATCTTTTGACCTGTATTTCTGTTCTCAATAAGAACATCTGTACTGGTTTTCTATATTTCTTCTCCACTGAAAGATAGTAAATAATGTTCTTTGGGCTATGGTTCTCCTTCTTGATATTCATACCCAGTGAATTAGGTCAATCCCATTTCAATCGAAAAACTAGAATCAAGTTGTTTATTTCTGCGGAAATTCATACAAAAGTTATGGATGGTGACCTTGAACAGCTTCCAGATCTATTAAGAATCTTACTTAGCATTGTAATCTGCAATCATGTGTATTTGAGGAATAATGACCAAGTAGACGATTGGCTTAGGTGAAAGAAGCTTTGTAATTTTGAAATTGTGAATGAAAAGTTAATCGCATTGGTCGTCAAAGGTGAAGTTGAAATTGACGAGTTTATTGATGTTGAGGTACTGCAATCTTGAATAGTGAGGTATGCTGATATCAGAAATCTTGTTAATGGTGACAAACGAACGGTCATATTTGCTGATTTCTGGATAGAGAAGGTTGATCTAATCTTAAAAAATGAGTTTGTTAAAGTTGATCTCTATCTTGAAAGGTTCAAACAATTCTTACTACTTTTCTGTTTTAGCCTGCCTTTGCTAAACTATCTCGATGAATCTGCAATCTTTACCATCGATGATGTACTCGTCCTCGTAGATAAGATTTTTGACCTAAGGACCGAATTTCTAAAATCTTTTGCTGTTTTTACTTGTCTTGTTGTAGAATGTCATTTCCTAAATTGTTAGCTTGTAATAAATGTGGCTGTTTTTTTCAGCCTTGAACACAAAAGTTGGCTTCACTAGCTTGCAATACATATCCATAAAACATGGGTGTATAAGTTTCTTGATGACTTCTTCATACTGGCTAAATAACACCTTTATCGGCTTCTCCTCCACATTTTTCTAATGCTTGAGCTGCTCCATCAAATTCTAATTGACTGTCAACATTTCAGGTTGATTGATCAGTAAAATGATCTGGATCAGCATGTAATCAACCAATCTAAAAGTTACTTGCTGATAGTACTCATACTAGAGAGGTGCAATGGTGACCCACATGAAAGAATCTACTTGCTCTTCGTTGGGAAAACTGTTTTGATCGTACAAACTCCATCTGTATTACATAAAAGGCTCATCACTCGCAGCCGTTGGAGCTTTTCTCATAATTCGGTAAGGAGGATAGTTTTAGTGCGCTGAGTATTCTTTTTGAGGGTATCCAGTCATGTCATACAGATCTAGAGTATGAATGGTACCTTTAACAAACTTGGCAGTTTCGCAGACTTCAAAGAAACAAAATATTTGGTTTGATTCTAGCTTAAGCAAAGCAAGATGACTCTACCTATGTATCATGTTAACCTCGATCTTATCAAAATATACTTCAGTCTCCATTGACTCCTTCATCCAACTACTTTTCAACGTCAGCTGGTCTCTTTTCTCCTTCACAAAAATGTTTTTGCCTTTCTATTTGTACTTCTACATGAAAACCATGAATTTGGTGTCTGAATAGACCTGGTTGAAATGGTCCTATCGGGATTGTTCAATATCATCATCTACTCTGTGAATCTTCTATGTCTGGAAATGCTTGTCTAATAGTCGCATCAGAATTAGCAAAACATCAGGCTTCCAGTTTATGAAGAGGTCTCTTACATCGAATTTTATACTTGTTTTGCGTTTTCCTTTTTGTTTTTTACGTCCTTTAAGTTCTTGGTAGCTTACTCCTTATGCTTCAATTAGTTTTTGATAAATGCTGTTTTTGAATTTGTAAATTTGGTCAGTTATCAACAATTTCTTCATTTTGAAAACTTTTTAAGACCATTAATGTTAGCTTTCGCGACTGAAAAAAATCTCCTGAATCTTGAACTACAGCAAACAATCCTATTCTTAGTTTTTGTACCTAAATTATACCTATGAGACTGTGAATTTCAGTATTTTGCGTTTCCTCAAATTCAAATCATGGGAAATGCACTATGATTGAGTCCTTCTTTTCCCGTTTTTCTCAGTTGAGGCCTCATAATCTATGATAAGCTAGTGAATGGTTTTGAATGATTTGCACTTTTTATCCAGTTCTTTCTGCCACTAATGGAGTTCATCATTGTTTTGGCACGATAAGTACCAAATTTCATTCTAGTTTACAATCTAAATTTATGTTTATCCTTCATGCTCGTTTTCTATGAGGACTAGTTTTGCGTTTTTCATTAGGAATTTCGAGTTTTACTTCAATTACTTTTTGTCATTGTAGAGGTATAAGTATTATCCCGAGAGTATTCCGTAGAATAGCTTCCAACTCATCAAAGTTTAATGCTTCTTAAGGATGGCCCCTTCGTAAGTTTTATTTTCCTCAATTTCTTTTCTCTCCTCTTTTAGTATCTAAACCATCGTCCTTTTTTAATCTTCCTAAACTTTGAATATCTTTGTTAAAGACATCAAATTATCATACTGTCGCTGCGTAAAATTGACTTTGAAACTGGGCAAATCAATGCTTATGATTTCTTCGTTCTTTTCTTTGTCCTTTTGGTAATTAATACTGAAATCAATATCATTTATCAGTGAGTAAATGCCCTTTTTCATTCTGCTATCCTTGAGGTTATAGCACTCTTTGATGTAGGGATAATAACGAAGAAAAGCAGAATTAACAGTCATGGGATACTACTCAAAACTTTCATTCCTGTTGCTTTTGATATTAAGGCTGCCAAAATAAAGACACCAGCATTCATGCTGATTGAGGGGACATATGAAAACGGGACTGTTGATATCAAGTTTGACATCTAATATTTTCTATAGCTTGAAAGTTTACAAATTTTACTGAACACTATCCTCCTAAATATAGCTTTAGTATTGTTCAATGTGGGATGTTTTCATCATATTTGTATTCGTTTTCTTGAAGCTGAAAAATTTCTTAAATTTCTGCATATAAATTCGCTTATAAATGACCGTAACCCTTTCCATATTGCCACTTATAGTCTTCTTGAGCACAGTCTTGTTCTCAAGCAGTTCATTCTTATAGACTAATTTCAAAAATGAAGCCTTTTCTTTTTCCTCTTCTTCCTAGCTGTCAAAACTCTTCATACTATCCTCATCTCCAGATTCTTACTTGTACTCCTCAGGTTTTTAGGTTGTGAATATCTACAGCTTACGCTTTTTAGTTATGTTGTCCTTTTGTACAGGAATATAGAGGTTTAAGTTTATTGATTCAACTTCGAGGTAAGCCTAGAAGTAGGATTGGTCTTCACTTTTTGCAATTGATGTCACTATTTTGCCGATATTGAATTCAATACTTTCTTAAATATCCTGTCCTTTGTATTCAACCAGTATCATTTTTCCACCCTTTAATTCAGTGTTTATCCTAAACAACGGTAAATGAGGCTCTCGCTGAAACTTCTAGCCTTCGAAAGACTAATCTATGAATTTTTGCAACTAATCCTTTTCCTGTTGAGAAAGCTCCTAAGTATTTCTGCTAAACCACCCAGTCTTTTTCTTCTTCAACTCATTTTAGCGGATTTCCTTCACCTTATTTTTAACAGGCCCTAGTGACCAAAGGTTGATCTAGCTTTATTCGAACTTTGAAAAAATCTACTTCAGCATCTCGTCGAAGCCTTGAATGCTGCTCAACGGGCGGTTTGACTAATGGCAAAGTAAAACTTATTTGATAAACTACTAGTAGTTTTCTCTATGACTCTCTTTCTACTCTTCAGTTATTTTGATCTTGTTCTTTCTCCCCATCGATTTCACTATCAGTTCATTTTGTAAGACATTTTTCTTGGCAAAATCTGTCATCTGAAGTATTTGTATTCTTTCCAACTAAAACTTCAAAGGCTACAAAGACAACTCTAATTCGTACAATGGTGATTATACATCTTCCGGAGAGTTTATGATCAACTTGAAAGAAGATGTTATGCTAATGACGACATTGGTCTACTGTTTAATGCCCTATGAAAGTTTCTACTTTTTTATTTTAGCTGTAACAGAAGAGTGCTTCAATAGCTCCTACTATGATTTTAGTCCCGATTCCCAATAAAAGTTGAGCTTTTTCACTTGCATCATTTTGTAAAGCTTCTAATTGCCCTAATTGGACCTTTCAATAAAGCAAGGTTTCCATGTTTGGTCAGTTGTTGTAAAACTTATTTCCTCTAGAGTCGTACCCCAAGCATAGTTTTCATATTTGCTGCCCTATTCGAACCGCACATGAACATTCATGATCTTGAGCTGCAAATTGTCCACTATCTTTTTGCCCAACCGAGACATCATCCCATCCTACTTTTTTTCTTACTTTATTTTCTTCAGAGTTGACTCTAATACCTCTCCAACTTCCTGAAAAATTTTCTATTTTTTAGATTTAATCGTTTATAACGTCTCTCCACATCCCTCTTTGAATTGCAGTATCGCGTAAATATTATCTAAGATGCATTCGACAGGCGTGGATGCAAGTTTCGATATCGAAGCCTGAGTATGAGAGAGGAAGTACCTGGAGATGGAGTTTTCCGATGGAACTGTAAGCTAGTGTGAAGGGTGTATTCAGACTATCAAAAAACTAATGGTTCAAGCTGATATCCTCGAGTTTGAAATTTCCGCTGAAAAGGTCCACGGAGAGCTTATCTTTTTCGATTCCCTTGATAAACTTTCCGAAGGTGTTCAGAATTATCTTTTCAATAATCCCCTTTATCATCGCTAATTATCTAATCAAATTATAAGAATCTGATAAACTCAAGAGTCGCCAAAACTGAGATCTAGTCTAGGAAAAAGATAAGGAAAATTAGCTAGCCTCGTTTCTAGAAGATTAAGACACATAAGATCATAGCTACTGGCAGTATATCAGGCCCTGATCTTAATGTTTTGATTCTATATGTGAAATTTAGCCTGAAATGACCTAAAGGTATAAATTCGGTCATCTCAAAAAATATTTTCAAGCTGCAGCATACAGCCAGCCAAGTTCTCAAAGCTGTTGTAGTGATAGCAATTATCAACTTTGAATATCTCTTCTTTATATCAACGTACCTTTGGTTACAAAAATATCAGCATCCTAGTCAAAATTACAAAAGATTTCCAACTGCTATTGTTAGACATTGATGAGAATGCTGAAAAATGCCTAAGTAGTAACATTTCTTGAAGAAGTTCTAGCAACTAGCCCCCAATCAACTGTTTTGTTGGTTATAATATAAAATAATGATAAGGTTATAAGTAGCAGTTTCGAATTTGAAGCCAACTAATTACCAGGAAGACCCTATTGACTAAATTTCACTCAAGTTCGGATCTATTTCAACCACGCTTCAACTCGTGTAAGGCCACGGCGGAAAAAGCCTCTTCCTTTAGTTTACAGAAGCTGAGATGCTTTAAATATACCAACTCTACGCTTGTGGGCTTTTCATCTAAAACCGCAAAGGAAGGTACTTTAGTCTCTTGAATCTGCAATAGTTGAAGCTTGGCGATAAAGTAGTATGCCAGTAGATATACTTCTCAAACGATTCGAGAGAGACGAAATTTAAATGCGAGTTTTCTATAGCGTCGAATGCATACAATAGTCCTAAAATACCCAACATGACCAATATTCAACAGAGATAAAATGGATTAAATCTATTGAAGAAGCCTCCTGTACCGAAACAGCAAACTGCCTACAACAATTTTGTTTCTTCTGAAGAAAATAAGGTACCAAATAGTTTTTTGTATGGGAATAAGCTAAGCAAGACTCAAAGTAATTTCAAAACAGACAATTTACAAACTTTGAAATAGGGGCTTCGCAAACAACACTAAGTAAAAAGTAGTCTACAAAAAAGTAAAAACAAAATTCCCCAGAAAAGCCATTAAATAATGGCTAAGAAGCCATAAATAAAATATGAATAATAGGACTTACTTGTAGACAACCCTCCTATGATGGAGTTCACAAACGACTAGTAGACTAATAATGTACCTTCATTAAAAGTCCCGCAAATTTAGTACATTGAGTATGCAGACTCCATTGATCATAGTAACAAACAAAGAAAAAGTAATAAGCTTTCTTCAACTGAACCCAAATTCGCTACTTTCAATAGAAATGCATCAGATTTCAAGTAAAGAGGAAGTCCATAAGCGCCCTCTGAATTTCAACTTTTAAAAACTCAAAATGTACAACTACCGCCAAAGCCGAAAACTTTGTCGAAATAATAGATAAAAAAACTGGCTAAAAAAGATGCAGAGTAAAAGTAGATCAAGGATAACGTAATGGTGCCATTGGTTAAGGGGGATAAATTCTAATTAGTTCCTTTGTCTAAATTGAAGCCATAATAAATCATTTAATACGTTCAGAAGCAAAGAAAAAACGAGTAAAAAGCCTACGCAAACCAACTACTAAAATAGAAGTTGGAGAGGCAATAAAAAGAAATGCAGGAGAAAAGCAAAAGATTGCAGCTTTAAATGTAGAAGAGAGAAAGATAGAGGGCTTCCTTTGAAAGATAGGCAACCCAGAAGAAAAAGAATTCGCTTTAAAGCAAGGAAAGCTTCACTGGGCTCATTAAAGAAGAGAAAGAATCCTAAATCGATGAAGAATCGCAGTAAAACAACGACAACTAAGACGAATACATGTCGGACTTCTAAAGCATGACTGGCTCAGTAATCAAATCCAGGATTTCCAGCAGAGGAGGCAACTACAAGAACATGCCCAAGTAGGAATAAAGTGCAGGTTTGGAAGATGAGTATTCCCAAGAATTCGACAGCTATTCGCATAGTGCATTGAGCAAAACCAATCTGAACCGCAATAAGGTGCCAAGCATCTCTGACTACAGCGATAGTTATCGCAGCATCTCACAATCTTACGGCAAACATTGATATAGTTTTGATATTCTATAAAGCAACCAAATAACAGTTTTTTAGATAGATAAGCTACAGGAAATTAGAAAGCTAGAGCAACAGCCTCTTAGTTCATGAAAAACTGCCTGCTTAGACAACTACACGGATGTCTGCGAACCATGATACATGGATCCACTCCTTTTGATTATCTGGGATCGGCTGGCCATGACAGTCGGGTGGGAAGCTTAGGTTCCTAGCTCGAGCTGAGTACGAGCCAACTGGGCCGAAGCAACAAAAGTTTTTGGAAGGAGAGAATGCTGCAGAAAATGTTGTTGGGGTACGGAATGGTTTTTTTGACACAAGTGGATGATTAAATAAGTTGGTAAGGATACAAACTTGATATGTATGGCTCATATCATAAAACGGGAGTATTCAGGGAGAAAACTTTTAAAAATAATACTATATGTTCTCTAAGTTATTTAAAAATGAGTTAATGGTTTCAATCTCTTTTACATTAGGCATCACCCCAAAGAGTTTTTTAGGGTAGACCTTGACCAAAATGGCAAAAAAAGGAGAAAATATAATATAGATCACTAGAGGAGGGGTTTGAGTTATTTACCTGTTCTAAAAAAACTTCACAAATGATTAGTGAAATTTCTCTTAGGCACGAAATATTTATGCTTAGGTTCATCCAAGATGAGAACTATCAGATACAAGTTTGTGGGCTTTGCTGAGATAGGTTGTAACAGCTATTCAAAGTTTGAGTTGTGTTAATGTAAAAAAGTAGATGGCAAACCTCCATTACTTTGGCCCCATATCGACCCCCAAATCTCGTTACCTTTACAATGTTTTTTTTTTCACAAAACCAGTCCTTTTATTCACTCATTTATAGCGATCATGCAATGGATTTAAGTATTATTACACCCAAACAAGTAAATTGAGAGCCAGTTTCAAAAACCATGACAACCAATGCGATAGCAAGCAGAAATTGTGCTTCCATGGGTCAGTTGTGAAAAAAGAAGTTATATATTACCTGGGTTGATATTATTCCAGTATAATAATTAAAAAATCGCACCCCAATGCTCAATTATGACGAGGAAGACATCTTTGATGTTTTGGATCTAGATAGTCCTATTTCCTAATAGAACTAATATGATTACGATCTTAATCGACCATAGGAGGACTATGATTCCTTTATGAGGATAAGGGATGAGGTCAAGGAAAAGATAGAAGAGCTTCCGTCGACTGCCTAGAGCTAAGATCACTATGGCTCCGACGATTAGCAATAATAGGACTAGGAGGAAGAAATGGAACATTCATTGAAAAGCGATGAAATTACTGAGCAAACTCCAGCTCTCTTCGCATGCTAAACTACTTTCGAGGAAATCTCTTTTTCATAACAGAAACTCGCCTAACGAAAGTTTGCTATCTAAGGTTATGACTATGAAACGCAAAATTTGGGAAGACATCTCAAAAGCACTACGAGTTCTTTTTTGTCGCTACTAATAAAAACGAGAGAATTAGAACCATAAGAGGAGGATGCAGCGAAATAGTTCGCAGCCACCAACGGAGCAATTGAGGACTTTAGGCGACTTTTCCAAGTCGAAGGATTGTGCCTCAGATGTCGGGAATACTATGAGTCTCAAACGTTTGTACAGAATATGCTGAATTCGCCAAAGCTGGAATTCAAAAGCAAAATAGCGATGCTGCGGTTCCTGGAGAAATTCAGACAGATGACTTTCGAATAGCCCTAGAAATGGAAAATGGACAGCAACTGATGTAATATAGGATATATAAATTCAATTGGCTTAAGCTACTTTACAAAATAAAACATTTTTTATGCCCACTTCCAGCATTTCTTCATTTTTTTTCCAGAACATCAAATATCCTTGGAATTCGTTGTTGCCTACCTAAGTATTTCCT
>Ga0316217_10004510_pt1 | contig 14976 bp, 20 predicted proteins | sample 1anoAmetaG_FD_203633 | JGI IMG/M metagenome (GOLD analysis project Ga0316217, IMG submission 203633) | Freshwater microbial communities from Trout Bog Lake, Wisconsin, USA - 1anoA | ecosystem: Environmental > Aquatic > Freshwater > Lake > Hypolimnion/Profundal zone | place: USA: Wisconsin... | reverse complement strand
GAGATCGCAAGAGAGATTCACGCAGACATGCAGGATGTTCTCGACAGAAGAGGGGAGACTGACTGATGATCGACAAGGCGTACGTCAGGTTTCGTGAGAACCTGCCCGACAACCAGAACACCTATGCCGCGGCGGACGGCTTTGTTCAGCAGGGAATCCCTGTCGTTCCGTACTATGGGTTTGGTGACCTAGAGAAGTTCGGTGACATCGGGCCCAACGTCATCGTCTGCGGTCACATCGGTGATATCAGGTCCGCGCTCACAATGTGTGGAAAGCCAATCCCTCCCAACATCGACTATCCCGATCATCTGAGGTGGATGCTGGGACGGGAGATCAAGGAGTGTACGCTTGAGGAAGTGCGTGGTCTCATCACCCGCAAGTTTGTCAAGCCTGTGCAGCAGAAGCAGTTCACCGGTTTCGTTTGGGACCCTGATGATCCACGATCGCGATTGAACGTTGCGATCTACGAATCAGATACGCCGTGCCTCGTAGCTGACGAGATCGACATCATCAGCGAGTGGCGGTGCTTCATCAGGCACCACAAGGTCGTCGGTGTCAAACACTACAAGGGCGACTGGGGGTACGCACCTACGCTCGGCGTCCTCGAGCGTGCAGTTCGTGAAGGAAGGGGAAAGATGCCTGATGCGTACGTCCTCGACCTGGGTGTAGTCCGCGAGATCGTGCCGTTTAGCGAAGAAGATCGTCAAACGACCGTCCTCATTGAGGCGAACGAAGGGTACGCAGTCGGCTCCTACGGGTTGCCAAGCATCATCTATGCGAGGTTTCTCGAGGCGCGCTGGGACCAACTAATGCGCTAGCTTTGTTCTTTGAACATTGCAACGCTACCTACGATCACGTAACCCAACTCTTCTAGTGCTCGCCTCGAGTCCTTCTGCGTTGTCCCCGTTGTGACGACGTCATCAGCAAGTAACACAGTCTTGCCCGTGGGTTCTTCGGCCCAACGTTGTATAAGTTTATCGCTAGGATCCATAAAATGACTTAGATGATGACGCGAACGGGCATCAAAGTGCGATCGTAAGCTAGGCGTCTCACCCTTACGTATTTTCTTTTTCCATCGCTCAAGTGAAGCGAGTGCCGTCTTTTCAGACGGCTTCCCTTTCATTTTTTGTGGGACGTCGAAGCGAGGCTTGTTTGCGTCTCTTGTCTTTATTACCCCCGCCGGGACGTGATCTGCCCCCAACAATGCTGCTAACTTGTCACCGAATAATTCTGCAACACGACTGCTTGATTCAGGCGTCACGACATAGTCAGGTTTCAATCCCTTGACTTGCGTGAATGTCATTCTTGCAAGTTTTGTCGTGACCTTTTCAAGCAGATCAGGCTCAGGTATCAATTTAATACCCGTTTTTGTCGTAAGTGATCTTCCCGTTTTTAAGACGTCCAACATTTCATTCGCAGTAACATTGGCATTCGGGACAGGGTGCCCTGTGACCCAATTCAGATCGACATTCTTTTCCTTCAACGCTTGCATAGGCGCCCAGATTCCATTCGTAGTGTATCCAGGTTCTTTATTCTTCATTATGTCTCCACGATTTATCGTGAAACCCATATAATCACCTGCGATCAGATCGGCTGTCACTTCCCACTCATCGCCCTTGGTCTGAGACTCATCGCTTCATAAAGCATACAACGTAGCTCACCCAATGTCATTCTCATACGCATAAGTATCGTCTGTACATCGCGCGTGTTGATGATACGATCTGCACATGTCTTATGAAACAGAAATTAATCGCGCGCGTCTGACGAAGCTCGTCAAGGACAATATCCGTCAGGTAGTCAATAATGCGTTACAAGGCATTTCGGTGCAGCAGCTTCATTCAATGATCTATGCATCATTGTTGAACTTGATAAGTCAAGACGCGATTAAGAACTTCAACGTTGACGTCGTCGACAACAAGGGACATAAGGCATTGTATGAGACTGACATCCCAGTCGATGCACTACCCGGTGATTTATTCATCGTCAAGGTTGATGATGAAAGGACGGGAACTATCAAGGAGGTGTGCGAAGGGTTGATCATCTCGTCTGACGGTGAAGGACACGGTGTCGTGTTATCAGATCCAAAAGCAGGTGATGATCCCGGCGTCATGACAGTGAAAGTTGAGATCAAACCTCAATTCCCGATGGAGAATATTTCTATTCAGGCGAAGTGGGTGTTGCCTTGATACTTACCAAGAGAGTTTGACATGAAACACAAGAACATCTTTGCCGAAGGAGAGCTGCTCGTCACGTCATCAGGTTCAGCAGTCGTTAATGAGGTGTTGCCTCGTTCAGTGCTCGAGTCTCCGGAGATCTTCATCAGCGTGGAATTTGATCCTGACGAACCGTGTCCCCCGCCGTGTGGCAGCGACTCGCCTGACGATCTTGATTGGGAGCTGTTCCTGCGCACCGTGCACAGTGAAAATCCCAGACTTGCGAAGTTTACCCAAAAAGAGGAGCTACGGCTCAAGATCATCTGGACGGTGAGCACAGCGCGAACTATCTTGTGGAAGATCTACATCCCAGAGTGACGTAGATCGTGTACAATCAAGGCATGGCAAAGGTCTTGGTGTACGGCTGGTACGGGCGCGGGAATCTCGGCGATGAATTGATGGCGCAAGCGTTGCTGTCGATGCTGAATCCTCACGGCATCGACCTGCAGTTCGTTGACTACATAACCGGCACGATGCTCATCCAGAGCGATGGCGTCATCTTCGGCGGCGGCAGCATGCTGTATGACAAGCCCGTCATTGACAAGGATGCGTTTGACATGTTGCAGAAGAACATGCGGCCATGCTTCTACGTGGGTGTCGGGATCGAAACAGAGGTTCATGCTGATCACCGATCGCTCATGCAGATCGCAAGGGTAGTCATCACACGTTCCCCCACACCGTGGCCCGATTGGGTTCCCAAGCAAACATACGGAGCGCCTGACCTCGTGTATGCATTGCCTCAAGGCGACGTTGACGATGATAAGCACGATGTTCTATTCATTCCAAACGTAGAGGTGTTACCCACGTGGAACGAGCCTCACTGGAAACACGTCGCATTCGAGCGTTTTAAGGACGAGTGTGCCCAGTTCATGGACCAGGTCATCGATGAACGTCTAACGAAGTGTCCGGCGTTCCTGATCATGTGCCAGAACAGCTCGGTGAACGATGCCTGGGTGGCAACGGAGATCGTTGCAAGGATGAAGAATCGCTCAACATACTTCGACCTGCATGCAAACCAGCCAGTTGACAGTCAACACCTGACGAATCTCGTCAGCAGGTACAAGGTCGTCATCACGCAGCGTTATCACGGCATCATCCTTGCGGAGATGGCGGGAGTCCCATGCATCTCAATCGATCATCATGATAAGTTGAAGTATGCATGGCCACGCCGCGGCGAAAATCTTCCATATCACGGCCTAACGAAGGATGGGTTGTTCTCGGCGTGCAAGTCTGCGATGAAGTCAAAGTGTGAACCATCACGTGTTTCTCGGGAGGTGTACGACGGTCTTGCCTCCGCCATGTCGCAGATCGTCACGCAGGAAAGGAGATCCCGTGTCGAAGAATCTGTACGCAGGGATCCGTAGCGGAAGCATCTACGTCGTATCAAGCTCGCCGATTGTCAGCGATGACCCAGGAATTGAGGTTCTGAACGTCCCGACTGATGGTTGTGAGTTTTCCAAGGCAAGCGTCTTCACAGATTTTCGCGTTGTCAACGGGAGATTGAAGCGACGGTACGGCGGCAAAGCATCCACACTCAAAGTAGCGTTCGTCGGCAATTGGAAGATGCGATGCGGCATCGCGACGTACAGTGAGAACCTGTGGCCCGAGGTCGCTAAGCACGTCGGCGATTTCAAACTGTTCATCGAGAGAAATGACTGTCCGACCGGCCCGATCAACGTCATAGGAAACCTTGCCGTGCCGCCCGACAAGGTCATGTCGTGCTGGAACAGAGGACAACCTCTGGGAGAGTTGATCGGCGAGATCAAGTCGTACGACCCCGATATCGTGTGGATCCAACACGAATTTGGCCTGTGGAGCAATGCTGCGGCATGGTTGTCGTTCATGAGCCAGCTCAGCGACTATCGTGTCATCGTGACTATGCATTCAGTCTTTCATCATCGTGACAAGACGATTGTCGAGGCAGCGATGCCTGAGATCATAGTTCACCTCGACGGCGCGAGGAAGGTGTTGCAGGATGAAAAAGGGATCACAGCGCCGATCCACGTCATCCCGCACGGTTGCATGCCAGTCACTGAAACTGAGCGCCTGTGGAACTTCTACAAGAGCGAGCACACGTTCATGCAAGCAGGGTTCGGTTTCAGGTACAAGGGTTGGGAGACGGCGATTCGAGCCGCACATGTGCTGCACGAAAAATACAGTGATGTCTTCTTCACGGCCCTATTCAGCGAGTCACCGTTCAATGCTGTCGATCACCAGGTGTACTACGATGAGCTTATGAGGTTGGTCAACGAGCTCGACATGTCAAACAACGTGGCGATCATTCGCGGCTATCAGTCTGACACTGCGCTTGACTCATACATGAGAACGAACCAGGCGATCGTGTTTCCATACGTCACTCACCATGAACACGAGGTGTTCGGTGCGTCCGGTGCTGCACGTTACGCGATGTCGAAGGCGTTACCAGTCATCACTTCGAGCGCAAATCACTTCTCTGATGTTCCAACGATCAAGGCTGACACGCCTGAGGAAATTGCGAACAATCTTGACTGCATGTTCTCGAATCCATGTGCGCGCAAAGTTCAGGTTGACCGTCAACTCGAGTACATTTCAGAGAACACGTGGGACAAGGTTGCGATGCGCATCATCGACGTGTTCAACGCAGATCCAAGGAAGTGAATAGTTACTCACGTGAAGATCAGACTAGGCGACCTACGCAGGCTCATCAATGAGGAACTTGTTGCTCGTGCAAACAGCAGTTCAGCGCGCAGCGACGATGATGCACAGACTCCGGGTCATCTTCCATCAGAGTTACCGGACAGTGCTGCGATCGATGAAGAGGCATGGGTTCCCGGTAGGTGGAATCCGACCGAGGGAGAGCCCCTCGATGACGACGAAGCGTCCAGGTTGGGAGAACCTCTCGGTGAGACTGACGGCTTCAACATAGGCGATAACCTCGGCAATGGAGAGAAGGATCGCAATGACCCAGACAGCGATGACTTCAGGATCTCCGCCCACTTGCGTGGTGACGATGAAAAATTGTCTCTGGGCGACCCGCCTGACAACGAGGTGATGAAGGACGTCCAGGAAGCAACGATGCTCAACCGTGAGATCAAACGATACATGCTTCAGGAATACCCTGCCGGAGCGGGCATGGTGGATCCCACGAAGGACCCGAAGGGTTTCTACACGAATTATGACCCTGTCAAGGATCACACGGGCACTGACGACTTGTCCGCTACGTGGTACAAGTCGCCCGGGCAACAGAAGGGGACGGCAGGCGATCCGTTCCGCACTGAGGATCCTGCGTCACGCTTGGGCTTTCACCCACCCGATCGCAGGGATTCAACGTCGCATCCTGCGGTAAACGGTGAGGAAGGAAATGCATCTCGCAGAGCGCCCGAAATTTGGCAACTCTCTGGTGGAGGCGATACATCAACGATGTTGGGGCCAAGTGCAAAGGCGCCGGCAAGTGATGTAGGATCGGGCGATGGGGAAGAAGGCGAAGAAGGCGAGGGCGTCGAAGGAGAAGAGGGAGAAGAAAACTCTGATGATGCAAGTGAACAATCCTTGTAACGAACTGTAGAATTGATTATGAGTGAACGCGCTAGCGCAAAGACGTTCTATGGTTACAAACATTGGTCTCTTGAAGAACCTTCTCGCTGCTTCAATGTGGGTAAGGGACTTGAAGGTCGTTCTAGAAGTTTACATAAACGTAATCACAAGTGGCATGCAATCGTCAAACGACTTGGACTTCGTGTTGAGGAATGCATATCATTTATGTGCAATGAACATAAACATCTTTCTGGCGAAAGATGTCCTGCTGACGTAGCGGCATGTACTTGGGAGATTGAGAATATCACGTTGATGAAGACGTTTTCGACGAACCATTCACATGATGATGACAACGACATCGGGTGTAACTTCACTCATGGTGGCGAAGGCACTGCAGGATGTCATCTATCAATAGAAACTCGTGCAAGAATGTCTGCCTCTTTCAAAGGAAAGGCAAAATCTGATACACACAAAGCAAAATTGTCAGCTGCGGTCAAGGCTACATTTGATGCACACCCATTATCAGATGAAACAAAGATGAAAATGTCCCTTTCTCACAGGGGAAAACGAATGAGTGATGTCACACGGTCAAAGATATCGCTCGCTAGTAAGGGTCGTTCTCCCGGTAATAAAGGTTGTAAGCGTGTTGTTATCAACGGTGAAATTAAGTATGAACAAAAACAAGAGAGCTGAGGTAGTCCTGTCGATCGTCGCCACTGACAACACATTCTCTCCCGTCGTCGGACGTCCGACGCTAGAAGAGTTTGCACATCGTCTGTCTCTAAGAAGTCAGATTGGTTGGATGGGACGCTGTATCCACTGTGAGACACATCTCTACGTGACGATGCAAGGTTCAACAGAGTCAACGATCGAGCACATCGCACCGTTATGCGACGGAGGTGATCCCACCGATCCTCACAATCTTGCGCTGGCTTGCAGCAGGTGCAACAATGAAAAGGGCATCCGCCATGATCGTCACGCTGGGAAGGGCGGTCGCGCGGACGAAGTGATACGTGCACTTCAGGAGAAGCGGTCGACACGTTGGCGAGAGGTGCAAGTCCAGGCACGCTGATGGTACTGTACGACCATGAACGAACTGCCTCCTGCGAACTACGTTGACAGGATCGCGACGTTGCTCACGGAGATCGACTGCGCCTGGTCGAGGAATGACACGCTTGTTTCCAGTTGTAAGGTAGAAGGCTCCTGCGAGGCACACCCTGACCGAGGAGAGTGCTGCAAAAATGCTCGTGGGGTATCCTACCTCGTTAATTGCGGCTCTCTTGAAGGGTACTGGTGTGCTTGGGGTGATAACGCTGATGAATCAATCTTTCATCTACTGACGAAGAAGCTCGATGATATGTGGTACTCAAAGATGGCGGAGTGCAGAGCGATCGCAAGGGCCCTGCGTAGCGTCGGGAAATGATGTTCAAGTCCGGATCAACCGTCGAGCCTGTTCTCACGCAAAAGCAGATCATACGCATCAGCAAGGAATGGGACGAGAACTTTGCGCCTGGTGACCTCGTTGAATTGAGGAACTTCTCCGTTCGTAGAAGTGGACGCATCGGCATCGTCATAGGCGTGGAAGAGAGGTTCGAGATGTTCATGCCGGGTACAGACGTGAAGAAATCAACCGTACACGTGATGTGGACTGCGAAGGACGCCACTACTACGTTCGGCACGCATCAACATGTCGACCTGTTTCACATTGTACTCGATGATGACGACGATCATTGAGTTCATCCACGCGTTGCTGATGGTCGCATGGGTCGCGTCCTTCCCGTTCATGTTCTGGCACAGGTGGCGCGTTCTCTCGACATGGTCTGCGATCTACGTCGTGTCGTTCATCGTCGTCAACCGCGTGTCACACTACATCCTGGGAGAGTGCATCCTGACACGCATGGCGAGGTGGGCCGGTGGGACGTGGGACAACGAGTGGTTTACAGTCAAGTTCGCTCGTTACGTCTTCGGGTTCATCCCATCGAACAGGCAGGTGACGTACGTCGAGCAGGCGCTCATACTCATCGCTGCGATCGGAGCGTTCATCGTCATGCGGAGATGTCCGAGGTCTACGTAACGTGCACGACGCCGTCAATATCAACGAGCAACATCCAACACGCGTCCTTGGGCACTGCGACGGTGCGATCGCCTTCTGACGTTTTGACAGTCACGACGCCCGCTGTCATGTTCCTGATCGTCATCGCGTGAGCGTACCCGTTCAGCGGAGGGACTGCAACGAACAGATCTTTCGTCGTCCCTTCGAGCCTCAGGCTCTTGATCCCATGATCGGGTAAGAACTTGACGTCAAGCGTCTTAGGGGCCGGCGTCCTTTGCTTGGGCCACACGATAGTCCCATCAAATGTTGCCTTGATCCATTCGCCCGCTGGGCAATTGCCACCGTCCCCCGACGACGCAGTGGGATCGTCAGGTATGATCGGATCGACCGACACAATCGCAGGCGATGGCGTGACGACCTCGTACATTCCATTCCACGTCCATCTCGGTGGCGCAGCACTTTCAACGTTCAGGTGCGCATCCACGCGATCGTAAAAGTTCTTGGAGACTCCATTGTCACGGTAGCCGTTCCTGAGGCTTCCGCGCTGGTGGACGACGAACGGGATTCCATCATCGACATGAAATTCTTCACTGTAATCGCTGATGTCCTTCGCAAGGACCTTCCCACCGCGTGATCCCTTCAGGTGTTTCCAGCCGACGTACGTGATGTTGTTGTCGGCAAGGTACTGCGGGATCTGCCATGCAACATCGCGCAACAGGTCGTACCCGATTGGTAGGTTGTAGATCTTTGACATACGATCATTGCTGATCTGGAAAGTCTTGTGCTTCGCAGGCATCACGGACAATCCTGACCAACTGTGCCTAGGCGATAGTGCGCACCAGACGACGTTCGGTATGCCTTTGTACGTTTGCGTTCTCTTGTCGCCCGAGCTGAAGCCGCCGACGTCCTCATACGTCACGCCGACAATCCCGATCTTTTCATCGATGAGCTTACACCTGACGTAGTCGTCCCAACCTTTCACGACAACGACGGTGTCAGAGTCGGCTATGATGTGAATCGCGCCGTCGTTTGTTTGCCTGATCGCGTCAGCAACGCCGGCGGCATGCGCGTTCGATCCTGTTTCATTGTCCTTGTTGATGTTGACGATGACGCAGCGTCCGTTCTTCAGTTCACCGAACGCGTTGACGATGTTTCCTAGGCAATGCACAGTCAACCTAAGATCGTCAGGGCGAGTCGCCAGGTTACGCATCGTATCCCACATGAACTGTACGTACTTGACGGTCGAACGGTCTGACACGGTGTGCACGTGGATCGCGGGCGCATTCATCGGTTGTCTGATCACTATGTAACATACACGCGAACCACCAACGTCACAGTGCAAAACAAAAGTGTACGTGAGTGGGCTACAGCAGTATAGTTACTCTTGTTAGTGCAGCGGTACGTAGCTCAGGGGTCTAGAGCGCCTGCCTGATAAGCAGGAGGTCGGTGGTTCAATTCCACTCGTACCGACAAAATTGAAAAAACTGTGAAACAAAGCACAGGTCTTGGATAGAGTACTAGTAAGCAACACGCACCACACGGTCATGAAAACTTCAACATATAACAAGGATCAGCAAAAGCAGTGGCAGTATGCCGCCGCAAATACGGATACGTGAACGGAGCGCACTCTCGCTCCGAGCTTCCGGAGCGAATGAGTTGGGAATAGAAGCCAATTCGACGCCGAGGAAGAAAGGATCTTCTCTCGGTTTTTTCGTTTAAACACACATGTAGGGGCTGAGCATCGGCGAGCTCAAGTGGCTGTAAACCACCCGTTTAGTACTGTGTCGGTTCGAATCCGGCCCCCTGCACCGCGAAGGCATAGTCCTTCACGTTCATTGACAACTTGCGTTCCGATATCCCTGGGTAGCTCAGTGCAGAGCCCGCCTCTTTGTGGCGGAGACGATGGCCCGAACCCATCCCCGGGGGCACCGATACAAGAAAGCGTATCGGCTCATTGGCATGTAGCACAATTGGCAGTGCGCTCGGCTGTTAACCGAGAGGATGTAGGTTCGAAACCTACTGTGCCAGCAGGGACTGAGGATGAATCGCAACATGGGTGGTATTCATCTGAGCGTTTGATCTGAGGTCCCGCCAAAAACTTTCATTGCTCATTAGCTGGCTTGGTGCAGCGGCCGCCTGTTAAGCGGAAGACGATGGGTTCGATTCCCATATGAGCAGCCGACGTTGGTAGTGTCTGCAATCGCGGGCCCATCCAGCGTCATTAGCATGTGAGCACCGGGAATGGTGAACCCAACAAACTCACAGCGGAATTCACCCGTGGGCGAGCGCCCCACGACAAAAACGCTCGCAATGCCTTCGTAACTCAACTGGATTAGAGTAGCGGTCTCTTACACCGAAAGTTGCGGGTTCGAATCCCACCGGAGGCACAGTCGATCAAGTAACCAGCGCAAGCGACACTGTCAGCCTTTGAAGCTGCCGGCGGAGGTGAAATCATCGATGATTATGGGGAGGTAGCTCAGGAGAAAGAGCAGCGGGCATTTAGCCCGCAGGTCGGACGTTCAATCCGTTCCCTTCCCACTGCGAAGTAGCTCAGGAGAGAGAGCGCCGGGCGTAATGGCCCGGAGGTCGGAGGTTAAAGCCCTTCCTTTGCAACTGCCCACGTAGCTCAGTGCAGAGCGCCCGGTATCCACTGGGAGGTCGCTGGTTCAACTCCAACCTTGGGCTCAACGGGTGGGGTACTATCTAGCATGTATGTGTGTAAGACATGTTTACAGGAGTTTGAAACTCCCGGGGCGTTGGGTGGTCATCGACGAGCACACTTTCCTGAGAAATATCGCAAGACGTTCGAAGGAACAGACGACATCCGTATTAAGAAAAGATGTCTTCTTGAAGAAAGAGGACACAAATGTGAAGTGTGTAACACGTCAATTTGGTTGAATAGACCCATCCCAATCGAAATTGATCACATTGATGGGAATCCTGAGAACCAAGCAAAAGAAAATCTCAGACTCATCTGTCCAAATTGCCATGCGCAAACATCAACATATCGTGGTCGCAATATCGGTAAAGTGGTGAACAGTAAACGCGCTAAGACTATGAAGAAATATGCCGGCAAATATCGATAATGAATCCATGGCGCAATTGGCAGCGCAGCGGGCTTTTACCCCGAGGGTTGAGGGTTCAACTCCCTCTGGATTCACTGCGGAGTAGAGCAGCCAGGTAGCTCGCGAGGCCCATAACCTCGAAGTCGTCGGTTCAAATCCGACCTCCGCTTCCAAAGAAGGGCATACTTACAGCAATGAGAATCAAGCTAGGACGTCTTCGTCGACTCGTGCGTGAGGCACTCATTTTCGAGGCGAAGGAAAACAAGCCCGTGACGCCCGATGAGGCGAAAGAACTTCTCAAACGCTTTCCGAAAGGTGCGGCGAAACTAGGAATCAAGGACGTTGATTCATTACAACCGATCGGTACGGGCACGCGGGGTACAGTTTTCGAGGTAGGCGACAAGGTTCTCAAGGTCACGAACGACGGCAAAGAAGCGCACGCAGCATCAATCCTCGTGGGAAAGAACGTCAGCGGAGTTGTGAATTTTTACGGCGTATGGAGCCTAGGCGACACGGGTACATTCGCGATCCTGCAAGAAAAGTTGCAAACTATCAGCGCAGAAGAAGGCAAATCGTTTAATGACGCACTTGTGACGACAGCATTTCCGCTTTGGGTCAAACGTGCAGGAGGCTCCTGGGACAAGGTCAAGGAACTCACGAAGGAACACATCAAGGAAACTGCAAAGAAGAAGTTCAAGTCTTTCACCTCACCTGAAGCGCAGAAGTTCATCGCACACGCAAACGAACAGTGGAGCCTCCTAGTCAAGAAGTACGGTGTGAAGGGATTGTTCGAGACTCTCACGGAACTTGGCATTGACTTTCACGACTACCATGCCGGCAACATGATGAAAAGAGACGACGGCACGCTTGTACTCATCGACCTTGGGATGTCCAATGTCAGGGGAACAGCGGCGATTCAGACGATCACGCAACAGGCAGGCTTACAGTAAGATACCAGGAAGGCAGCGGTCAATCTGCCTCTTTTGGGACTCTAGCTCATTTGGGAGAGCGCCTGCTTTGCACGCAGGAGGCGACGGGTTCGAATCCCGTGAGTTCCACTAACGCCATGGCACAGTGCGGTTGTGTTTCACTCGGCGTAAAAGGGCCTGAAAGGCGAGTCACATAGGAAAGCCGACAATGGAACCTACGTGATTGAGGGTTCGACTCCCTCCGGGTCCACGGGATTGTAGCTCAATTGGGAGAGCGCCTGCACGGCATGCAGGAGGTAGAGGGTTCGAATCCCTTCAATTCCACCGCTGAGTCCTAGAGAGACGAATTCACGCCTCTCGAGTGGAGGCGTTCGCCTCCCGGGAGTCAGCAGCATCTTACGCCGATTGAGGGAGCGACGAAACCCACCGGCTACATCAGCCGGCATTCACACCGAGATCTCGAATCATTGCGAATCAGTGATGTGAAGCGGTCACAGGAGGATTGGCCTGGCTCAACACCAGGAGTCGGCACTGATACGAAATGGATACGTGGGCCACTGGAGGCCATTCCCCTGTCTAGGGAACGCATGCGGGTTCGAATCCCGTCGTGTCCGCTACACGCAATGTTTTACGGTTTATCTACGTCGTCTTCACAATCCCTCGACAGTGGCAGGGAACGTGAATGTAGCTCAATCGGCAGAACATGCGTGTTTCACAGGGGTATCATTTAGCGGCTAGGATGTCCGTCTCCAAAACGGATCACCTCGGTTCGAGTCCGAGTGCCCCTGCTAACTGCGCTCAAATCGACGCAGTGTCTTGTGTGGATAACGTTAGCTGTTTTCATTGCGAGTTGATGCTCTCCCAGTGAAATTATCGACGTCGAACCAGCACAAGAGTGTGTAGCACGATAAAAGAAAAGCATCACCATTGAGGTGTCGTCCAGCGGCCCAGGACCGTGGTCTTTGAAGCCACATACGGGGGTTCGAATCCCTCCACCTCAACTGAGGCATCATACAGCAGCGAGTATGTCAGGTTCTGACCCTGATCACGTAGGTGCAAGTCCTACTGCCTCAACCAAATCCCACAGCACGTCCTGAAAAGGAAGGGTGTCCGGTGCGCACCGGATAACTGTGCCTGGGAGACTACGGCTGGTCCGTCTTCTCCCCGCGCTTCGTCGGAACGCAAGTTGTGCAAGTCCCTTCTCTGGAGAGGTATGATGTTCTCATGGACGTCCCTCTCGTGGGTGAAAGGTCGCGAATGCTCATTGAGTGTTATCGCAGGATCAGGAGAACAACTGACAGCGATGAGGTAGACGACCTGGTCACAACAATCAATGCATTGACGATCCCGCGAAGCTACACGTACGTCAGCCCAGATGATGGACAGATCCATCTCGTTGTGATTGAGGACGCATCGATAATGAGGATGCTCGAGAGAGGTGGTAGGATGCCGGCAGGCCTCATGTCCGGTGCGGATGTCGTCTGGCGTTTTGAACCGCAATCAGGCGTCTGGAACGTGATCAAAGATCGCACGGGCATATATGAATCATTGTGTCCCATCAAGTGCGGCGGCATTCCTCTGACAGTGCAACGTGGGTACAAACCATGATAGGGTACTCCATGGACGCATTGACGCTTAACGAGACTGTCAACAAGGCTCTTGACGTTGCAGATGAACAGCTGAACCTTTCGAAGGAAGCGTTGGGCATCAAGCCCGATCTTGCGAAGGCGTGCAAGCACATGAAGATGGCGGCCATCGTATACGTCGAGATCATGAATTTTGTCCTGGAGACTGAATACTACGAGGACATAAAGGTGAAACTCGATGATGAAACGTTCGAGCGTTGTTCCCGGTACGTCACTGAGTTGACACGCATCGCTGATGAGACAAAGCAGCTCGTCGAAACAATCTCAACGAAGAAGTTTGGTTCTGACCTCAACTGAAGGAGACGCCTGATGAACAAAACTGTGACAGTTGACACCGAAGTACTTGACGCGGTCGCTGCCCTTGTCGCCGCTGCTGACGTGCTATGCACTGCGGTGATCTCGGGTTCGCAGGGTCAGATGAAGCTCGCGCTTGCGACGATCAGGGCGATGGATGACATCAAGCGAATCAGGATCGGCCACACAAACACGAAGAATCCACCTCAAACAAAGTGATTGTACAAGCCTCGAAGGAGGTGTAATATAAACACCATACGTCCCTAACGTCTAAATTGCCTCACAGCATACACAGATGTCAAACGTTGAATGCCCTTCACGGGGCCCTAACGAAAAGAGGAACACGTGCAGAAGAATAGGAAGCAGCGCAACGAGACGACTGAAACCGCAACGCAGCGCACGTACAGCGCGGTGAACACGCCTGAGGTCGTGAGCATCGATGTGCTAGCGACGATGTCGGATGAGGACATGATTGACCACCTGCGAGCCCTCGAGCAGGGGCTCGACCGTGCAGAAACGAACGGTCGATCTGATCCTCGAGTGTGGCAGGAGGAGATTGCCTACGTCAGACGTGAACAGCAGGTCAGGCGAGTCAGGCGCGAGACGCATGCAGAGTTCGTCCGGACTGCGGGCGTAGAATTCGAGTCCGACGAGCGGCACCTGCCCGCCGGTGACTTCGACAACATGGCGTTCGTGTACGCCGCAACGGGTGGACGACCCACAAGGTGGAGCTGATGCGCGCAGATAACACAGAACACAACATCGTCAGGTCGTACCTTGACGCACTTCACAACTTCCCACAGCTCAAGCACCCTGAGGTGGTAGAGCTCTTCAAGAAGTACGATGCGGGCTGCACTCGTGACGCGGAGAACGAAGTCATCGATCGTACTTCGGAAGCCAAGAAGATCCGAGCGAAGTTGACGGAGTGCAACCTCCGTCTCGTCGTCTCGATCGCGAAGCAGTACAAGGGACACAACATCCCAATCGAGGACATCATCCAGGAGGGCAACATCGGCCTCATGAAGTCGATCGACCGCTTCAAGTGGGAGAAAGGCTTCAGGTTCTCCACATACGCAACGTGGTGGATCAAGCAGGCGATCGGTCAGGCGATCCTGAAGCGAAAGCGCATCATTCGTCTCCCGGCACATGCAGCAGCAGTGCAACGTAAGATGTTGCAGGCAGCGGAGGAATTTCGCGAGACAATGGGTTGTGAGCCCACGCAGGAAGAACTCCAGGGCATCGTCGGTGCAAGCGAGACAGTCG
>Ga0316217_10004509_pt1 | contig 14980 bp, 15 predicted proteins | sample 1anoAmetaG_FD_203633 | JGI IMG/M metagenome (GOLD analysis project Ga0316217, IMG submission 203633) | Freshwater microbial communities from Trout Bog Lake, Wisconsin, USA - 1anoA | ecosystem: Environmental > Aquatic > Freshwater > Lake > Hypolimnion/Profundal zone | place: USA: Wisconsin... | reverse complement strand
GCCGATGAGGCCCACTTTCTCCCCCATCTGGAGGCCGAAGGTCAGGTCCTCCAGGATGGGCTGGGCGCCGAAGCGCTTGCTCACCTTGACCAGACCGAGTGCGATTGCCATGAATGCTCCGATACCGCTCCAGCTTCTCATGACCGGACGGAATTGCCGCCCCGGTGGATTTTTCTAATTAATTAATTATACTATTTCCCCAGGCAGGCGGCCCCGCCGCTCCGCCGACCAGGATTCCCCCATGCGCCTGCGCCTACTGCCTCTCCTGCCGATCCTCGCCGTGGCCCTCCATGCCGGCCGCCCAACGGACACCACCACCCTGCTGGTGAACCCCTACCTGCAGCTGGGCGGCGCCCCGGCGGCGGACGCCCTGAGCCTGCTCTGGCACGCGCCGGACCGGGACGCCGGCTGGGCGGTGGAACTCAGCACCGGCGACGGCCCGGCCCGGAGGCTCCAGCCCACCTGGGTCCGGGTGGCGGTGCCCACGGTGGCCCCGCACCGGGTCTACACCGCGGTGCTCAGGCCGCTGGCCCCGGGGGCGGCCTTCAGCTACCAGGTCCTGCTGGACGGCCGGCCGGTGTTCCAGGGCGCCGGCCTGGCCCGCAAGGGCCCCGGCCAGCCCCAGCGGGTGGCGGTGGCGGGGGACCTGGCCATGGGCACCGCGGGACCCCGCGCCGTGGCCCGGCAACTGCAGCGGCTGCACCCCGACCTGGTGGTGGTGCCGGGGGACCTGGTCTACCAGGACGGCCGGATCTCCGAGTACCGCCGGGCCTTCTTCCCGACCTACAATGCCGGCGGGGACCCGGCGGCCGGCGGCCCGTTCATGGCCGGCACCCTGTTCGTCGCGGCCCTGGGCAACCACGACGTCGGCGAGCGGGGTCCCCGGCATCCCCAGGCCGCCGACCCGGACGCCCTGGCCTACTACCTGTACTGGGACCAGCCGCTGAACGGCCCGGCCCTGCGGCCGGAAGGCCCCCATGCGCCGCCCCTGAAGGCCGGGGCCGACTGGACCTGGGACGGCTTCCTGGCGGCCGCGGGCCGGCGCTTCCCGACCATGGGCAGCTTCTCCTTCGATTCCGGCGACGTCCACTGGACCGTCCTGGATTCCAACCCCTACGTGCGCTGGGACGACCCCGGGCTGCGCCGGTGGCTGGCCCGCGACCTGGCGCAGGCGCAGGGGGCGGTCTGGCGGTTCGTGGTGTTCCACCATCCGGCCTTCAACCTCGCCGACGGCAACCTCTATGTCGACCAGTGGATGTCCCGGCTGTGGCCGCTGTTCGAACGCTGGGGGGTGGACCTGGTCTTCACCGGCCACGTCCACGCCTACGCGCGGACCCAGCCGATCCGCTTCACTCCGGAGCCGGACCAGCCGGGCCTGGATCCGGCGACCCAGCAGGGCCAGGTGGCCGGCAAGCTGGCCTGGGACGCGGCGTTCGACGGCCGCGGCCAGACCCGGGCCGAGGGGGTGATCCACATCCTCACCGGCGGCGGCGGGGCGCCGCTGCACCTGAAGGGCAGGGACCGGCGGCTGCGGCTGAAGCCCTACGTGGCCCGCACGGTCACCGGGGAGCACTCCTTCTCGCTCCTGGACATCACCGGGCGCAGCCTCACCTTCCGCCAGATCGGCACCCAGGGCGAGGAGCTGGACCGGTTCACCCTGGCGAAATGAGCTCCCGCCAGCCGTCCAGGGCCGCCATCAGGCCGGCCAGCTGGGCGGGCTCGGTGGTGTGGAAGCGGCTCACCAGCTTCCAGCCCTGGCTCACTTTCTGGTAGCGGTGCAGCCAGAGGAACGGGCCCTCCCAGGGCCCGTCGGCCCGGGCGCGGGTGCGCACCAGGAAGGCCACCGCGGTCCAGGGGCCGCTGGCGAGCACCCGCCGGCCCAGTTCCTCGATGCCGGCGTCGTCGTCGCTGTCCAGGATGAGGTCGTCCAGGTCGGGGATGATCATGCCCCCAGTTTCCTCCCGTCGGCCGGCTTTGCCAACCGGGCCCCCGGACCGGTTAGGATTGAAGGATGACTGCCCCCGGCCAAACCCCCCTGTCCACCTATACCGAGCGCCTGCCCCAGGTGCGCCGGCGCTTCCGGCTCTATCCCGACCGGGTGGAGGTGGACGCCCGCTGGACCCTCGGCCGCAGCTTCCAGGTCACCGTGCGGCTCAAGGACCTCTCCGGCCGGGTGGAGACCTTCAAGGTGAAGAACCGCTGGTTCCCCAAGGGGATCATGATCGGTTCCATCGCCGTCGGCGCCGCCCTGGTGCTGTCCCGGAGCGGCTACCCGCACCTGGTCCAGCAGGCCGCCGGGCTGGGCTGGCCGATCGCCGGGGTGGCCTTCGTGGTGGCCCTGCTCAGCCTGCCCCGGCGCCAGTTCGTGCATTTCCCCCGGACCGACGGCAAGCCCGGGCTCGACCTCTGCAAGGCCGGGCCCGACCATGCCCGGTTCGAGGCGTTCGTCAACGAGGTCCGCCAGCGCATCGCCCGGGCCTGAACTAGTTCCTCTTGCACAAGGAAAGATAAGGCTGCTTTGCCGTTCCGCTCCATGACGCCTCGGAGCGGAAGGCGGCGACGGCGCCGAAAAAGGTGCAATAGGGTCTACCTGGACCTGCGTCGAAAGGGTTGCGAAATCGCCTACTGCCTCACCCGGTCCCGCAAGGAGGTCGACTTTGTCGCCCGTTATCCGGACGGTCGCCAGGAATGGATCCAGGCCTGCTGGGACACCCGGGATCCCGCAACCCTGTCGCGCGGGCAGGCGGCTTTGACCGAGGCCAAAGCGGAACTGGGCCTGGAAGGGCGGATCCTGACCATGGAAACCTGTCTGGAAGGTTGACGGCAGCCGTGCTTCCGCGCTCCCCATTCCTTGCCCGCGGCAACCGGACTCCCCATGGAAACTGCTATATTCGAGGCCATGCCCCCCGCCAGACGACCTTCGCTGCTTTCGCTCTGGGACCTGGCCGCCCTGGCCGGGCTGGCCGCCCTGGCGGCCTGGTACGACGTCGTCCTGCCCCGGCTCCCGGACCCGGTGCCGATCCATTTCGACGCCCTGGGGCGGGCCAACGGCTGGGCCCCCAAGGCCCAGCTGGCCTATGTGGTGCTCGGGATCCCGGTGGCGGCCTGGCTGGTGCTGCTGGCGGTGGACGCCGCCACCTTCCTGGTGCCCCGCACCGGCGGGATGCGCCGGTCCACCCAGGCCTTCCGGGGCCTCCTGGGGCTCGGCCTGACCTTCCTGATGGCGGCCTGCCTGGCGGTGCCGCTGGCCGGCTCCAGGGCCCTGTTCGCCGGGCTGGCGGTGCTGGCGGCCTGCCTGGGCACCGCCGTGGTCCTGCTGGTGCGGGACACCCGCGCCACCCTGGCCGCCCTGCCGCGGAGCCCCTCGGCCGATCCGGAGCACTACCGCTGGGGCGTCTTCTACGTCAATCCGGAGGATCCGCGGCTGTGGGTGGAGAAGCGCATCGGGCTGGGCTGGACCCTGAACTACGCCCGCCCGGCGGCCCTGTGGATCACCCTCCTGCTCATCCTGCCGGCCCTGGTGGGCCTGGCCGGGGCGCTGGGGCGGATCCGCTTCTGAACCCCCGGAAGGGGGCTCCGGCCGCGCCGGAGCCCCCGCGGCCGGACTACTTCAGGCTGAAGTGCGCGCGCCGGTTCCTGGCCCAGCAGGTTTCCACCTGCTCGCTGCAGACCGGCTTCTCCTTGCCGTAGGAGGTGCTGCTCAGGCGCGCCGCCGGCACGCCCAGGCCCACCAGGTAGGCCATGGCCGCGTGGGCCCGGTGCTCGCCCAGGCCGAGGTTGTATTCCACGGTGCCGCGGTCGTCGCAGTTGCCGTCGATGAACACGTTGGCCTGGGGGTAGCGCTTCATGAAGTCGGCGATGCCCTGCAGGACCGGCTTCTCGCTGTCGCCGATGGCGGACTTGTCGTAGCCGAAATGCACGTCCTTGAGGGCCGCCTCGGCCGCGTTGCGGTATTCCTGCTCCTTGGCGGCGGCCGCCTTCCGGGCCGCTTCGGCGGCGCTCTCGGCGGCCCGCTGCTGGTCATCGGCCTGGGTGGTGCTGGCCGCCGCCGGCTTCGGCGCGGGCGCTTCCGCCTGGGCGGCCGGGACGGGGGCGGGGGCGGGGGCGGGCTTCTTGCAGGCCAGTCCGCCGGCGATGAGCAGGCAGACCGCTGCCAGAAGGGGGGTCGAGGTGCGGGGGAAAGCCATGGTGGAATCTCCTGGGGGTGGGCGCCGCGCACCTGGCACGGCAGTTCCGTGAAGGTCTGGCGCGAGCGCGCACCATGCCTTAATGCTGGCAAGGTAACCTGATCCGCCGATGACGCCAACCTGACGATTTGGTCAGGTTCGCGGAAAGCTCAGCCGGACCCGCGTGCCTTCGCCGGCCCGGCTGCGGATCTCCAGGCTGCCGCCGTGCAGCTTGACGATGCCCTGGACGATGGCGAGGCCCAGGCCGGCCCCGCCGGTCTTCCGGCTGCGCGAGGCGTCGGGGCGGATGAAGCGCTGGCCCAGGGTGCCCAGGAAGGCCGGCGGGATGCCCTCGCCCTGGTCCCGGACATCCAGCAGCAGGGCCCGCGGGGTCGCCTGGGCCTCCAGCGCGACCACCGAGCCGGCCGGGGCGTGGCGGATGGCGTTGTCCACCAGGTTGTGCAGGGCCCGGCGCAGCAGGATGGCGTCGCCGTGCAGCCGCAGCCCCCCGTCCGCGGCCACCGCCAGCTGGATGCCGCCCTCCTCGGCCAGGGATTCGAACGGCTCGCGCACGCTGAGCAGCAGCTCGCGCACCCCCAGCTCGGCCCGCTCGATCACCGTCGAAGGGTCCTCGGTCCGCGCCAGGAACAGCATCTGGCCGATCATGGCGGCCATGTGGTCGAGGGTCTCCATCATGCCGTCCAGGCTGTCCTCGGTGGCCGGGCTCAGGTCCGGCTGGGACAGGATGCGCTCGGTCTCCAGGCGCAGGGAATGGACCGGGGTGCGCAGCTCATGGGCCATGTCGGCGTTGAGGGCGGAGAGCCGGGTGAAGGCGGTCTCGAGCCGGGCCAGCGACTGGTTCAGGGCGCCCACCAGGGGCGCCAGCTCGGCCGGCGGATCCTCCAGCTGGAGCCGGGCGGCCAGGGCTTCGGGGTGGATCCGCTCGGCCTGGGCGGCCAGGTGGCGCAGGGGGGCCAGGCCGTTGCGGGCGATGGCCAGCCCCACCAGGGCGGCGGCCAGGGAGGTGATCACCAGGCGCATGACCGCGGCCTCCTGGAACTGGCGCAGCCGGCGGTCCTCGGGGCTGAAGTCGCGGGCCACCTGCACCCAGCCCTGGCGGTAGGGGGCGGCCAGGATCTTGATCCGGGAACCGCTGGCCGCCCTGGCGGTCTCCAGGTTGCCGGCGTCCTCGGCCCGGAAGGCCCGGAACGGCACCAGCCGGGCCATGCCGGCGGTCTCGCTGAGCACGTGGCCCGGGCCGTCGAGGATCCGGACCATGATGCCGTCCTGGGCGTCCACCAGGAGGTTCCCGGCCAGGCCGGGCCCCTGGTCCAGCCGCCGGACCAGGGCGGCGGTCTCCTGCCGGAGGTCGTCCTCCCCTTCCCGGACCAGGATCCGCTCCAGCGAGCGGGTCAGGTAGACCGAGCCCAGGCCCACCAGGAGCAGGTTGGTGCAGGCGAAGCCGGCGGCCAGCCGGAACACCAGGGACCGGCGCAGGTCAATCACCGCCGGCCGCGATCAGGTAGCCCACGCTGCGCCGGGTGTGGATGAGCTTGTCGGCGAAGGGGTCGTCGACCTTGCGCCGGACCCGGCGGATGGCCGCGTCCACCAGGTTGGAGTTGCTTTCGAAGGCGAGGTCCCACAGCTCCTCGGCGATCCGCGCCCGGGTCAGCACGTGGCCGGCGTGCCGCACCAGCAGCTCGAGCAGCTGGTACTCCTGGGCGCTCAGGTCGAGCCGCTGGCCGCCCCGGTAGACCTTCATGCGCACCGAGTCCAGGGTGAGGTCGCCCACTGTCCAGGTCTTGGCGAACCCGGCGGTGCTGCGGCCGAGCAGGTTCTGGATCCGCAGCACCAGCTCCGAGAAGGCGAACGGCTTGACCAGGTAGTCCCCGCCGCCGGCCTCCAGGCCCCGGAGGCGGTCCGGCAGGGAGTCCCGGGCGGTGAGGAAGATCACCGGGGTCTCCACCCCGGCCGCGCGCAGCTCGGTGAGCACCGTGAACCCGTCCATGCGGGGCAGCATCACGTCCAGGATCAGGCAGTCCCAGTCGGTCTCCCGGGCCAGGCTCAGGCCCTGCTCGCCGTCCGTGGCGGTGCCCACGAAGAAGCCCTGCTCGCGCAGCCCCTTGGAGATGGCGGCGGAGGCGCTGGGGTTGTCCTCGATGAGCAGCAGTTTCATCGGCCGGGGGTTTCGCAGGCCAGGGGCTGGGTCCGGGCCCCGGCTTCCATGGTGTAGCGGCGGTAGCCGCCCGAGAGGTTGCGCACCCGGAAGCCGTGCTGGGTCAGCAGCCGGGCCGCCACGTAGCCGCGCAGGCCCACCTGGCAGAACAGCAGCAGCTCCCGGTCCCGCGGCAGCTCGTCGAGCCGGTCGCGCAGCTCGTCCACCGGGGCGCAGACCGCGCCCGGGATCGAGCCCTTGGCGAACTCCTGGAAGGTGCGCACGTCCACCAGCATCCCGGTCCCGGGGCCGGCCAGCTCCTCCGGCTCCCAGAGCTCCACGTCGCCCCGGAGCACGTTGGCGGCCACGAACCCGGCCATGTTCACCGGGTCCTTGGCGCTGCCGTAGGGGGGGGCGTAGCAGAGCTCCAGGTCCTCCAGGTCGAACACGCTGAGCCCGGCCCGCTGGGCCACCGCCAGCACGTCGATCCGCTTGTCCACCCCGGCGCCGCCCACCGCCTGGGCGCCCAGGATGCGGCCGTCGCCCGGGGCGAACAGGAGCTTCAGGGTCATGGCCTCGGCCCCGGGGTAGTAGCCGGCATGGTCGGCCGGATGCACGTAGATCTTCCGGAACGGGATCCCCTGGCGGCGCAGGGCGGCCTCGCCCAGCCCGGTCATGGCGAAGGTGCGGTCGAACACCTTGCAGACCGCGGTGCCCTGGGTGGCCCGGTAGTGGCTGTCCCGGCCGAGGATCACCTCGGCGGCGATGCGGCCCTGGCGGTTGGCCGGCCCGGCCAGGGGGATCAGGGCGGGCTCGCCGCTGACGAACTCGCGGATCTCCGCCGCGTCGCCCACCGCGTAGATGTCCGGCTGGCTGGTGCGCATCTGGTCGTCCACGCGGATGCCGCCGGTGGGTCCCAGCTCCAGCCCGGCCGCCCGGGCCAGGCCGGTCTCCGGCCGCACCCCGACGCACACCACCGCGAAATCGCAGGGGATCCGTCCGCCGCCGGCCAGGACGGCGCTGAACCCGTCCCCGGCCTCGAAGGCGGCCACCGAGGCCCCCAGCCGCAGGTCCACCCCCTGGCGGACCAGTTCCTCCTGCAGGGGGAAGCTCATCTCCGGGTCGGCGATGGCCAGGACGTGGTCGAGCCGCTCCACCAGGGTGACCTGCAGCCCCCGCTGGCGCAGGGCCTCGGCCAGCTCCAGGCCGATGTAGCCGGCGCCCGCCACCAGGGCCCGGCCCAGCCCGCCCCGGCCGATGGCCGCCAGGATGGCGTCCATGTCGCCCAGGTTGCGCAGGGTGAGCACCCGCGGATCGTCGATCCCCGGCAGCGGCGGCCGCGCCGGGGCGGCCCCGGGGCTGAGCACCAGGGCGTCGTAGGGCTCCCGGGTCTCCTTGCCGGTGCGGGTGTGCCGGGCGATCACCACCTTGGCCGCCACGTCGATGGCCACCACCTCGGTGTCGACCCGCACGTCCAGGTCGAAGCGCGCCGACAGGCTCTCGGGGGTCTGGACCAGCAGGCGCTTGCGCTCGGCGATGGTCCCGGCGATGTGGTAGGGCAGCCCGCAGTTGGCGAAGGAGACGTCGGGGCCCCGCTCGAACAGGACGATCCCGGCGGATTCCGAAAGCCGGCGGGCCCGGGCGGCCGCGCTGGCTCCGCCGGCGACGCCGCCGACGATCACGATGCGGGGAGCAGGAGACATGGCATTCCTTCCGGAAAGGGGCGGCCCGGAAGCTTCGGCCCCGGGCCCGCCTGGATCAACGATAACCCATCGGACCTGCAATGTTCAGGCTTCCGGGCCGGGGAGGTCCTCGTAGCCGGTGAGCATGGCCTTCAGGTTGGCCAGGGGGGTATGGTCGGTGGTGGTCAGGTAGACGTGGCCGGCCAGGAAGGCCAGGAGGCCGAAGGCGCCCAGCACATGCAGGCCGGCGATCACCCGCAGCGAGGCGGAAGGCCAGCCGGAGGCGTTCAGGTTGGGGTAGAAGAAATAGAGCGCCCCGGTGCTCACCTGGACCGGGATGATCAGCACCTTGAACCCCAGATAGGCCAGACGCTGGAGCGGGTTCAGCCTGGCGGTGCGCTCCTTGCGCACCGGGTGGGGGGCGCCCCGGAAAATGCCGGTGAGGTAGAACGCCACCATCTCCCGCAGGAACACCCGGGTCGGGATGTACTGGCGCCATTCGCCGGTGGTGACGTGCCAGAACACGGCGAACAGGATCAGCACCAGCAGGGCCACCGCCAGACCATTGTGCAGGTTGACCGCGCGCTGGTAGCCGAACAGGCGCCAACTGCCGCGCACCTCGAACCCGGAAAGGGCGAGCAGGATGATCAGGAGGGCCTGGCTCCAGTGCCAGAGGCGGTTGAAGATCGAATAGAGGACGATGCGGCTCATGGCTGCCTCCTAGGGGCGCGAGAAGAAGCGATAGGCGCCGTGCACGGCCACCCCGCAGAGGGTGAGCAGGACCAGGCCCCAGCCGAACCAGTCGAGGCCGTTGCCGCGGTCCCGGCCCGGCAGGTAGAAGCCGGCCACCTTGGCCATGCGGCCCCTGGGGGCGTGGCACTCGGTGCAGGCCAGGGCCTCCTCCTTGGGTGCCACCATATGGGTGATGGGCCACCACATGGAGGTGCGCACGAAGCCGTGCTTGCCGCTGTAGGGCAGGTTGGCCTTGGCCATGCCCAGCGTGATGGCCGTGTCCCAGTCCCAGTCGCCCCAGAAGGCGCCGGAGCCCTTGGGACCGGCGGTGAACGGCGCCACCAGCCGGTTCAGCTCGGTGTCGTAGGGCTGGTTGCCCTCGTGCCGCTTGAACGGCCAGATCTTGGCCTGGGGGTCGCCATAGGAACCGCCGATGGGGTTGAGGATCACCGGCCGCCCGGGGGGCAGGGTGTCGGTCAGCAGGGTGAATTTCATGGTGCCGTCGTACCAGACGTACTCGGGCCGGACGAACTTGTCCCAGGTCATCCCGCCGTGGATGCTGTTGTAGCTCTCGAAGCCCTTGGCGTCCTCCTCCTTGTAGGGCATGCCGTTCTTCAGCCGGCCGGCGGTGGACCAGTCCCACCAGAGGTTGCTGGCCAGCCTGCCGCGGGCGAAGCTGGGGATGTGGCAGGTCTGGCAGGCCACCTTGCGGTAGTGCCGGTTCAGCACCGCCGAGGCGTGGGGCGCGTCGCTGTGGCAGGCGGCGCAGCTCATCCGGGACATGGTTTCGCCGGCGTAGCGGGGCTGCTCGCGGCGGTCGGCCGGGGCCCCGTAGTCGGGCCCGGCCACCTCGTGGGCGCCGGCGGTGTGGCAGTCGGTGCAGACCATGCCCGCGCCCCCCTTGGCCAGGTGCACGTCCAGGGCCCGGGTGGCCTTGAGGATGCTGTCATCCAGGTCGCCGTGCTTGGTGGCGTCGGCGCCGCCGCCGAAGAAGTGGCAGACGCCGCAGTTCTGCACCCCGGGCCGGCCCACCTTCTGGGCCACCTCGGCCAGGGGCACGGCGGGATTGGGATAGCCGCCCTTGACCTTCTCGTAGTCGCCGGTGGTGTCGTGGCAGACCAGGCAGTCGATGTTGTCGCGCTTGCTGAAGTCGAAGCTGGCGTCCTGCATGCCGTAGCCGGCGTGGCAGGTGGAGCAGGAACCCTGGTTGCCGCCGATGGTGGAGATGCAGAAGTTGTTCACCAGGTGGGTGGACTTGCCATAGCCGGCCCGGGCCTTGTCGGCCGGGCGCCAGTTCCAGTGCCTGGTGGCCATCACCTGGTCGGCCGCCTTGGGGTGGCAGGTGAGGCAGGCGCGGGTGACCGCCGAGCCGTCGCCCTCCTTGAAGGGGCCCTGGAGGATCTTGAACTTGCCGTGGTCGGCGGTGAGGTTCCGGTCCCGCTCGGCATGCAGGGCCAGGTAGGCGCCGTGGCCCGCCGGCGGCGCGGCCGGGACCGCCAGGGACGCGGCCAGGAGGCCCGCCAGGGCCTTCAGCAGCCGGCCCGGCTTGGGCGGGTGGGGGGTGCGCGTCAGGGCGGCCATGCGGGCTCCTGGAGAAGGGCCGCGGGCCAGGGGCCCGCGGCCGGGGGTGTTCCTCTAGAACCTGACTTCCAGCGAGGCGTAGAGATCCCTGACGCTGGAGGGCGAGGCGTACATCAGCTGCGGATTGTTGTCCAGGTTGAAGTTGGCGATCGGCCCGGGGGCGATGTGCCAGCCGCTGAAGGCGTGGGTGTACTTGTAGTCGATGCAGCCCAGCCGCAGGAAGGCGGCCTTGGCGAAGTTCCAGACCACGTAGCCTTCCCACACGTCGCCGCGGGCGCCCAGCTTCTGGTCGGCCTCGCCGGAGGCGGGGGTGTAGGTGTACCAGTTCGGCGAGCCGTGGTTGTATTCGATGCCGGCGCCGAAGGCGGACACCGGGTCCCAGCGCATGCCCACGTAGGTGCAGTTGCCGCTCTGGCTCCTGGTGGGGTCGCCCAGCAGGCCGCCGAAGCCGGCCATCATCGCGCTGCCCATGTAGGCGCCGTACTGCGAGACGTTGCCGTTGGGGTGGCTCTTGACGTAGCCTTCGCTGACGAAGTAGGTGAAGGTGTCGCCGATCTTGTGCTTCCAGGTGAGGCCCCACTGGTCCATGTCGCCCAGGTTGCTGGTGGCCGACACGTTCTGGGTGCTCGCGGAGCCCGCCTGGAGCGGGAAGTTGATGGTGCTGCCCGAGGGGATGTCCACCATGTTGCCCAGGCGGTTGTAGCCCAGGTAGAAGTTCATGGCGTGCACCGTGCCCAGGCCCTCCACCAGCAGCGGCAGGTCGAGCATGGCGCCGAGGACGGTGGTGTCCTTGAGCCCGCTGACCGAGCCCACCGCCGGCATGCCGGTTGCGAAGTTGGTGCCGACCACGCTGGAGCTGCTGGCCACCTGGCCGCCGCCGCCGAAGCCGGACTCGAAGCCCACGCCGTAGCAGAGCCCGAGGATGGTGTGCTCAGGCAGGCCGAACCGGTCCAGGTGGAACTTCCAGCCGATGCCGTCCACCTCGGCGTTGACCATGATGGCCATGGGAGTGGCCTGGCGCTCGGTGCCCTCCTTCACCTCCAGCGGCGGGCCGTCCGAGGTGTTCTGCCGGCCGATGGAGAGGATGCCCAGGCTGGGCCAGTCGTAGACCAGGCTGGCCCGCTCCACGTGCAGCAGGTCGGAGGAGGGCACCTGCACGCTGGCGAAGGAGGTCTGGACGGTGTCGGGATTGCCGTTGAAGATCGGCACCGCGCCGCCGCCGGCGACCTTGTACATCGACAGCCGGCCCATGATCTTCGCATTCTCGTTGATGGGAATGGTCATGTGCAGGCTCAGCTTGGTGCTCCACTCCACGGAGTTCTTCAGGTCCTGGCCGGGCATCTGCTGGAACCCGGGGATGAGGGCCGGGCTGCCGCCCGGGTTGGGAGTGGCGGTGAACTGCTGGTAGGGCTTCAGGTGCCACTTGGCGCTGTCGAACCGGGTCACCAGGTTGCCGCCCCAGGCGATGTTGTCCTGGGCGACCTTGGTCTCGACCTTGGTGAGGGTCTGCTCCTGGTCCTTGGCCCTTTCTTCGAGGGCGGCGACCTGTTTCTTCAGGTCCTCGATCTGCTGCTGGAGGTCGCCGGGGGCGGCCTGGGCGCCGAGGATCATCGGCGCCGCGGCCAGCAGCAGGGCGGTGATGCGGGAGGTCTTCATGGTTGGCTCCATGGGATGGAACGGGGGGAAAGGATCAGCCGCCGCAGGTTTCGGGCTGGGGCGAGTCGGAGGCGTGGTTGGTGAGGAAGGTCCGGATGTCCAGCAGCTGCTCGGGCGTCACGAACTTCGGCGCGAACGGAGCCGCGTCCTTGCCGTGCTTGCCGGCGTCGAAGATCTTCTTCCACTGGGCCTGGGTGTGGGACAGCGGGGTGAGCACCGGGCCGGCCGCGCCTTCCACATGGCAGGTCTTGCAGTTCTTCTTGTAGTAGTACTTGCCTTTGGTGTCGCTGCCGGCGGGCCCGGCCGCGAGCGGGAGGGCGACGAGGGCCGCCAGGGTCAGGAGGGAAAGCAGGCGCATGGAACTTCCTTTCAAAGCGGGCGCGCGGGCGCCGGAGTGGGATGGCGGTCGCGCCGGGACAGCGTCCGCCCGGTCCGGGCGGGCAGGCCACGGGCCAGCCGCACGGACAGGCCGAAGGCCGCCGGCGTCGGGGGCGGCAGCCCGGGCTCACGGCCGGCGCCAGGGCGGCGACACGCTCACAGGACTGCGGTGCCCCGGTGGAGAGAGCAAGGGGTGGGTGGAAAGAACCCGTTCGGAGTGCTTGTCACATAAAAGGATGGACCGGTCATCTTTCGGTCGCAAGTTTTTTTCGAAACTAATTCTATAACTAAATAAGAATATATTTATTTTATTCAAAACCCTCCGCCGCCGGACCTTGCCGCGGCCGCCAATGAGCGTGAAACCCAAATACTGAATGGCGTTATGATTTCATGCGACTGGAGTGCGAATGACCCGGAATCCCCTGACCGACCCCATGATCGAGGAAGTGAGCCGGTTCTTCCTGGCCATGGCGGACGCGTCCCGCCTCAAGATCCTGCGGTCCCTGCTGGACGCCAAGGGGCCCCTGAGCCAGGGCGCCCTGGCCGAGGCGGCCGGGCTGTCCCAGGTCAACGCGAGCAAGCACCTGGCCCAGCTGGTGCGGGTCGGCCTGGTGACCCGGGAGGCCACCGGCAACTCGGTGTTCTACCAGCCGGTCATGCCGCTGGTGGGGAATGTCTGCGAAATCGTCTGCGGTCACGTGACCGAGCGGGTGAAGGCGGCCTACCAGGCCCTCCACTAGGAGCTTCCCGTGCCCCGCCGCCCCTGCTGCAAGCGTGTCGAGGAAATGCCCGGCGTGACCTACTTCAAGCCCCGGGCGGTGCCGCTCTCGGTGCTGGAGGAGGTGGTGCTGTCGGTGGAGGAGCTGGAGGCGCTGCGGCTGGCCCACCAGGAGGGGCTCTACCAGCAGGCGGCGGCGGAGCGGATGGCGGTGTCCCGGGCGACCTTCGGCCGGGTGCTGGACGCGGCCCACCGCAAGGTCACCCGGGCCCTGGTGGAGGGCTGCGCGCTGCGCATCGAGGGCGGCTGCTTCAGCATGGCCGGGCGCTGCGAGCGCTGCCCGGCCAAGGCCGCGGCGGCCGAGGGCGAGGCCTCGCCCTGCGAGGCCTGCCCGGTCAGGCCCTCATAGGGCCGAGCCGGCCCGCTTGAGCTTGTCCTGCATGATCCGCAGGATCTCGGCGTCCACCCCGGCCATGCCGACCTGGGCCAGGCGGCCCAGGTTGGCCAGGGAGGCCTCGCCGTCCTCGCCGACGATGCCGTCGGTGGCCGGGATGCCGATGCCGGAGAGCGCCAGGTGGGCCGCGCGGAAGGCCGCGTCCACCCCGGTCATGGTCTTCATGGCGCAGCCGATCTTGGCCCCGTCGCAGATCATGCCGGCCACGCTGCCCACCATGGTCGAGACCGCCAGCCCCACCTGGCGCGCACTGCCGCCCTCCAGCATGACCAGCGCCGAGGCGACGCCGATGCCGGCGGCGTTGGCCGCCCCGCAGATGGCCGAAAGGGTGCCCAGGTGCCAGGTGGCCACGGCGGTCATCAGGCAGGCGAAGGCCAGGGCCTCCTCGATCCGCGCGTCGGGATGGCCGGCTTCCCGGCCCCACAGGCTCACCGGCACGGCGACGGTGATCCCCTTGTTGCCGCTGCCGGCCAGGGTCATGACGGTCATGGACTCCCCGGACATGCGTGCGTGGACCCCGGCGCTCACCAGCCGGGAGAGCCGGGTCTGGGAATCCTGGCCGGCCGGCGGGACGAACCCGGGCGGCAGCAGGGAGAGCCCGTGGCGGGCGATGGCGAGGTTCATGGCGATCCCCTCCCGCAGCCGCTCCCGGTCCCCGGGCGTGAGGGTCCGGGCCAGGGCCATCAGGTCGGCGATGGGGCGCGCCGCCAGGGCCTCCCGCAGGGGCGGCGGCGGCTGGTCCTCGGCTTCCGAATCGGCGCCGCCCACCAGCCGCCCGTCCTGCTCCAGGCGGGCCAGGTGGGTGTGCTCCCGCTCCAGCACCGCGCGGCCGGCGCCCTGGCTCCGGACCACGGTCACGTCCACCAGCAGGCTGGTCTGCCGGGCGTCCACGTCCACGTGCACCGCATGCAGGCCCAGGAGGGCGCCGGCCGCCGCGACGAGGTCCGGGGTGGCGGCCTCGAAGCAGCGAAGGCCGAGGTTGCCGTCGGGAAGCAGGGCGCCCAGGGCCAGGGCCCAGAGGATCCCGGTGGCCCCGCCGGCATTGGGCAGGCCCACCGCATAGCAGTTCTTGTAGGTGCGGGGGTCGCACACCAGGCGGACCTGGAGCACGCTCCCCGCCCCCCGTTCGGCGGCCAGGGCCGCGGCCCAGGCCACCGCCGCGGGCTCGGTGCAGCCAAGCGCGGGCCTCCACTCGGCGGCAAGCAGTTCGGTCATGGGCATGGCGGCTCCTTTCCCGGGGGGATCCGGGCTACTTGGCGCGGCGCTGGCGCATCTCGGCGATTTCCCGCACTCCGTGGATGGCGGCGTCGATGTGCGCGTCGGTGTTGAACGGCCCGATCCCGAAGCGGACCGCCCCGTGCAGCTTGTCGGTGCCCAGGTGCTCGTGGACCATGGGCGTGCAGTGCAGGCCGGTGCGGCAGGCGATGTTGTAGTCCACGTCCAGCATGGTGCCGGTGT
>Ga0316217_10004508_pt1 | contig 14981 bp, 13 predicted proteins | sample 1anoAmetaG_FD_203633 | JGI IMG/M metagenome (GOLD analysis project Ga0316217, IMG submission 203633) | Freshwater microbial communities from Trout Bog Lake, Wisconsin, USA - 1anoA | ecosystem: Environmental > Aquatic > Freshwater > Lake > Hypolimnion/Profundal zone | place: USA: Wisconsin... | reverse complement strand
GCGATGCTCCGCTTGTTCGCGACCCCCATGATGAGGGCCTTCTTTCCGTCGAGTAGTCCCACGCTCGCTCCTTCTCTCCGGTCCACCAGGCGTCGTGGACCCACGCGGAGCCCGTCCTTCCGGGCTCCGTCCGACTCCGTTCGTGACTAGGGCTTCGGCAACGGCAGCTTGCCAAGCTCTTCGTACAGGTAGACCGCGCTCTTGATTCCCAGGTGGTAGTTCTCGAGGTCGAGCCACTCGTTCGGGGCGTGCGAGTTCTCGTCCGGCTGGCCGAACCCCATGAGCAGGCACGGCTTGCCCGTGGCGTCGGCGATGGTGCGGACGAACGGGATGGACCCCCCCTCGCGGATGAAGACCGTCGGGGCGCCGAAGGCCTTCGAGAAGGCGCGCTTGGCGACGTCGTAGACGGGGTGGTCGGTCGGCGCGAGGTAGGGGCGCCCTCCGTGGAGGTAGGTGACCGTCACCCGGACGCCGACCGGGGCGACCTTCTTCAGGTAGTCGCCGACCAGCTTCTCGAGCACCTCCGGCTCCTGGTCCGGCACGAGGCGGCAGCTCACCTTGGCCGTGGCGAACGCGGGGATGATGGTCTTCGCGCCCGCCCCGCCGAACCCTCCCGTGATGCCGCAGCAGTCGAGCGTCGGGCGGGCCCAGATCCGCTCGAGGGTCGAGTACCCCGCCTCGCCCACCGCCGCCGGCGCGCCGGTGGAGTCGAGCCACTCCTTCTCGTCGAACGGGAGCCCGGCGATCTCCTGCCGCTCCACGGCCGAGAGGGGGCGCACCTTGTCGTAGAAGCCGGGGACCAGGACCTGCCCCGAGTCGTCGTGGAGGCGGGCGATCATCCGCGCGAGGGCGTTGACCGGGTTCGCGACCCCTCCGCCGAAGGAGCCGGAGTGGAGGTCGGTGGACGGCCCGTCGACCCGGACCTCCAGGTAGAGGAGCCCCCGGAGCCCGACGCAGAGGGACGGGATGCCGCGCCCGAACATCGAGGTGTCGCTGACGCAGACGAAGTCGGCCTCGAGGTCCTTCGCCTTGTCGCGCAGGAGCCCCTCGAGGTGCTCGCTCCCGACCTCCTCCTCGCCTTCGACGATGAGCTTGAGGTTGACGGGGAGCTTCCCGACCGTCTTCACGAAGGCCTCGATCGCCTTCACGTGGATGTGGACCTGCCCCTTGTCGTCCACCACCCCGCGCCCCCAGAGCCGCTTCTCGCGGATGGCCGGCTCGAACGGCGGGGTGACCCAGAGGTCGAGCGGGTCGACCGGCTGCACGTCGTGGTGACCGTAGATGAGGAGGGTCGGGCCCCCTGGCGCGTGCTTCCACTCGGCGAAGACCGCCGGGTGCCCCTCGGTCGGCCAGATCTCGACCCGGTCGGCCCCCAGCCGCCGCAGCTCGGCGGCGAGGTGCTCGGCGTTCTTGACCAGATCGGCCTTGTGCTCGGGGTCGCTCGAGATGGAGGGGATCTTCACCCAGTCCTGCAGCTCCCGGACGAACCGATCGCGGTGCTGGTCGATGTAGGCGAGGACAGGCTCCATGGTGCGCACCTTCCTAGAGCGTGTCGCCTCGGGATGGAACGGGGAAGGCTGGGGGGGCAGGGCCCGTCGACGTTCGACGCCCTGTGCGGAGCCGGATGACAGGGACTCGGCCCGGAATGCGTGGGAGCGAACGCGGGATGCCAGGGGCCCGCGGAGGTTGGGCGGCTTCAACCCGTGGCCTCGCCCGCGCCCCTCACGCCCTCGGACGGCGTCCACGCACCCCGGGTTCGACTATGGTCGGCGCGTGATGCCGTCCTCTCGCCTCCTCGCCCCCCTCCTCGCCGCCGTCGGCGCCCTCCCCCTCGCTCTCGGCTGCCACAAGTCCGCCACGGCGACCTCCGACGCGGCCCCCGCGGCCTCGGGCTCTGCCGCCGCGTCCGCGAGCGCCGCCCCCTCGGCCTCGGCGAAGGCCCTCCTCCCCCCGTGCAGCGCGGCCGGCTGGTGCGAGGTGATGGGGCTCAAGCAGGGGCAGCTCCACGGGGTGTGGGCGACGGGGCCGAGCAACGTCTTTGTCCTCTGGAGCACGGCGCTCGTCCACTTCGACGGGCTCACCTGGCAGCCGGTCCGGGAGCTCGAGAACGTGCGGCTCTGGGGGCTCTCGGGGAGTCGGGCGTCAGACCTCTGGGCCGTCGGCGAGAAGGGGGCGGCCTACCACTTCGACGGGGCGTGGCACGAGACGCAGGCCCCCGCGATGGAGCCGCTTCGGGCGGTCTTCACGCGCGGGCCGGGGGAGGCGTGGGCCGTGGGGGACGGCGGGGTCATCGTGCGGTGGGACGGGAAGGCGTGGAAGCCGACCCCGACCCCGCCCGTGGCGGCGAGGCACTCGCTGCTGGCCATCTGGGGGGCCGACCCGAAGGACCTCTGGGCCGTGGGGGAGGAGGGGCTCCTGCTCCGCTGGGATGGGAAGGCGTGGTCTGCCACCCCGAGCGGCGTCACGACGACCCTCGGCGCCCTCTCGGGGACCTCGGCCAGCGACATCTGGGCGACCGGCGCCAAGGGGGTCGTCCTCCACTGGGACGGGTCCGCGTGGTCCCCCGTGCAGAGCGGGACGCAGCACGCGCTCTTCGCGGTCTGGGCCGACGATCCGAAGGACGCGTGGGCGGTCGGCTACGCGGGGACGGCGCTCCACTGGGACGGCGCCAAGTGGATCCCCTCGGACGTCGGCACCGACTACGAGCTGCACGGCCTCTGGGGGGTGAAGAAGTCGGAGATGTGGACGGTCGGCTTCGGCAAGAAGGCCGGCAAGTCCGCCACCTGGCGGCGCAAGCTCTAGCTACTTCGACAGGAGCACGAGCGCCTCGCGCACGAGCTCGGGGAGCGGCGACGTGTCGACCTTCGACCCGAGCAGCGCGATGGCCCGGTCGGTCTCCCCTTGCTTGTAGCCCATGCGCGTGAGCGCCCCCTCGAGGAGGTCGGCGTTCGACGCGCGCGCCGTCTGCGCCGCCCCGCCCGCCGCGAGCTTCGCCCCCGCCGCGCCGCCGACCTGCGGCAGCTTGTCGCGCAGCTCGAGGACCATCCGCTCCGCCGTCTTCTTGCCGATGCCGGGGACCGCCGTCAGCTCGCCGAGGCTCTTGCTCGCGATGGCGTGAGCCAGCGCGTCGGCGGGGAGCACGCCGAGCACCGCGAGGGCGGTCTTGGGGCCGATGGACGAGACCCCGATGAGCGTGCGGAAGGCGAGGCGGTCGGCCTCGGTGGCGAACCCGAAGAGGGTGAGGGCGTCCTCCCTCGCGTGGGTGTGGATGAAGAGCGTGACGCGACCGCCGTCGTCCGGCCGGAGGCGCCCCACCGTCCCCATGGGGATCATGACCTCGTAGCCGACCCCGTGGACATCGACGACGGCGGCCCCGTCGGCCTGCGCGACGACGACCCCGGTCAGCCTGCCGATCATGCCTCAAGCCCTTACCACGCCTCCCGTCGCGCGTTCGACGCGACCTGACGGGGGCGGGGTATCCTCGCCGCGTGCCCGCCGACGATCCGACCGAGCGCTTCGACCTGTGCGACGAGGAGGGGCGCCCGCTCGGCGTCTCGAAGCCCCGGGCCCTCGTCCACCGCGACGGCGACTGGCACCGGAGTCTCCACGTCTGGGTGATCCTCGCCTCGCAGGCCGGGCACGAGGTCGTGCTCCAGCGGCGGAGCCTCTCGAAGGACTCGCACCCGGGGCGGGTCGACGTCTCGGTGGCGGGGCACCTGCGGGAAGGGGAGTCGGTCGCGACGGCGCTGCGGGAAGCGGAGGAGGAGATCGGCCTCCGGGTCGGGCCGGCCGACGTGGTGCGGCTCGGCCAGCGCCGGCGCGTCGACGTCCGTCCGCCGGACCAGGTGGACCGGGAGGTCCAGGAGATCCTCCTCGTGGTGACGCCGCGCCCCCTCGAGTCCCTCCGCCCGGACCCGGACGAGGTGCTCGGGCTCGTGGCGGTCCCCGTGGACGACGCCGCGGCGCTCTTCGCTGGCCGCGTGGCGGAGGTCGTGGCGCGGGAGCTCCGCGCGGACGGCGCCGTCACTCGGGGCGTGGTCCTGCGGCAGGGCGAGCTGCTCCCGGCGCCGGACGGCTACTTTGCCCGGGTGATCGGCTCGATCCAGCGGCGCCTCGCGGGGGGGGCCGAGGCCGGGTGGGTGATGGGGCCGGGGTGAGCGCGCGGGGCAGAGCCTGACGCGCTAGACTGAGGGCTTGTCCCCGGACCGGCCGCGCGCCCGCGGCGACGAAGGGGGGAGGAGCACCATGCGACGAGCCGTGAGCGCGCGAAGCGGGACCATCGCCCCCATCATCCTGGCCGGCGCGCTGCTGATCGGGTGCGGCACGACGGGCGGGGCCGGAGGGGCGGGCGACGGCGGGCCAGGCGACGCCAGCGAGGGGGGCTCGAGCGCCGACGCCACGCGCCCCCCGCCGAGGGACGCGACGACCCGCGACGCCACCGACGGCCAGACGCTCGGCAACACGTGCCAGAGCGGCCAGGCCTGCGGCGACGGGGGGACCTGCACCGGCGGGGTCTGCTGCTCGGTCGCCCACGCGTGCGGCGCCGCCTGCTGCGGGTCGGGGGACCTCTGCTCCTTCGGCAAGTGCGTGAAGCCCGGCGCGGCCTGCGTCGACTCGACCGACTGCACCGGCGCCGAGTACTGCCAGTACACCGTCGCCACGAGCGCCCCCGCCGACGCCGGCGCGGGCAAGCCCGACGCCAGCCCCACGCCTGCCGACGCCGGCGCGTGCGTCGGCGGTGTCACGCCCCCCTCCGGGGTCTGCCTCCCGGCCCCCCCGATCTGCGCGGGGGACGGCGGCGTCCCCGACGGCGGAGGGTGCATCGAGTTCTGCAAGTACCACCCGCCGTTCGGGCAGTTCACGCCGGCCCTCGCCTATTCGTGGGGCGGAGAGATCACGACCCCCTACTCGACCGACGTGATGATGGCCCCCATCGTCCTCCCCCTCGAGGACACCAACTGCGACGGGAAGGTGAACGCCGAGGACATCCCCGACATCGTCTTCAGCACGTTCACGGGGGGGCTCTACACCGTCAACGGGACGCTGCACGCCATCGCGGTGCGGCACGGCGCCCTGGTCGATCGCTGGAAGGCGGCCATCACGGTCGACCCGATCGCGCAGCTCGCCGGCGGGGACCTGGACGGCAAGCCGGGGAACGAGGTCGTCGCCTGTCTCGCCCCGACGAGCTCGGGTGGGGCCACCGGGGGGGTGGCAGCGGTCCGCGGGGACGGGACGACCCTGTGGACGACCCCGGGGACGAGCTGCTTCATGCCCGCGCTGGCGGACCTCGACGGGGACGGCAAGGTCGAGGTCGTGACCGAAGGGGGGATCCTCGACGGCGCTACCGGCGCGCTCAAGCACTCCTGGGGCGGCGTCGCCGGGACGAACATCGGCAACTTCGCGATCAGCGACCTCGACGGCGACGGCGTCCTCGACGTCGTGACGGCCGTGGGGGCCTACCACGCGGACGGCACCCGCTTCGTGACGCTCGGCCCCGCCGCCACGAGCCCCGAGAGCTCGGCCAACACCGTGGCCATCGGGGATTTCGACCGGGACGGCAAGCCCGAGGTGGTCGTCGTCACCTACGCCAAGCACACGGTCTCGGTCTGGCACTACGACTCGACGCAGGCCGGCAGCTTCTCCTGGGTGAGGCAGTCGGTCGACATCAACGGGACGCTCACGCAGCACTGCGCTTCCGGGAGCGCCGGGTACACGGCCGGCGGCGGCCCCCCCACGGTCGCCGACTTCAACGGCGATGGGACCCCCGACATCGCCCTCGCGGGGGGCATCGGGTACACCATCCTCGATGGAAGCAAGGTCATCAACGCCGCCGTCCCGAGCACGGGCGTCGCGCTCTGGGCGGCGACGACCACCGACTGCTCCTCGGCCGAGACCGGCAGCTCGGTCTTCGACTTCAAGGGGGACGGCAAGGCCGAAGCGCTCTACTCGGACGAGAATCACCTGCGCGTCTACGACGGTCCGACCGGGGCCGTCCTCTGGTCGACCTGCAACACCACGGGCACGGTCATCGAGTACCCCCTCGTCGTCGACGTGGACGTCGACGGCCACGCGGACATCGTGGTCGTCTCCAACGCGTACGCCAGCCCGTATAGCCCCGAGTACCAGTGCCAGGACACGCCGAGCGGCCCCATCGCGCAGTCCGGGGTGCGGGTCTTCAGCGACGCCAACCTCTCGTGGGTCCGGACGCGCTCGATCTGGAACGAGCACGGCTACCACGTGACGAACGTGAACGACGACGGGACGATCCCGGCGCACGAGCTCCCCAACTGGAAGCAGGCGGGCCTCAACGACTACCGCCAGAACAAGCAGCCGGGGTCGGAGTTCGCGGCGCCGGACGCGGTGGTCACGGTGGCGGCGTCGTGCGGGGTGCCGTTCTCGGTGTCGGTCGCCGTGCGAAACCTCGGAGAGGCCGCGTTGCCCGCGGGGGTCCCGGTGGGGATCTACTCGGGCACGGCGCCGGCGGGGACCAAGCTCGGGGCGACGACCACCCTCATCCCCCTCTACTCGGCGCAGTCCGAGACCCTCGTCGTGCCGCTCCCCGCGGCCCCCTCCGACGTCGTGAACGGCAAGACCCCGGTCTACGCCGTGGTCGACGACACGACGACGCCGCACCCCTCGTGGCACGAGTGCAACGCCACGAACAATACGTCGCCCCCTGCCGCCGGAGGGTGCCAGGGGCCGAAGTAGCCCGGGGGCGGGGCTACTCCCTGGCCTTGCGGAAGACCGCGACGGCCAGGATGCAGAGGGCCGGCGTCACCACGAGGTGGTAGCGGTCTTCTCCGAAGAAGACCGCGTGGGTGACGACGGTGGTGCCGAGGAGCGCGACCGGGAGCCGCAGGGCGGCGGGCCAGGCGGCCGCCCCGGGGAGCGGGAGCCAGGGGACGATCGACGTGAGGACGACCAGCGGCCAGAAGGTCGGCGTGCTCACGCAGGCCAGGTACGTCAGCCCGCCGACCGTGAGCAGCAGCAGTCCCTGCGTGATGACCCCGGCTCGCCGCGACGCAACCGCCGCGAGCCCGAGCGCCGCCGCCACGACGAGCAGCCGGTGGGCGAGGCTCGTCACCCCGCGGGAGAGCGCGCGCACGGGCTCGGGCCACGCGGCGGGGCGCGCCTCGTGGAGGTACTCGACCGCGAACGACTCGTGGTCGAACGTGAACCCGAGCTTCACCGGGACGAGCGCGAGCCAGCGCCCGGGGGTCGCCCGGATCTGCCCGAGGCCGTACTCGAGCCAGCACCGGTCCTGCTGCACCTGCCCGGTCACCTCGCGGCACCCGTCGGAGGAGTGGAGCGTCTCGAAGCGCCCCGTGGCCCGGGGGAAGGCGCCGATCGCGAGGTTCCACCCGGCGTTGGTGCTGATGAGGGCGCACCCGTCCATGACGCGGCAGTTCCTCGCCGTCCAGGGGAGGACCGGGAGGAGCGCGACCGCGCACGCGACGAGCGCCATCGCGATGCGGCGGCGTGAGCGGAGGAGGAGGCCGGAGGGCTCCCCCTTCGCGGGCGCCACGGCGGGGATGACGAGGCCGAGGAAGGGGACGCAGAGGAGGGCCTGCGGTCGGACGAGCGCCGAGACGCCGAGCACGAGCGCGCCGAGGACGACCCCGCGGGCAGGTCGGGGGTCGCGGACGGCGAGCCAGAAGGCCCCGAGCGTGGTCAGCGCGGCCAGGGGCTCGCTCATCTCGAGCCCGGCGTAGAGGACGAGGCCCGGGTGGAGCGCGACGAGGAGGCCGGCGATGCGGGCCCGGGCCTCCGGGAGCGCCCGGGCCGCGAGCCGCCAGGTGACCCAGGCGAGCGCCGCGCCGGTCAGGGCGTTGACGGTGCCGACGACCCTGGGGCTGTCGCCGAGGAGCCGGTAGAAGAAGCCGATGAAGGCGCTGTAGCCCACCGGGTAGTGACACCACGGGTGCCAGCCCGGAGGGCCGCCGACGCCGAAGTCGCCCGAGTAGCCGAAGCCCCCCGCGATGCGACGAGCGCCGAAGTCGTAGTACTGGCCGTCCCACACCGGCTCGCGGGCCAGGGTGAGCGCCACGTATAGGCGAGGGAGCGCGGCGAGCGCGAAGAGGAGCGCCCCGAACGCCGCCCCCGAGAGCCTCCGTCCCGCGCTCGCACCGGGCGCGGCGAGCGCCTCGCTCACACTCCGTCCCTCCCCCGACCCGCCAGCCGCTCGCGCATGCGGCGCAGGTAGGTCCGCTGCACCTGCGGGGGGTCGAGCCGGAGGAACTTCGCCAGCTCCGCGACGAAGCCGCGCACGTAGACGGGCGGCGGGAGGGCGAGCCAGTCCTCCTCCTCGAGGGCGATCAGGTGGGCCCGCCCGATCTTGGTCCGGTCGCTGATGTCCCCGATCTCGACGCCGTGCGCCTCGCGCACCTTGCGGAGCAGCGCCCCCGTGAACTCGGTCTCAGGGCCGATCTCGCGCGCCAGCTCGTGCTGCAGGAGCGCCTGCTCGGCGGCCAGCGCGGGCTTCGGCACCGACTCGTGGCTCGGCTTGGGGTCTGGCTCGAGGAAGGTCGACAGGTCGTAGGCGCGGCGGCGGAGCGGGTCGAGCAGCGTGTCGTAGGCCTCGTCGAGGCGAGTGCGCGAGGCCATGAGCTCGGGGTCGGCCAGCAGCGACGACGTGGCGAGGCTCCCCGGGGCGTACATCTCCTTGACCCGCTTGTACGCGCGGCGGACCTCCTCGTCGTTGGAGGAGCGGGAGACGCCGAGGACGTCGTAGAGGGTCGGTCGGTCGAGCGGGATGGCGGTCGGGACCACCCCCGGCACGGCGCGGGCCGTGGCGAGGGCGAGGACCCGGCGGGCGATCCGCTCGACGTTGCGCGCCGCCTTGGAGGTCGGGCTGTCGATGAGGAGGGGGCGGTTCCTGCGTACGGCGAGCCAGACGGTGTCGTCGTGCTCGACGTGGCCGAGCTCGTCGAGGGCGACGCCGTAGTGCCGGGAGGAGAGGCTGCACATCTGCTGCCCCAGGTCCTGATCGGCGCGGACCCGCGTCTGGTTCACGACCAAGTGTAGCCGCATCCGGCGCGCCTCGATCCACGCGAGCAGCGCGAGCTCGCGCTCGACCTTGGTCAGCGCGCGGACGAGCTCGATGGGTGAGGGGAGGTAGCCCATCTGCCGGAGCGCGCGCTCGAACAGCCCGAGGCGGAACTTGTCGGTCATCAGCGAGCGGCGCACCCGGCGCACGAAGGCCGCCCGGATGAACCGGTAGGTGGTCTCGATGGCGGGGGGCTCGGGGACGGTGACGATGACGGCGAGGTCGGCCGCGAGCAGCAGGTCGACCGGGACAGGGCCGTGGCCTGGGCCGACGTCGAGGACGATGAACTCGGCCGGGAGCGCGCGGAGGCGGTTCAGCCAGCGCGACTTCCGGCTCGCCCTGAGCGCCATCGGCACGTCGATGGAGTCGTGGGCGGCGGGGAGAAGGCTGAGGCCGGGCACGGACGTCGGGAGGAGCGCCTCGGCCCACGCCCCGACGGGGTCCCCCTCGGAGCGGCCGGTCTCGAGGCCGTCGAGGGAGGGCTCGCGCCGCGCCGCGCGGAGCCCGAAGTGAGCGTGGAGGTTGGCCCCCGTCGGGTCGACGTCGACGAGGATGACCGGCTTGCCGAGCTGCGCGAAGTAGACCGCCAGGCTCTCGGCGATGACGCTCTTGCCCACGCCACCACGGCCGCCGCCGACCGCGATGAGGCGCCCCGACCCGCGCGCCGGGGCGGGCTGCTCGTCCTCATCCGCACGATCTACGTCAAATTCGTCGCCGTCCGCCATCGCCGCCCCGTCTTAGTACACGGCTTCCGTCCCGCGCGCGCCTTCGGCTAAGCTGCCGCCGCACATCATGGGTCACAGTCAGGTATCGGCAGCTCTTGTCCTCGCGTTCTCCCTCGGATCGGGGGCGTCCACGTGCCACGGACAGTCGGGGAGCGAGGTCTCGAAGGACCCGGCGGCCCCCCTCCCAGAGGTCACGCTCGCTGGCGTCGACACGAGCTCGCTCATGCCCCGCGAGAAGCGGGAGTGGACGGCGCGCGTCACCGAGCTGCTCGCCCCCTGCTCGGACGTGCCGGTGTCGATCGCCCAGTGCATCCAGGAGAAGCGGAGATGCGGCCGGTGCGTCCCCGCCGCCCGGTACATCGCCAAGATGGTCCGCGACGGGATGAGCCAGGAGCAGATCGAGCACGGCTATCATGCTCGATTTGACGCCGACAAGCTGAAGAGCGTCGACGTCGGGCAAGCCCCGTTCAAGGGGCCGGAGGGGGCCCCGGTCACGCTCGTCGAGTTCGCCGACTTCGAGTGTCCGTACTGCGCTCTCATGTCGCCGGTCCTCGAGAAGACGTGGGAGCAGCACGCCCAGGACGTCCGGTATGTCTACAAGTTCATGCCGCTCTCCGGGCACCCCCACGGGGAGATCTCGTCGCGCGCCGCGGTCGCGGCGATGAACCAGGGGAAGTTCTGGGAGATGCACGACAAGCTCTTCCAGAACCGCGACCACCTCGAGCAGACCGACCTCGACGCCTATGCCAAGGAGATCGGCCTCGACCTCGCGCGCTTCCACAAGGACGCCGAGTCGCAGGCCACGACCGACCGCCTCGCGGCCGACCGCAAGCAGGCGGACGGCCTCGGGGTCCAGGGGACGCCGACCATCTACATCAACGGGCGAGAGTTCGACGTCCGGCAGGACCTCGACGAGTGGATCGCGCAGGAGCTCGGCCCTGACGCCGCGCCCGCCGCGCCGCGCCCTGCTCCGCTGGTCGCCCCGTCTGCGGCCTCTCGCCCGTCCGCTTCGAGCGCCGCCGCGGCCCCGGCGCCGCGCTGATGCGCGCCGTCATCCCCGACTCGTGCGGCTGCTTCCCCTCCGGGCGGCACTACGCAGGCATCGCCCACCTCCTGCGGACGGTGGCGCGCGGCCTCGTCGCCGAGCTCCCCGCCGACGCCATGTGGCAGGACCTCCCGATCGCGCTCATCGACCTCGAGACCACGGGACGGGACGCGTCGGTCGACCGCATCGTCGAGATTGGCGTCGTCGTGGGGAAGGGGGGCGAGGTCGTCTCGCGGCGCAACTGGCTGGTCCACCCCGGTCAGCCCATCCCCGAAGAGGCGCGGGCCGTCCACGGGATCTCGGACGACGACGTCAAGGACGCCCCTCGCTTCGCGGCGATCGCGGGCGAGGTCGCCGACGCCCTGATGGGGTGCATCCCCGCCGCGTACAACGCCCCCTTCGACCGCGCGTTCCTGGTCAACGAGTTCGCCCGAGCAGGGCTCAAGCCCGAAGGCGACGCCTCGCCCCCGCCCGCCCTGCGGCGAGACGTCGAGTGGGTCGACCCGCTCGTTTGGGCGAGGGAGCTGCAGCGCGAGGAGCGCTCGAAGGCTCTCGGCGAGGTCGCCGCCCGGCTCGGGGTGACGCTGGAGAACGCTCACCGGGCGAGCGACGACGCCGAGGCCGCGCTGCGGGTCCTCTACATCCTCGGGGCTGACGCCCGCGTTCCGAGGGGACACGCCCCCTTCGTCCAGGAGCAGCGGCGCCTGTCGCAGCTTCAGTCGGACGAGCGGAGGCGCTGGAAGACCTGACGGCGCTCGGCGGTCGGGTCAGCCCGACTCGTGCGCGCCGTCGGTGACGGCCCCGTCGGACGAGGCCGCGTCCGACCTGCCTCCGTCGGCGTGGGCGGCGTCGAGCCCCGTGTCGCGCGGGGCATCGGCCGTCGAGTCGCGGGCCGAGTCGGCGCCAGCCTCGTGCGCCGGCTGCTGCTGCGCGTCGGAGGCGGCGTCCGGCGTGGCGTCGCGCGCGCCGTCCTTGGCGGCGTCGCTTGCGAGGGCCCCGTCGGCCTGCGCGTCAGCCGCCGCGTCGGAGCCGGAGCTGCCGGGGCGGATGGTGACGCTCGCCTCGAAGACGGGGATCGGCGCGGTCGTGGCGCTGTCATCGCAGGCCCCCACGCAGAGGGCAACGACGAGCGGAGCGAGCGGGAGGCGGGCAACGAGGCGACGCATGGCGACGGAGCAGACCAAGGAATCGGCCGAGCGTCTACGGTCTAGAAGCCGACGAGCTCAGGCGCCGCGAAGGCGAGGCGGTTGGCCGCGACGCGCACCGCCTCGGGGCTCTCGTCGACGAGCACGAACCCGCGCCCGTGCCTCGCCGCCGCCTCGCCGGTCGTCCCGCTCCCGGCGAAGAAGTCGAGCACCACGTCGCCTGGGTCGGCGTGCACCTTGACGATGCGGTTCAGGATCCCGAGCGGCTTCTGGGTCGGATACCCCGTCTTTTCGCGCCCGCTGGTCGGGACGATCGTGTGCCACCAGACATCGGTCGGGGTCTTGCCGCGCGCGGCCTTCTCGGGCGAGACGAGCCCCGGGGCCATGTACGGGATGCGGTCCATCTCGTCGTACCGGAAGACGTACCGACCGGGGTCCCGCGCGTACCAGAGGATGGAGTCGTGCTTCGCGGGCCAGCGGCTCTTCGACCGCGCCCCGTAGTCGTAGGCCCAGATGATCTCGTTCTTGAAGCTGTCGCGCCCCAGGAGCCGATCGAGCGCCACCTTGACGTAGTGGACCTCGCGCGAGTCGAGGTGCACGAAGAGCGAGCCGTCGGGCGTCATGCAGCGGAGGGCCAGCTCGATCCGCGGCACGAGGAAGGCCTCGAAGTCGTCGAACTCGTCGGCGAAGGTGCCGCTCGCGACGTGCTCGACGTCGAAGCGCCTCCCCCCGAAGCCCCTCCGATCTCCGGCCCCGTCGGTGGCCGTCACGCGGATGCGCTCCCGCCTCTGGGTCCTGCCGGTGTTGAACGGGGGGTCGATGTAGACGAGCCGGGCGAAGGCTGCGGGGAGGGTCGGGAGCACGGCGGCGTTGTCGCCGAGGATGATCGTCTTCATGCGTCGGAAGGGGCTCGTGGCCGCGCGTGGCCTCGAGGCACAACACTAGGCCTCCAGCGAGCCGGCGGCGCGAGAACCCGACGGGCGCGTGGCGGCAGGGCGGCGGCGACGCGAGAAGCCTCGCCCGGGCGCGGAGAGGCGGCTACCTTCAACCCCGTGCGTGCTTTGACGGGCTCGATGATCGGCGACGGGGTCGCATGACGACCGCGCCCCCTGCCTGGTTCTCGCGCGCCATCGGGGCCCCGTTCTCGGAGCACGGGGTCGAGGTCGACGCGTGCCTCGTCCACTACCTCCGCTGGGGGCGGCCCGGGAAGCCAGGCCTCGTGCTCATCCACGGGGGGGGCGCGCACGCGTTCTGGTGGGCGTTCCTCGCGCCGATGCTGGCGGACGACTACGACGTGATCGCCCTCGATCTGAGCGGACACGGCGACAGCGGGCGCCGGGAACGGTACCCGCGCGAGGTCTGGGCGCGCGACGTCATGGCGGTGATCGAGCACGCCGGCCTGGAGCCTCGCCCCTGCCTCGTGGGCCACAGCATGGGCGGGTTCGTCTCGATGGTGGTCGCGGCGCTGCACGGCGAGCAGCTCGGCGGGGCGATCCTCGTCGACTCTCCCGTCCGGCCCGGCGCGACGAAGCCCGAGGCGCCGGAGGCCCGCACCGGTCGATGGTCCTTCGAGCGGATGACCCCCTACCCTGACCTCGAGTCCGCCGTACGGCGCTTCCGCCTCCTCCCCGAGCAGCCGACGCCGCACCGGTTCCTCGTCGACTTCGTGGCCTCCAGGTCCGTGCGACAGGACTCCGACGGCTTCGTCTGGAAGTTCGACCCGCGGGTCTTCGAGAAGGTGTCGCAGACGAGCCTCCGCGACTACTTCATGTCGGCACGCTGTCGGCTCGCCGTCGTGCGAGGGGCCGACAGCGTCGTCCTCCCCAGGGAGACCGCGGAGCAGATGGTCGCTCTCCTCCCCGGGGCCGTGCCGCTCGTCGAGATCCCGGAGGCGCACCACCACCTCATGTTCGACCAGCCGCTCTCCTTCCTCGTCGCCGTGCGCGCCCTGCTCGCGGACTGGGCCTGCACCGACCCGCGCGTCGCGGGCGTCCGGCCCGCCTGACGCCGCGTCGCGGCACGCGCGGATTCCGCGGACGGCCCAACTTTGCGCGGGCGCTGGATTCGCGCGAGATCCCGTGCGTCCTTCGTTGACCGGGGCGCGGGCACGGGGGAGAAACATCGTGGAGGTCGATAGCCTATGGTCCGACGAACGATTTTCCCCGTAGGTGTGCTCGTTCTGGTCGCCGCGTGCGGGGGCGAGGTCATCGCCGAGCCCGATCTCGGCAGCGCCTCGACCGCCGGCGGTGGGTCGTCCTCAGGCGGCAGTGGCTCCCCAGTGGGGGTGGGGAGCGGGACGTCCAGCGGCGCCCCCTCCACGCCAGGCGCGACGGGTTCGACAGGCTCGGCCGATAGCGGGGTCATCGTGACCCCCGCGGCGGACGGCGGTCCGCTCGGTCCCGAAGACGCGAGCGTCGACGTCGGCGTCATCGGCTCCCCGGTGGACGGGGGCCCGGCCTCGACGCTCGTCACGTGCGGCAACACGACGTGCGACAGCACGACCGAGGAGTGCTGCCTCTCGATTCAAGGCGGCGGGACGGCGAGCTGCGTGGCGCCGGGGTCGTGCAACGGCGCCTCCCTCACGTGCACAAGCTCGTCGAACTGCTCGAACGGCGACGTCTGCTGCGGCACCCTCGGCTTCGGCGGCGCGAACGCGAGCTGCCAGGCCTCATGTGGCGGCGGTGGCGGAGGCGGCGGCTTCGGTGGGGGTGGCAGCTACCAGCTCTGCACCACGGACAGCGAGTGCCCGGCCGGCGACAGCTGCACGGCGACCCCCCTCGGGATCAGCATCTGCCGACGAAGCCGGGGCGGCGGAGGGAACGGCTCGGGCGGCGGCGGTTTCGGCGGCGGTGGCGTCGGCACCGGGTCGGGGACGAGCACCCCCGGCACCAGCGTCGGCTCTGGCTGACCCGGCGAGCCCGGGAAGCCAGGGTCACCGAGTGGATCCGGCACCAACCCGGGCCGCGCTCCTAGAAGTTGAAGCCGAGCGAGGCGCCAGCGCGGCCAGGACCGATGTCGGG
>Ga0316217_10004506_pt1 | contig 14987 bp, 16 predicted proteins | sample 1anoAmetaG_FD_203633 | JGI IMG/M metagenome (GOLD analysis project Ga0316217, IMG submission 203633) | Freshwater microbial communities from Trout Bog Lake, Wisconsin, USA - 1anoA | ecosystem: Environmental > Aquatic > Freshwater > Lake > Hypolimnion/Profundal zone | place: USA: Wisconsin... | reverse complement strand
AGCACAGCGCCGCAATCGCGCCCCAGCTGACCAGCCCGCGTCCCGCTTTGCCGGCGAACGCCCCCAGAACCAGCAGGCCGAGGGCCGACGCCGCCAGGATGATCTCGGGCGTTGCAATTGGAATAAGGCCGTCAAGACCCATGAGAAAAACTCCCTCAGCCGCCGACGGCCGCACGCCAGGTGGTCACCAGATGGGCGACCGAGGCGTCGGTAAAATTGAAGATCAGGTGCGGTTGCACGCCCAGCACCAGGGCGCTGACCACCAGGGGCGTGAAGATCGCCACTTCACGCACGTCAAGGTCAAGAATGCCCACAAGCTTGGGATTGGTGACGGTTCCGAACATCACGCGGCGATAGAGGCTGAGCGCATAGACGGCGGACAGGATCACGCCCGACGCCGACACGAACGCCGTCCAGGTTCCCGCCGAACTCGGCGAGCCATAGACGCCGGTCATGGTCAGGATCTCGCCGACAAAGCCGCTGGTGCCGGGGAGCCCGACATTGCCCATGGTGAACAGAAGGAACGTCGCCGCGTACCAGGGCATCAGGTCGGCGAGGCCGCCATAGAAGGCGATCTCGCGGGTGTGCATCCGGTCGTAGATGACGCCGACGCAGAGGAACAGCGCCCCCGAAATCACCCCATGGCTCAGCATCTGGAACACCGCACCTTGCGCGCCCTGCAGGGTGCCGGCGAAGATGCCCATGGTCACAAAGCCCATATGCGCCACCGAGGAATAGGCGATCAGCTTCTTCATGTCCGTCTGCCGGAAGGCGACCAGCGAGGTGTAGACGATCGCAATCGCCGACAGCGCAAAGATCAGCGGCGTGAACGCGACGGACGCCTGCGGGAACATCGGCAGGCTGAAGCGCAAGAAGCCGTAGCCGCCCATCTTCAAAAGCACGCCCGCCAGAATGACCGACCCGGCCGTCGGCGCCTCCACGTGCGCGTCGGGCAGCCAGGTGTGCACCGGCCACATCGGCATCTTCACCGCAAACGACGCAAAGAAGGCGAGGAAGAACAGGGTCTGGGCCAGCGGCGCAAAATGGGTCTGCATCAGGGCCGGGATCGAGGTCGTCCCCGCGATTGTGGTCATGGCGAGGATCGCCGCCAGCATCAGGACCGATCCGAGCAGCGTATAGAGGAAGAACTTGTAGGCCGCATAGACCCGGTTCTTGCCGCCCCAGACGCCGATAATCAGGAACATCGGGATCAGGCCGAACTCGAAGAAGACATAGAAGAGAACAAGATCCAGCGCCGTGAACACCCCGATCATCAGGGTCTCCAGCATCAGGAACGCGATCAGATACTCCACCAGCCGGGTCTTGATGCTGGACCAGGAGGCGAGGATGCAGATCGGCATCAGGAAGGTGGTCAGGAGCACGAACGGCGCCGAAATGCCGTCGACCCCCATCGCGTAATGCACGACCGAGAACCAGGGCTGGTCCTCCACGAACTGAAAGCCCGTCAGTCGCGTGTCAAAGTCGGCGATCATCACCACGGACAGGGCGAAGGTCGCCAGCGTGGTGGCCAGCGCCACCCACAGCGCGCCCTTGCCGGCCGCCGCCTCCCCGCCCTTGCCCGCAGCAAAGCGCAACAGCAGGATCGCGAGCGCGCCGATGGTCGGCGCGAAGGTCGTGAGGGTCAGAATGTGCGACATCTTGGCCCCTTACCGCGCAAACACCATGAGCGCGTAGGACAACAGCCCCGCTACGCCCAGCAACATCACGAACGCATAGTGGTAGACATAGCCCGACTGGATCTTGCCCACCTGGCGTCCCGCAAATCCCGCAAGCCAGGCAAAGCCGTTGGGGCCAAGACCGTCGATGATCTTCTGGTCGCCGCCTTTCCAGAACAGGTCGCCCAAAGCCTTGGCGCCCTTCACGAAGAGGACGTCGTAGAGCTCATCGAAGTACCACTTGTTGTACAAGAAGCGGTGCAGCGGGCCGTCATTGTCGGCCATCCGCTTCGCAAGCCCTTCGCGCAGAAGGTAGAAGTAGACCGCGATCAGCGCGCCCAGCACCGACACGATCAGCGGCGCATAGACCACCAGCTGCGGAACCTGCTCGATATGTTCAAGCACCTCGTTTGACTTGGCGGTGAAGATCGCCCCGCGCCAGAAGGCTTCGTGATGCTCGCCCACAAAGGCCGGCGCGAACACGGCCCCGGCGAAGATCGCGCCGACCGCCAGAACGAACAGCGGGAACAGCATCACGATGGGGCTCTCATGAGGCTTGTGGTCGCCATGATCGTGGCCGTGGTCGTCCGCATGCGCGTGACCATGCCCGTCAGCATGATGGGCGTCGTGTCCCCACTTGGCCGTGCCGTTGAAGGTCATGAAGATCAGGCGCCACGAGTAATAGGCCGTCAGACCCGCCGCAAAGATGCCAATGAAGAAGGCGAAATAGCCGAAGGGCTGGGTGGCGCCGGCGACATAGGCCGCGCCAAGGATCGTGTCCTTGGAGAAGAAGCCGGCAAAGCCGAACTCGTGACCGCCGACCGAGACCCCAAGCCCCGTGATCGCAATCGTCCCGATGACCATGACGGCGTAGGTGACGGGGAGCAGCTTGCCGATCGCCCCCATCTTTCGCATGTCCTGCTCGTGGTGCATGCCGTGGATCACCGAGCCTGCGCCCAGGAACAACAGGGCCTTGAAGAAGGCGTGGGTGACGAGGTGGAACATCGCCGCCTGATAGGCGCCGACCCCGGCCGCGAAGAACATGTAGCCGAGCTGCGAACAGGTCGAATAGGCGATCACCCGCTTGATGTCGTTCTGGGCGAGACCCACGGTCGCAGCAAACAGCGCCGTGACCGCGCCGATGATGGTGATGACCGAACGCGCGACCGGGGCGTATTCGAACAGCGGGGACAACAGGCAGACCATGTAAACGCCCGCCGTGACCATGGTCGCGGCGTGGATCAGGGCCGAGACCGGGGTCGGCCCCTCCATCGCGTCCGGCAGCCAGGTGTGCAGGAAGAACTGCGCCGACTTGCCCATCGCGCCGATGAAGAGCAACAGGCCCGCAAGATCAAGCGCGCTCCAGTCCTGGCCAATGAACGACCAGGTGGTTCCGGCCTTGGCCGGGATCAGGGGGAACAGCTCGGCAAACCTGATCGTGTGGAACATCCAGAAGACGGTCATGATGCCCAGCGCAAAACCGAAGTCCCCGACCCGGTTGACGACGAAGGCCTTGATCGCCGCCGCCGATGCTGTGTCCTTCTTGAACCAGAAGCCGATGAGCAGATAGCTCGCCAGCCCCACGCCCTCCCAGCCGAAGAACAGCTGCATGAAGTCCGCCGCCGTCACCAGCATCAGCATGGCGAAGGTGAACAGGGACAGATACGCAAAGAAGCGCGGCTTCGACGGATCCTCCGCCATATAGCCCCAGCTGTAGAGGTGCACGAGAGCCGAAACGGTCGTCACCACGATCAGCATCACCGCCGACAGGCTGTCCAGGCGGATCGACCAGGACGACTTGAAGTCGCCAATCTGGATGAACGGCGCAAGATCCAGGGTCTGCGCGGTCGAGGCGCCCGCCCAGAAGCCTAAAAACACGTTCCAGGCCAGGGCGCAGCTGAGGAACAACAGTCCCGTCGTCAGGCTCATGGAAATGACGTCGCCGAGCCGGCGACCGAACAGGCCCGCCAGCAGCGCGCCGAGCAGGGGCCCGAAAACCAGAGTGATCAGAAGAGTCTCGACGCTCACGATCAGCCCTTCATCATATTGGCATGGTCAACCGCGATGTCGCCGCGGTTGCGGAAGAAGGTCACCAGGATGGCAAGGCCCACGGCCGCTTCTGCGGCGGCGACGGTGAGGACGAACATGGCGAAGATCTGCCCCGTCACATCGTGCAGAAAGGCCGAGAAGGCGACCAGATTGATATTCACCGCCAGAAGGATCAGCTCGATCGACATCAGGACGATGATGATATTCCGGCGGTTTACGAAGATGCCCAGCACGCCGATGGTGAACAGGCACGCCGCGACAGCAAGATAGGCGGGCAATCCGACGCTCATTCTTCGATCCCCTTGCCCGTGACGACCTTGATGATGGCAAGGCCGGTCTTCTTGGTGCGCGCGGTCTGATCGGCGATATTCTGCCGCTTCACCCCCGGCTTGTGGCGAAGGGTCAGGGTGATGGCGCCGATCATGGCCACCAGCAGAACAAGCCCCGCCGCCTGGAAGAGATAGACATAGTCGGTGTAGAGCACCTGGCCGATCTGTTCGATATTGCTGACCGCATGGGCGTCCACGGGCTTTGCGTGCGCCGCCGCGCCCGATGTCGCCACCGCGCCGGACACAAAGATCATCTCCACCAACAAAAGACCCGCGATCAGAAGGCCGATGGGCAGATACTGGGAAAAGCCGGACCTCAAGGACACAAAATCCACATCCAGCATCATGACGACAAACAGGAACAGCACCGCGACCGCGCCCACATAGACCACGATCAGCAGCATCGCCAGAAACTCCGCCGACAACAGCACGAACAGGCCCGCACCGCTGAAGAAGGCGAGGATCAGGAACAGGACCGAATGCACGGGATTGCGCGCCGTGATGACGGCGGCCCCCGAAAACAGCATGACCGCTGCGAGGATGTCAAAGGCGATGGCCGATAGGTCCATGGCGCGTCTTTACGTCCTTGTCACAAGTCCTGCGAACGCGCCGCAGGACCGCCCCGATTGCCCCAAGGGCGCCGCGTCGCACTTAGCGATATGCGGCGTCCAGTTCCATATTCTTGGCGATCTCCCGCTCCCACCGATCCCCGTTGGCGAGCAGACGATCCTTGTCATAGAGAAGTTCTTCGCGGGACTCGACCGCGAATTCAAAATTCGGCCCCTCGACGATGGCGTCGACCGGACAGGCCTCCTGGCAGAGGCCGCAATAGATGCATTTGACCATGTCGATGTCGTAGCGCGTCGTGCGACGGCTGCCGTCGGCCCGGGGTTCGGCTTCGATCGTGATCGCCTGCGCCGGACAGATCGCCTCGCACAGCTTGCAGGCGATGCAGCGCTCCTCTCCGTTGGGATAGCGGCGCAGGGCATGCTCCCCCCGAAACCGCGGGCTGAGCGGACCCTTTTCGAAGGGGTACATAATCGTTTTTTTAGGGGCGCCTATGTATCTGAAGGCCAGTCCAAAAGCCCCCAGAAAATCGAGCAGCATCGCGCCCTTCGCGGCCTGTCCGATACGCGTGAAGATTGACATCGCCCCTCCTCAAACCGCGGTGAATACGCGCCACGCGGCGACGATCAAAACCGCAGCGATAGACGTCGGCAGGAATATTTTCCAGCCCAACCGCATCAGTTGGTCATAGCGATAGCGTGGAACGACGGACCGAACGACCGCATTCATAAAGAACACGCCGATGGTCTTGATAAAGAGCCAGAAGAACCCGAACAAACTGACCAGTGTGGGCGCCCAAGTCGCCGTAAAGGGCGTCGGGAACGGCGCCTGCCAGCCTCCGAGAAATAGCACCGCGAGAAACATCGACATCAAAAGAATGTTCGACATTTCGGCGAGGTAGAACAACAGGTACGGCGTCGAACCATATTCGATAGCGTAACCGGCGACCAATTCGGATTCAGCCTCGGGCAAATCGAATGGAGGACGATTGGTTTCCGCAAGGCCCGATATGAAAAAGATCACCATCATCGGGATCATAATCAGGGCGAGTGGTGCGTTTTTAAGCCCTCCCCCAAAGACGTTCCAATTCCAGAACCATCCCCCTTGGGCGACGACGATATCCTGAAGGTTCATACTGCCAGCCAGCAGGATCGAGGTGATCACGATCAGGCCGATGGACACTTCATAGCTGACCATCTGAGCGGCGGATCGCAGCGCACCCAAAAATGCGTACTTCGAATTTGACGCCCATCCGCCCATGATGATGCCGTAAACGCCCATCGAGGAGAACGCGAAGAGATAGAGCACGCCGACATTGATATTCGAGACGATCCAACCGGGGGCGAAGGGCATCACCGCCCAGGAAGCCAACGCCAGCACCACGCTGATCATCGGCGCCAGCAGAAAGACCGCCCTGTCGGCGCCCGCAGGGATGATGAGTTCCTTCATCAGGAACTTTCCCAGGTCAGAAAAAGACTGAAGCAGGCCAAAGGGACCGACCACATTGGGTCCCTTCCGAAGTTGGATCGCTGCGAAAATCTTCCGATCACCATAGATCTGGAACGCGACCGACAGCAGAAGAACGACGGTCACGATCAGAATCTGGAGAAGCGTCAGGATAAGCCAGCCGACAGGGGTGGTCCAGAATTCCATGGTCCTACTCCGCCGCCACCAGGCCGCGCGCGGCCTTTACGCTTCTGGCGCACTCGGCCATCACCACGCTTGCCCGGGCGATGGGATTGGTCAGGTGAAACTCGCTCACGGCGTTGACGAAGGGCGCAGCCGCCACCTCGCCAGGGGCGCCCAGGGCTGCGACGTCAAAGCCCTCTGCGGTCGCATGACCCGGCGCGACATCGATCTGGCCGAAGGTCGGATGATCGTTGATGAGCTTGCGGCGCAGGGCCTCAAGACTATCGAACGGCAACTTATGCCCCAGCTCTTCCGAAAGCGCGCGCAGGATTGTCCAGTCCTCCTTGGCGTCGCCCTTGGGGAACACCGCCCGCGCACCGATCTGGGCCCGGCCTTCGGTGTTCACATAAAGTCCCGGCTTTTCACTGTAGGCGGCGCCGGGCAACACGACATCGGCCCGCGCCGCGCCCGCGTCGCCGTGGCTGCCCTGATAGATGACGAAAGCCTTGCCGAGGCGGGACATGTCGATCTCGTCGGCGCCGAGGAGATAGACGAAGTCAAGCTCCCCCCGCTCCGCCGCCGTCAACATGTCGCCGACATTCTTGCCGCCCTTGCCCGGCAGGAAGCCCATGTCGAGCCCGCCGACCCGCGACGCGGCGGTGTGCAGGACGTTGAAGCCGTTCCAGCCCGGCTTGACCACGCCCATCGACTTGGCCGCCTGTCCCAGCAGGTTCAGGATCGCCGCCGAGTCCGGACGGTTCAGCGCCCCCTGCCCCACCAGGAACATCGGCTTCTCTTTCGAGATCGGTCCATGGCTGGCAAATTGCGCCAGAGCGTCCGGGCCTGCGCCCAGGTGGTTATAGCGATAGGTCAGATCAGCAGCTTCGCCGACGACGCCGACCAGCAGCTTGCCCGTCAGCCAGCGCCGGCGGATGCGCGCGTTCAGGACCGGCGATTCAAGGCGGGGGTTCGAGCCGACGATCATGATCGCATCAGCCTCGTCGATCCCGGCGATCGTCGAATTGAACAGCCACTCTTCACGCGGACCGCGGCCCAGCACGCTTTCGTCCTGACGGCAGTCGATATTGGCGACGCCTAGCGAACGGAAGAGATCCATCGCCGCCTTCATGGACTCAGCGTCCTGAAGATCGCCTGCGATCAGGCCCATTCTGTCCGGCGTCGTCGCCTTGACCTTGGCGGCGATGGCGGCGAAGGCCTGGCCCCAGGAGGCCGGCTGCAGCCGTCCGTCGATCCGGACATAGGGGCGGTCCAGACGCTGGCGGGACAGACCGTCGACATGGTGGCGGGTCTTGTCGGAGATCCACTCCTCGTTAACGTCGTCATTGGCGCGGGGCAGCACCCGCAGCACCGCAGGGCCCCGAGCGTCGACGCGGATGGTCGAGCCCAGCGCATCCATCACGTCGATGGTTTCGGTCTTCACAAGCTCCCAGGGCCGCGCGTTGAAAGCGTAGGGCTTGGACGTGAGCGCGCCGACGGGGCAGAGGTCGACAAGGTTGCCGGACAGTTCCGACGTGACCGCGCCCTCGAGATAGGTGGTGATCTCGGCATTCTCGCCGCGATTGACAAGGCCAAGCTCAGACACCCCGGCGACTTCCGTCGCGAAGCGCACGCAGCGGGTGCACTGGATACAGCGCGTCATGACCGTCTTGATGAGCGGCCCCATGAACTTTTCTTCGACGGCGCGCTTGTTCTCGTCATAGCGCGAACCGGCGCGGCCATAGCCCATGGCCTCGTCCTGCAGGTCGCACTCGCCGCCCTGATCGCAGATCGGGCAATCGAGGGGGTGGTTGACGAGCAGGAACTCCATCACCCCTTCGCGGGCCTTCTTGACCATCGGCGTGTTGGTGAAGATCTCCTGCTTGTCCGCGGCGGGCAGAGCACAGGAGGCCTGCGGCTTGGGCGGGCCGGGTTTGACCTCCACGAGGCACATCCGGCAGTTCCCGGCGATGGACAGGCGTTCGTGGTAGCAGAAGCGGGGGATCTCTTCCCCGGCAAGCTCGGCGACCTGAAGCACGGTCATACCCGGCTCGAACTCAACCTCTTTGCCATTGACCTTGGCGGTGGGCATGTCGACGAGATCCCAGAACGTGGCGATGCGGCGCGTGGTGCGTGGTGAAACACTTCGCGCCCCAAGGCAAGAGGTGAAGCGGCCTACTCGGCTGCGATCGAATGACCCTGAACGTGCGGGCGGTTTGAACGATAGCTCGCTATGCGCGCCTCGATCTCCGGGCGGAAGTGGCGGAACAGCCCCTGGATCGGCCAGGCGGCGGCGTCGCCGAGCGCACAGATGGTGTGCCCCTCCACCTGAGACGCCACATCAAGGAGGATATCGATCTCCTTCATCTCGGCGTCTCCCCGGGCCATCCGGTCCATCACCCGCCACATCCAGCCGGTGCCTTCGCGGCAGGGCGTGCACTGTCCACAGCTTTCGTGCTTGTAGAAATAGCTGAGACGGGCGATGGCGCGGACGAGGTCCGTTGATTTGTCCATCACGATGACGGCGGCAGTGCCAAGACCCGAACGCAGATCCCGCAGCGAATCAAAATCCATCAGCGCGGTTTCGCACTGCTCCGCGGGGATCATCGGCACGGACGAGCCCCCCGGGATCACCGCCTTCAGATTGCCCCAGCCGCCGCGCACGCCGCCGCAATGCTCGTCCAGCAGCTGGCGCAGCGGGATCGACATCGCCTCTTCGACATTGCAGGGCTTGTTCACGTGCCCTGAGATGCACATCAGCTTGGTGCCGGTATTGTTCGCCCGGCCGATGCCGGCGAACCACTGGGCGCCCCGACGCAGAATGGTTCCGGCCACCGCGATCGATTCGACATTGTTGACAGTCGTCGGACAGCCATAGAGGCCCGCGCCGGCCGGGAACGGCGGCTTCAGGCGCGGCTGGCCCTTCTTGCCTTCCAGGCTTTCCAAGAGGGCGGTTTCCTCGCCGCAGATATAGGCCCCGGCCCCGTGGTGGACGTAGAGGTCGAAGTCCCACCCGTGAATATTGTTCTTTCCGATCAGCTTGGCCTCATAGGCCTCCTTGACCGCCGCCTCCAGCACCTCGCGTTCGCGGACATATTCGCCGCGCAGATAGATGTAACAGGCGTGCGCGCGCATCGCGAAGGAGGCGATCAGGCAGCCCTCGATCAACAGGTGCGGGTCGTGGCGCAGGATCTCACGGTCCTTGCAGGTGCCCGGCTCCGACTCATCGGCGTTCACGACGAGGTAGTGCGGCCGCGCGCCGACCTCCTTGGGCATGAAGGACCACTTCAGACCGGTCGAGAAACCTGCGCCGCCCCGTCCCCTGAGGCCCGACGCCTTGATGTTGTCGACGATCCACTCCGGGCCCTGCTGCAGCATCTCACGGGTGGCGTTCCAGCAGCCGCGCGCCTTCGCCCCCTCAAGGCCCCAGTCGTGGAGACCATAGAGATTGGTGAAGATCCGGTCCTTGTCTTCCAGGATACCGACCATTCGAGAACTCCCAGCCGCAGCGGTGCGGGTCTCCGCCCCACGGCTCTTAATCAGGTCCGACTGTCGATGCCGCTGCGGATCCTGATCTTCGGTATCGAAGGACCGGACCCGATCCGCCGGCGACGGTCCCTCCGGAGACGGAGTGATCGGGCCGCGACTCTCGCCGTTGTCGGACGGCGCGCCACGCGACATAGCGCCAGTCGCTCCCGAAACCAACACTGAACTCGCCCCGCCGGCGACTTCCGACGCGCTCTTCTCCCCGTCCGCCCGGCCAGACGCCCCCAGCGGCCCGCTCATCGCCGTCATCGCCGCCGCGCCGAGGAGGTTGAGCACAAATCTTGCGCCGCCCACACGGCTCGACCGGGCCGGGATCGCGGTCGCAGACGGGTCCGCCGATCCGGCTTTCTGATCGCCTGGCCCGTCCCGCTTGGTCACACCCCAACCCCTCGCACTCTCCGTTCCGAACGAGGAACGGACCTTAACGCCCGACTATGGCGCCGTGGTCTGTCGTTGTGATGACAGAACAACCCATGCGCACATAGGCGCTACCTATGGCCGGTGGAACGGAACGCCGCCAGAAACCACACCTGAGCGGCGAAACCGCCCACCAGAGCCGCGACGAATACGACCAATCCAAAGGGCTGGCGCCCGACAAAATAGCAGACAAGGCCGATCAATCCGACGACCAGCGCGGCGACCACCTCAGCGGCCATGCGCTGAAACCGGCCCTTCAGCGCCGCAAGGGCGGCTTCGTCATCGCTCACTCAGCCGGCGCCTTGGCGTTCGGCAGGCTCACCGGCGCCGCGCGCGATCCGTCATAGAGCGACGGATCGGTCAGGGTCAGGGGACCATCGACAGGCTCGGACGATTTTCGCCCGATGGCGGAGCCGGGCGCCGGCGTCTCACCCTTGCGGAAGGCGTCGATAATCGCCTTCAGGCTCTCTGGCGTCAGATCCTCGTAATAGTAGTCGTTAATCTGGGCCATCGGCGCGTTGGCGCAGGCCCCTAGGCACTCGACCTCCTGCCAGGTGAACAGACCGTCGGCGGAGATCTTGTCCTTCGGACCGATCTCGGTCTTGCACAGCTCAAGCAGTGCGTCCGACCCGCGCAGCATGCACGGCGTCGTGCCGCACACCTGGATCAGCGCGGCGCTGCCGACCGGCTCAAGCTGGAACATCGTATAGAAGGTCGCCACCTCAAGAACGCGGATCTTGGGCATGCCCAGAAGATCGGCGATCGCCCGGATGGCGGGTTCGGACACCCAGCCCTCCTGCTTTTGCACCAGCCACAGGATCGGGATCACTGCCGAGGGCTTCCGCTCCGCCGGGTACTTGGCGATCCACCAGTTGGCCTTTTCCAGCGTTTCCGCCGAAAACGAAAAGGCATCAGGCTGCTGAGGGCTCAGGCGGCGAACGGACATGTCGATCAGCTTTCAGATAAGGCGCTCACGCTCAAAGACGTTTAGCGCAGTCTCGCCCCCCAAGGTCAAGTGATCCAATGAGGGAAAACGTCGGCGCCCGGGCAGGCTCAGCCTTTGCCAGGACGCCCGGGGCCCGTCCGCGTCAGACGCAGGTGATGCGCCGCCACACGAAACATGTTGGCTGCGGTCTGAATCAGGCGCTGGATCGGGATCGACTGGGGATCGCGGTCCGTCAGGATGCAGACCTCCCGGCCGGTGGTTTCTTCCTGGAAACAAGCGTGATGCGTCTCGGGCACGGTTCCCACTCCCAAACAAGCAAGGTCCAGACTAGGCGACGATTGTGACAAACGGTCAAGCCGCCGACCGCGTCACTTCCTCAAAAGTCTAACGGTCGATCTCGCCGAACACGATGTCGAGGGACCCCAGAACCGCAGAGACGTCGGCAAGCATGTGACCTTTTGACATCCAGTCCATGGCCTGCAGATGCGGAAAGCCCGGCGCGCGGATCTTGCAGCGATAGGGCTTATTCGTGCCGTCCGCGACCAGATAGACGCCAAACTCGCCCTTCGGCGCCTCCACCGTGGCGTAGACCTCCCCCGCCGGGACGTGAAAGCCTTCGGTATAGAGCTTGAAATGGTGGATCAACGCTTCCATCGACCGCTTCATCTCGCCCCGGCGCGGCGGCGTGAACTTCGAGTTCTCCGCCAGCACCGGACCCTGGTTTTTATCCAGAAGATCAAGACACTGGGTCATGATCTTGAGAGATTGCCGCATCTCTTCCATGCGGACCAGGTAGCGGTCGTAACAGTCGCCGTTCTTGCCGACCGGAATGTCAAAATCGAGGTCTGCATAGATCTCGTAGGGCTGCGCCTTGCGCAAGTCCCAGGGCGTGCCGGATCCGCGCACCATCACGCCCGTAAAGCCCCAGGCGAACGCCTCCTCCTTGGTCACCACGCCGATATCGACATTGCGCTGCTTGAAGATCCGGTTGGGCGTGACCAGCGCGTCGATGTCGTTCAGCTTGCTCGGAAACTCCGCGCACCAGCGGCGGATGTCAAAGATCAGATCCGGCGGCAGGTCCTGATGCACCCCGCCAGGCCGATAGTAGTTGGCGTGCAGACGGGCGCCCGACGCCCGCTCATAGAAGATCATCAGCTTTTCGCGCTCCTCAAAGCCCCACAGAGGCGGGGTCAGGGCGCCGACGTCGAGGGCCTGGGTCGTCACGTTCAAAAGGTGCGACAGGATCCGGCCGATTTCATCGAACAGCACCCGGATGACCTTCGCCCGATACGGAACCTCGATACCGGCGAGCTTTTCGATGGCGAGCACGAAGGCGTGCTCCTGATTCATCGGGGCGACATAGTCGAGACGATCGAAATAGGGCGTGTTCTGAAGGTAGGTGCGCGCCTCCATCAGCTTTTCGGTGCCGCGATGCAAAAGGCCGATATGCGGATCGCAGCGCTCGACCACCTCCCCGTCCAGCTCCAGCACCATGCGCAGCACGCCGTGCGCCGCCGGGTGCTGCGGCCCGAAGTTGATGTTGAACTTGCGGACCTTGGTCTCTTCACCGTCGATCAGCGTAACCGGTGCGGGGGCGGCGTCGTCAGCCATGGGGGTCCTACTCCGAATCCAAGGTCCGGATCGGGGCGCGATCGCCCTCCCCCCGGGTCGTTATCGCGACCAACAGGCCGGTCAACAGCAAGACGGCGCTGAAGCTCACCACCACGGTGGTCGAAGCGTCCCAGCGGTGATTGATCGCCGCGTATGAGGTGGGGATCGCCAGCAGGACCGACGCGGCGCCGATCAGCGCGCTGCGCAACTCCACTGCGTCCATGCGCCGGATTGCGCCGCCCACCGCGAGGGCGGCGACGCCGATCATGATGGCGACGCCTAAGTCCCGCATGGCGTTTTGCGGGATCTCGGGCGAGCGGGTGAACCACCCGGTCAGCCGGATGCCGATCGTCATCAGAAACGCCGTCGAGAACGTCAGCAGAAAGAATGCTGTCGCTGAACGCAATGCCTGCCGACCCATAGCCTAGCCCCCCGCTTTTTCGTCTCCGGGCAGGACGTAAGTTGCGCCCTCCCACGGCGACAGGAAATCGAAGGCGCGATATTCCTGAATGAGCTTCACCGGCTCATAGATCACGCGCTTCAATTCTTCGTCCCAGCGCACTTCGACATACCCGGTCATGGGGAAGTCCTTGCGCAAAGGGTGTCCGTGGAAACCGTAGTCGGTCAGGATCCGGCGCAGGTCCGGATGATCGGAGAAGAAGACCCCGTACATGTCGAACGCCTCGCGCTCGAACCAGTTGGCGCAAGGGTGCACCGACGTGATCGACGGCACCGCCGTATCCTCGTCCGTGCGCAGCTTCACCCGCAGCCGGACATTCTTCACATAGGACAACAGGTGGTAGACCACCTCGAAACGCTGGGCGCGCTCGGGATAGTCCACGCCGCACAGGTCGATGAGCTGATTGAAGCGCAGCGCAGGATCATCGCGCAACAGACGCATCAGCTCGACCACCTGTTCGAGCGTCGTGGTCACGGTCAGCTCTTCATGGGCGACCGAAAAGGCCGCCGCACGACCGCCGGAGCGATCGAGAATCAGCTGGCCAAGCTCGGCAAGGGCCTGCGACGTCGTCTGGGACGTGGCCTGGGAAGTCGTCGGTGTGGACATCGGCCCCTCCCTAGCGCTCGATCGTGCCGGTGCGGCGGATCTTCTTCTGCAGTTGCAGAACGCCGTAGACCAGGGCTTCGGCGGTCGGCGGGCAGCCGGGCACATAGACGTCGACCGGCACGATCCGGTCACAGCCGCGCACGACCGAATAGCTGTAATGGTAATAGCCGCCGCCGTTGGCGCAGCTGCCCATCGAGATGACGTATCTGGGCTCTGGCATCTGGTCGTAGACCTTGCGCAATGCCGGCGCCATCTTGTTGGTCAAGGTGCCCGCCACGATCATCACGTCCGACTGACGGGGGCTGCCCCGGGGGGCGAAGCCGAAACGTTCAAGGTCGTAACGCGGCATCGAGGCCTGCATCATTTCCACGGCGCAGCAGGCCAGACCAAAGGTCATCCACATCAGCGAGCCGGTGCGCGCCCAGTTGACCACGTCTTCCAGCGCCGCGACCACATATCCGCGATCCGCCAGCACGCCCGACAGCTTGTCGAAATAGGGGTCGTGCAGCTTGGGGTCATAGCCCTGCACGCCCGCGCGGCCGGCAGCGCCTGCTGGCGTCAGCAGGCTGGAGCCCGTTCCGGCAGGAACCGTCGTCGCCACGTCGTCCTGACCTACTCCCATTCCAGGGCGCCCTTCTTCCACTCGTAGATGAAACCAACGGTCAGGACGCCGAGGAACAGCGCCATCGACCAGAAGGCGAACACGCCTGCGCCGTGGGGCAGCTTCATCAGCGTCACGCCCCAAGGGAACAGGAAGGCCACTTCCAGGTCAAAGATAATGAAGAGGATCGCCACCAGATAGAACCGCACGTCGAACTTCATGCGCGCATCCTCAAACGCATTGAAGCCGCACTCATAGGCGGAGATCTTCTCGGGATCCGGCCGCTTCGGCGCCAGCGCCCAGGCACCGAAAATGAATAGCGATCCAAGGACTATGGCGACGCCCAGAAAAACCAGGATCGGCAGGTACTGCAAAAGAAATGCGTTCATCGCGGCCTCAGGTCGGCGGACTCGATGGAGCTTGTAGCCCAAGCGCGCGCACGCTTCAAAGGCCGAATGGCGGAATTCTTATCCAGCGCCGGAGACATTCAGTTGCTTGGCGAGGCGCGCAACGGACTCGCGACGCGCGGTCAGCCCCATCTGGTCATACCGGC
>Ga0316217_10004505_pt1 | contig 14987 bp, 7 predicted proteins | sample 1anoAmetaG_FD_203633 | JGI IMG/M metagenome (GOLD analysis project Ga0316217, IMG submission 203633) | Freshwater microbial communities from Trout Bog Lake, Wisconsin, USA - 1anoA | ecosystem: Environmental > Aquatic > Freshwater > Lake > Hypolimnion/Profundal zone | place: USA: Wisconsin... | reverse complement strand
GATTTAGAGTATTTCAGACGTCCACTGATTCTTCTTGGCTGTGCAGTATTTGCTTAGTTTGGCATACAGTTTTCCAAATATTTAGAACTTGGAGTGATCATAGATTTGGAAACTTTTTGCTTGTCCTCTCTGATGGATTAGTGCTTACGATCTTTTTACGAAGGGTCTTTGGCAGAGCTCTCATAACAATTAGTTTTGTTCTTAAGTTTCAAGTATTTATCTTTTAGCAGTTCGCACTATTTCTGAAAAATATGAATATTGTACTCCTCAGATTTAGCCAAACATCTTACCAGCAACTAAAACAAGCAGTTGGCTGGCATCTATTTTGATTTTTTGCTTAGCCTGCCAATACAAACTTTATACTATTCCTCCAACTTGCCATACACAATTGTATTTTTGAGATTATGGATGATTTAGGTTGGTTCTTCTGCTGAAAATAAAATTCCTAGAAATAGAAGATATCTTTTGAATGCGGTTTATTCATTTAGTAGGGCGGGTTGGTTTATTGTGCTAGGAATCACTAGTCCATTTTTCAGCTTCAGCTTTTTGTTTGAGCCTGTATTGTGTTTAGGGGTTTCAGATTTCGTAGGTTTTTAGTGTTTCGGAAAAACACTGCCAAAGTGGATATCATAGTAATGTATTCTACGTGACTAGACTTAAAGGAAAGGAACAATGGTTTCCCCATTCTCTTCCCTTAGGATAAAATCCTCATAAAACTTGCAGCAGTGGCTAAGACTTTCTTTTTGTTTGTATTTCTTATTTGCGAGGATCTGTTTGATAGCTAGTGCGTAGTCCAAATTCATGGCGTTTACTAGCTCTAGGATATCATTGAAATCTAAGGAAGTGATATCAGTTAGAAGCTTTATGCCCTGTTTTATTTTGATTTGAATCAAATTTCCATCAAAATAGGTCTAAAACCCCCCTTTGTTTTAGCTGACTACGTTCTGATTCTAATTTTAGCCGATATAATTTTGCAGATGCTGCTCATTTAATAGCAAAGGTGCATACTAATTAGCGACAAGTATCTGGTGGAATATGGTGTTTTCTCGGGTATCTTTGGATTGTCCCTAAATGAGGTAGTTATGGGTATTGATGATGTTTGTTTTGGAAGTGGTATATTTTCTATACATTGTTATATTAGAAATTATAACCTTTGACTATTTAAATTATAGGTAATTAGTATTCTTATATGCAGATTCACGAATGAAACCTGATAACCGCCTTTTAGAGTAAAACTTATTACGTTTGTCGTAAACTTTTTGATGGGATAGGAATTTAAGTGATCCAACCGATATGGTTTCAGGTTGTTATCATATAGAAGATATTGAGAGAATTCTGATATAAAGGTAGTTCTCCTTAAACTCTTCAAGAAAATGTGGTTCTCTTTCATATCTCTCAATTTTTAGAGAACCATTTTGCATTTTATCTATAGTTAATACTTAAATTATTTGTGCTCATATGGTTAGGTAGACCTATTCCCGAAGTATTGTACTGACACTCAGCTAATAAACAATCACAAAACAAATCAATTAGTTCAATATGGCATCTTCTTTTTCTTCATCGCCTCTGTATTCGGTCGGTATTCTTTTGTTTGCCCGTTGAAGGTTTTGCGCTACAGCCTCTACTTTATTATCGCGGCGTGTTCTTTCCTTCGCTTGATGTCTTCTGCGGGCAGATGACTTTTTGATAGTAGCTTGCTTGTTGATTTGAAGGAACTTGTTAATGGGTTCATGTCTGCTAAACATTCAGGAAGTTGGGTTTTCTCTAAATTTTTGAATAGATAGGCAGGTGGACAGTCTCTGTTTATTTTGGTGACTTTGCTGCTTGATTCTGTCTTATAATTGCCGCGACTCTTGTTTCTTTTCTCGTCTTCTTCGGTTTTAGTGCACTTTTTGTCCTTCCGTTCGCGTGAGGAATTCAGACTGACCAAATTTGTTTTGATTCGCTTGCAGTGGTTTTCTTTCAGCAGTTTCTCTTCAGACCTAGACGCTTTTATTGCAGCTGTTTGGAGATAATAGTTGGCAAGGGTTATCATTTGAACCTCTTCACTTATATGCTGCAGCTGTTTGGCAATGATATCCCACTCATTTGTGACCAAAATGTCGCTGCATTCCAGCTCTGGCTATTTGAACTCAATAACATCGTCCACTATCTTTATTGACCTTTTTATGATTTAGCCGTTACTGCCGGCTATGTTGCCTGCATCTGCTAGCTTTTCTATTTGCTTCTTTGCACTTTTCAGCGCCTAGTCGATTCGATTACTGTCTCTGACCACCTAGTCCATCCAGGTCTCAAACTGGTCGTTGCAGCTCTATACGATTTAGAGGCATTTCCTATTGACAGAGTCCAACAAACTTTCAAAGTTGCTTTTGAGCAAATGGGCAGTTTAGTCCCACCTTTTCTGGATGACAACTCTGCGGTCCTCAGTCCTTCTCTTCAAAATTTCGAGCTGGTCAACATTCTCCCTGCTTTTCAATTTGGCAAGTGCCAACTGTTCCTGCACACACTCCAACCCTTTGCTCAACGTTTTGAGCACATGCGAACTATGCTTTTTGCCGGCTGTGCAAGAAATGCAGAGAAGAGAGTAGTGGCAGGTGAGGCAGACCACTGAGAGCTATTGGTCGGGGTGGGTGGCGCAGAATAGATGGTTGAATTAGTTTTTAGGACTTTAGCATTTTGAGTAAAAACCTCTGCCTCCGATGGGAGTGAGCTTCTAAATGGACTGTTCATGCGTTTTGTAGAGTTTGCCGGCTGTGCTGGGTTCGTTATTGGATATTTTATGCTATTTTCTACCCTCTTACTATTTGAGCAGAGGGACCAACACCTACTAAGTAAAAACGTTGACCTGCCTGAGCTGTTCCTATCTCAGATCGATTGTCTTTTCGCACTTGAGACACTTGGTCTGCGAGTTTCTATTCATATTGAGTTTATGTTTGTGGTAGGCGAAGGTGAGACAGTTGACGCAAAAGCCGTGGCCGCAGTTGAGTTCGATGATGTCGGAGAACGACCGGCACTGTTCGCACTGTTCCCTGCTATTTAGATTTCCTTATGTCTTCATAACGTCGCTATTATTATTATCTATAACTTAACTTTTTCATGAGAGGACTATTATTCATCATTTTTCTGCAAGAATCACAGCGGCTATGGGGATCAAAGGTTTTTGGGGTTTTACGAGGTTTTGAAGGGTTTTGATGGGCTATCAAAAAAATAAAAATTCAGGATTTTTGTTATTTTAGAAATATTTTTATAGCAAGCTCTTAAGCTGGGATTTAAGTTATATCTAACTTTTTTATTATGTCTAATCGGCTGAATATACTATAGTCTATATATTTATTTTGTCATTCTTCTTTCCTAATTTGTCAACCAAATTCCACAGGTATTTTCTCTTGTTTGACCGAAAAGTAGGCTATTCTCTTTTTTATTAAAGACTCTTAAATAGAGTCATTAACATTTCGGATTTGAGCAGTTTGTGAATGAGACTAAAGCCAAGTTTATTATCTTTAAAGACGAAAAAACATAACAATCATCGTTTTACAGAGTTTGATGTTTAATATAGCGATAGTATTCACAAATGAAGCATTCTCTCCCCAAGTTCATCGGCCTATTTGCGGTAAAAACGAATTCTTCATCTAAGATTCTTCGTATTTCTGTAGCCAGCTCTTCTGGTTGAGTTTTTTCCGCAGTCTTACTTTTTCAAGTCTCAGGGATTTGCTGCATCCCACTGGATCGTAGCTAAGTCTTTTTAGGCGTAGTATTCGGTTATTCACTATTTCCTTCTCTACCTAGTTCATGTCCATCTTTATTTTGGGCAGTTTTAGCTTCGGCTAGCTTGCATCCCGAGACTAGTGCTCTGGACTGTAGCGAGGGACCAGTGCCCAAGAAATGGGGAGGCCTTCCTTTTAGATTATTTGGATTGGCTAAGTCTTGCTTCTCTGGGGTCGGCTCATGGTAATTATATTATGAAAGTATTAGCCTCTGATTCTGATGATGTTATATTCCTTATAAAGGCAAGCTAACCTAAAATACTAACTGCCTTAACGATCGGACTACGCTTGAGTGTGAAGGAAACCATATTTTTGCGTGTCAGCCCTAAGGAAAGAATGATTATCCTTTGCTTAGAAAGGCTTCTGTTACAGCTATTATTAAGATTTCAGCAACCCTGAGGTCATATTGCTGTTGAGTCTAAAGTAAATGCATTTTTAGTTTTATAAATTTTGGATTTTTTTAACCATATACCATATGCTTCAGTGCCATGATTTTTCCGAATTTTTTCTTTCATTTTGAATTAATTCGATTGAATGTCAACAAATAACGTAACTGCTTTGTTCGGTCAGGTAAAAAGTGGAATTAATAATAAGCTTGATAAAAAGAAAAGGCATTATTGAAGCGCCGAATATTACTCATTTGAATTGTTGATACTAGCGATTGTTGTTGAGCAAAGAATTATAGAACATGGGTCTCCATCAGCGAAGCTTCTTTTTGGCTTTGATCAGAATGTTGCTGAATGAAAGCGGCTCAATTTCTTCACAGTTGATCATATATTAGCCCTTACCCAGACTCTGATTGGGGAGCAGGATTGAGGGCTTCGGGTACACTATGATGTTGACTTTGCCTCCGGGGAAGTGTCTGCTGATATCTTTGGGGTAGATTTTCAGGAACTAACACTCACCCCGGTAGAGATCAACTTAGACCTTGCCCTGAATGAAAAACTAATCATTCTCATCCACGATCCACTTTGCCTACTGGTCACAAACTGCAATACAAAGGTGTATAAGGTTGCCTGCGTAAACACAAAGTTACCGTTTTTAACGAGCTTGCCTTGGCTGGTGACCAGCTGAAGGGGAATTTGCAGATTTCTTTCTTTGTAGATCACCTTGGGTAGGTCGCGAGTTGGCTTGATTCTAAATCGATACTCCCTGTTCCCAAAAAGCCTATAAATCACGGAAGACTGGGCAGGATACGATGTTGATTCCTACATATACTTTTTGACTTCCTAGTCTTGGACTTCAATTTACTCAACTGAAGGCTTAAAAATGCAATCAATTTCAAAATCCAAAGAAATCAAATCATTTTGATTTTTCTCGAGCTTCTAAATAGCAAGTGCGAATACTTCAAAAGAGTCATGGATGATCTGGCTGTTCGATTAGAGGAGTTTGGTGACCATTTGGAGTTGTTGGTAGAGTTTATCTAAAGTAGAATCGTGTTGAGAAAGCTGATTGTTCCAGACAAAAGGGGCATTATAAATAGGAAAGAAGGGATTATTGGTATTCTCCAAAAAAGTTAAGTTGTGGCAATTGTTGCCGCAAGGCTAGTAGATCGCATGATTTCCTAGTTCCTGGTTTTTGATAAAGCACATCTCCTTCCTTTTAATTATATTATAACTTTGCTGAACCACTCCAAATAAGCACTCCTAGTCTACTGGGATACTCACGAATAGCCTGAGTTCATGCTTATGTCATCTATAACGCAAAACCCTGATTGACAAGCAATTTGTTTGCAGAAATGTTTTTGATTATTTTGAATTAATTAGCAGGAAGATTTAGTTGGAAGCAATGGTTTTTAAGGTTACCAAACTCGCTTTAGCATTTTCTCTACCCTGGCCTCCATTTTGTAGGCTAAAACAGCTCAGAAATTAAGCCAACGGCATGTTAAGCATTCGAGCTAACAGCCATTAAAAAGCGAATTAAGCAGAGTAATAGCATTAAAGAGTCCTTAACCGACTTATAAGGTGCTGCTGACCCATTTATTGATCTTATAGTGTAATAATTTTAAACGATCAAAAGACGGCAAAATCGCCAAACCTGTTTAATCTAACTCACTAATAATGATCTATTTATAAGAGAATGAGTAATCCATGGAAAGTCAAATGACAGTCAGACTGGATCTAAAACCCAATTAGTTACTCGCCTGTGGGTGAAGACTGTAAACAACCCACAGTAGACTGCAAATCTACTTCAACCTTAATAGTATAACTTAATGCTGGCGAAAAGGTTACCTAAAAAATGGTTATTATTGATATCTCCAAAGCATCCAAGTAGCCCATCTTTGTGCGAATGATGGAGTCTCCTATGCTACTTTTGCTCCATTTTTAATAAAATCAATGAAATAGTTGATTGGATAGTTTGATAAATACGCGATCACTCACAAGTACAGTTTGTTGGAATACTTCTTCATGTTGTATTTCTTGACGTGCTCTGAGATGTCGAAGCTGCCCGTTAGTCCGTATTTGCCTCTCAAGGCGCCAAAGCTTTGCTATACTATATGGCTGCTAAGCTAGTATTCTTCGAACGAGGCTACAAACCCTACGACTGAGATTCGGTTTATTTCGCCCCAAACTAGCACATCTGCGGAGACTCCCGTAATGCCTTCTTCGAATCTTGGCAAGTTAACTGGTGCATTTGCACTGGTTGAGATATGCTTAATAATTTGACTGTTACTGTTAAGGGGGGTAGGTTGGGGTTTTTAAGAGTGTTTTTAGAGGCTGCCAAAAGCAGAACTATCTCTTTGCTTTTGATATTCTTCTCCAGAAACTTTGCAAAGAAGATGTCCTTCATGGGTTCTGGGGAATCATTGAAAATCAAGAACAGAGTTCTGCCTTCGTTTTGCTCATATAGATCAGCAAGGGCGGATTGCTTTGCTTTCGAGAAATTGACTCTGTTTATAGGGGCTTGAGGACCCACTAGCGAATGTGCGAAAAGGGAAGAGGGGCCGTATTGGGCGATAACTAGGAGGTCAGTATTGTACTAGGCTGGTTTTTGTAGAGAAAGAGGTAGCTGGGGATAGGGCTAATACTGGAATTCTTAGTCGGAGTCTGAGTGAGGCTACTCCCAATCCATAATAATTAAAAAAAGTTTAAATAGTAATGATCTTTCGTAGGCAATAATTAAGTGATAGACTTATAAACTAAACTCTTTGTATCTGTTGACTGCAAATCAATTAACTTTTTGCTTTAATGCATTCTTTGAAACGGGGATAGCTCAGTTGGAAAGGAGAATACTGCATTTTATCTTTGGTTCGGTCTACCAAATAAAATTTACATTCCTTTGAAGGAAAGTAGAAAATGGTATCTATTACTAGCTTCTTAGGAAAAGGAGATTAGTATATTGATATATGGACTTGTGATATTGAGTAACTAATTAGTCTTATAAAGTTAAAATTTATATTAAGAGACAACTCAACAGCTTTGAGTACCCTAAAAGTCTCTTCAAAGTTTTTCTCTAAACAAAGTGGTGTCTATAAGTTAACTAACATATTTTAGGAAGTTAGTCTAATAATATTATTGAATAGATGTACTAGTATGATTCTTGTGGCGAGAAAGAGGAGTAAAATTCGAGGAGAATGTAGGAAAATGAGACCAATAACGACACCAACCTGAAAACCATACAAAGCAACTCTTCTTTCTAGAGTACTGTCAACAGATTCAAAAACTATATGCCCAGATCCAACTGCGTAGATTTGGCATATTTGAAACAATCCCAATCTCTGAGGATCAAGAAATCGAAATAGTATGCTTACTATGGAGAAATTGTTAATAATTTGAGGCATGGGATGGGCATTATGCTGTATGGAGATTGCGGAGTTTATTAGGGAAGCTGGGTGAGTGATAAGAAGCATGGGAAAGGTTATTAATGCTTTTAGAATGGCAACTGTTACGAGGGATAGTTTGTGGAAGGTAAGAGACAGGGACTGGGCAGATTTCTGTGGAAAAACGGATAGTTTTATGAAGGATAGTGGAGTCAAAATACAAAATAAGGAAGTGGAACTTGGAGAAGTCCACAAGGGGACAGCTACGTTGGGTAGTGGAAATAAAACAAAAGCCATGGATTTGGGGTCCATGTTTGGAGAAATGGAGACCGATACTAGGGTTATTTTGTTGATTGTTTGAAGCATGGACAAGGTTATTAAAGGAATGCGTAAGGAGATCTTTATAGGGGAAATTTCTACAAAGGCCAAAAGCATGGATATGGAGAATATTATTGGAGTGATGGGAGTTACTATGCAGGAGAATTCAAAAACGGCAAGAAATAGGGCAAAGGTTTATGGAAATCTAACAAGCAAGAGGAGTATTATTAAGGGTCTTATAAAAACGGAAAAAGAGAAGGGTATGGAGTGTATGTTTGGTCGAATGGCATTGTCTACAAAGGATACTATCACCAAGATTTGAAAGAAGGCTATGGAGAAATGTTTTGGCCAAGTGGATAGTATTACAAAGGTTCATGGAAAGCTGATCAGCAGCATGGTGAGGCTTAGACATACGCTCCATCCATAGGTATTAAAAGATGTAGTTTCGCAAATAATGTCATCATTGAAGAAATCGAAGAAATCGAAGAAGACTAATAAGCCAAACTTTCAATTAAATAGCCTAAAGAAAAGCATTTTCACAGAATAGGACAGAAAATCTATAATAGTAGAGCTTTAGAAAGCCGAGTTGCTATTTTCACCGATTCTCCTATGAAAGATCAGCTTTCAAGAATCTACCTAAATTCAAACCGCCTTTCTAATAATTCAGTCAGTACAACAAAAAAAGGAAAAACAACAAATCGAACAAAAAGAAACAGCCAAAGAAAATTTAATACAGTAAGAAAAGAGTCAACATTAAAGCTCGAAGTCTCTCAAATAAACAAATGCAAATTCGACTTATCTCCGAAAGCAGAAAGCCCAATCTATGCTTACAAGACAATATATAAAAAATAGCAAATCCCCCACTCCTCATTTTATTTGCACCAAATCCACAGAAGAGTAAAGACTTCAATGTAAGATTCGTCATAGTAAATCACCTATTGCAAAAAGTATTCAGAGCACAAGTTGCAGCCGACGATTTCTCCGGAAACAAAGCCATCCAATCTTACTAAATTGATGCAGAAATACAGGTTTGGTCAGTACAAAGCAAACTGATATTTTTCAACCTAAATATTACTTACTGAATTAATATGGAATAATCTGAGAACGAGATTTGTAGTCTCATTTGCAACACCTATGTCCCAATACGGAGTCAAGAAGGACTTATCTCAGGGACATTCTAAAATGGGTTCATCTATTTGGGTAGACAATAAGCAGTAGGGCCAACCCTCAAAGAAAAGGGAATTACAGCTGTTTTAACCATCTTGGATTTGAAATCATACCAAAAGGAAAAGATCAAAGAGAAAATAATCGAGCTAGATATGTTAGAAAACCATTTGCATTTCGACGCATTCGATTCGAGATATACATCCATCAAAGGTTTCTTTGAGAGCGCATATAACTTTTTTTAAAACAACCTCAAATAAGGCAGGAATATTTTGGTCCATTGCAAAAGAGGAGTCTCTAGGAGCCCAGCCATTCTCTGCAGCTACTTGATGAGAAAATACAATTTGGATTTTTAAGAGTGCACCCAGCTGGTGAAATAAAGACGATCGGTCTTACGCATAAACAAAGGATTCGAAAGTTAGCTCAAATAGTACTCAGTGGTACTCAAAAAGGAGCACTAAATATAAAAAAATTGAAAGATGCTCGATATTAGAAATTAAGAATAGCTTCGAAATGAGCAAATATTCATCGAAGGCCAATTGATTTCTAGTTTAATCAAAGTATCAAAAATATGGCTTTTCGTTCTGCTGATAAAAACTTCGAAAGTTATGGAAAAGCAGGAGCTATTTTGATGTTATTGCAGCTAGCTTCTATATTTTTACTTTCTTCCAATTTAAACGAAAATAGCAATGAGCGAAAGTATCAGAGTAATAGTTCGTATCCGTCCGCTAAACAGCTCTTAGAGAGCGAAGGATTGCAAAAGTGTTGTTCAGGTTGATGAGTAGAGCAATCAAATAAATCTCATAAAACCGTAATAATCCGACAATATCAAAAGTTTTGCCTACGACGCCGTTTTTTCAGAAACCTCGGAACAAGCTCATTTGTATAGCAAATCAGCCTACGAACTGGTCGAACATGTTCTTGAGGGATATAATGGTACTGTCTTTGCATATGGGCAAACGGGATGTGGCAAAACGCACTCCATGGTTGGGCAGCCTGATAACAACGCATTGCAAGGAATCATACCTAGAAGTTTTGGACATGTCTTGAAGAGAATAAGCTAGACCGCGAATAAATAGTTTTTATTGAGATGTTCTTTTTTGGAGATTTATAACGAAGAAGTTCATGATCTTTTGGGCGATCCTAAGATAAAGTTAGAGCTGAAGTAGAGCCCAGAAAAGGGTGTTTTCGTCAAAGATTTGTCGCAAAGGGAGGCAAAAACGCATTAGGAGCTGATGGAGTTTTTGCAAACGGGAACCAAAAATAGGGCTGTAGGCTAAACTGCCATGAACAAAGACTCTTCAAGGTCTCATTTGCTATTTACTCTGCATCTATAATCGGCTTAAGGAGACGCCTCTGAAAGAAAATACATCGCTAGTAGACTTAATCTGGTTGATTTGGCAGGTAGTGAAAGATTGAGCAAAACTGGAGCAGCTGGAGACAGGATGAAAGAGGCTCAAAAAATCAACCTCTCTTTGAGTGCCTTAGGCAATGTTATCAGTGCTTTGGTCTAAGGTCGCTCTCAGCACATCCCTTATCGTGACTCTAAGCTAACTCGTTTATTGCAAGATTCTTTAGGAGGTAACACAAAAACAGTAATGCTTGCCAACTGCTCTCCGGCTGACTACAACTATGAGTAGACTTTGAGTACACTTCGTTATGCCTCACGCGCGAAGATGATAAAAAACAAGCCGATAATAAACTAAGACCCCAAAGACGCACTTCTGAAGCAATATGCAAGCTAGATAGCCAAACTAAAATAGCAAATTCAAACCAATGGTGGGGGAGTAAATCAAGACAACCCTGATTTACATCATAAATTGAAATAGAAGTAAGTTTAGCTATAAAATGAAAAAAACTAGAAAGCCAACCTACTGAAAAGAATCATGGAGCTTGAGTCTAGACATATCGAGGGCAAGAATGTTAATGTTGATCCCATTATTTTAGAGAGCATGAGAAAAGTGTCGATTCTAGCCAGTAAGCCGAAACCTTCCAAACCTCCCAAATGCAGCATCCAGCTTGTCAGCGAAGAAGTAGAGTAGGTCTTGAACAACTCCAAATTCAAAAAGGAGTAGAAGCACCTGATAAAAGGGATGAAGTAAAAAATAAGGCAGCTCTAAAGATAAATAAACGATGTTGAGCACTAGAACTACATGGACAAGTAATGCCTGCTCTAGGACATCAGATACCTAACCAAATAAAACAAATTTTTGAATAGTGTCTTGGGTATGCTGGTGCAAAACACTGAGCTGGAGTAGATAAGGGAGGCTTCTGTCTATAACGAAGAAAAAGATGAGTATAAGGTCCCTCCTTTTTATTTGAAAAACAAGGAGCTAGTTTTCCCCAAGTTGCAGCCTCAGCAGTCGATGGACTTGATCAAGCAGATGCAGGACCGTAGACAAATTTTGATGGTCAGTGACAAGTAGAAAGAAAACAAGTAAAATTGTGCTAGGGGTATTTAACTAGTTTACTTAGCTAAGGAACATAAGAAGAAGAAAAGCAAAGAATTTGATGTACATGATGTGCTTCGGGAGGCCCGTGAAGAGTCTAGCCCATCATTGGGGGTCTAATCGAAGAAAATGAATAAAATCAAACTTTAACCTTTATCGAAAATGTGATAATTTTAAGAGTTTACTTTTTTATTTGATGACTCCTATTCTTACAATATTCAGCAAAAGATAGAAAGTTTTAACTCAGCACTTCTCTGCTAAAGGCAAGCACGTAAAATGAAGAGCATAGAGGACTTTGTTTTTTTTTTTTTTGATTGATACCAATGCCATTTGCGCACAATTAATAAAGAGGACACAAATCAATCATAGATATAGACAATCAGATAAGTGCTAGCTGTTCGAATGGATTCTAAACATATTCCAGCTGTTATATACACATTGAAATTAGGCCGACCATCCGCCACGAAGTCATCTGGCCTTAAGAAAAATACTACAGCGAAAGGTATGTAAACTATTACCAGTTCCATTCTTTTGAAAAGTTACTGCCGAAGAAAGGATATTTTGGTGTTTTTATCGAATTTAGTGAAGGGGTTGAAAAAAACAGAAATTTTGCAGACTATTTCGTTCAAATTAAAGTGATTTCTCATCAGTCTCTGGGATTATATGTCGGCCCATTCGGCCTAATTGAATATTTTCTGAAAGTAAATGCTTTCCCTGTCCGACCTCGTAAACAGCATTTTGACCATGACGATCAAATAGATGACAACGGCTGTTGCCTCCAAAGATAAGAATACTTCGAAATAGATCCAATTATTTGAGATGCCCAGAAATACCAGTAAATTTATGAACATGATTCTGATTGCTATGTTCAAGACATAGTTCGTTAAGTATACCAGTCTTTGGGCTTTTGGGTCTAAGTTGAAAAACATGTCGTTTAGAGTACGCTCTATTTGTGTTTTTTACGATCTTCCGAACCAATCTAAGGGAATTAGTTTCCTTTTGTTGACGGTTTTGGGATTTGGTCTGCACAGAGATGATTTTTCATCTATTGCGTCACCTTTTTACCATTATAAGTCCTAAATTGTATTGCTGAAGATAGATGATTGCTCCTGGTTTTAGACTTCTGATTAAGTTTTGATCCTTGCTGACTGCCTACGTTGAGATTAGGAGAAGCTCATTTTGTCGAAACAGTAACTTTTGGATTTCTTGTACTTAAAGATAAACGAAGTGGAAAGCTAATCATCCATAATATGATTAATGATATTATTAAACAAATCTGTTACAAACGATAAAAATGATCAAGGGGACTAATAACTTACTTTTTTCTTGAGCTAAATGACTTCTTAATATGGGAAGTTACTATTCTCATTTTTTTAAAATTATGAGAAAAATTAGAGCAATTAAACTTTTTTCATACAAACCCTTAAAACTGTTTAGTAAGGGGCAGAAATAGCAAATTTTAAAAGCTGAATTCGTTCACAATCAAGTTGTGATATTTTCATGAATCTGAAATCATCAGATCATATATTATTTATCTTCAAGCGAAAATGAGATAAGTGGCTGAGAAAAACAAAGTTAGGTCAATTAGGGCATCATGGTCATTTTGGAATGACCTTTACTTGAGCTATTTTTATTTATGATCCGAAATAGCATAAAAATCAGCTGATCTTACTTGCTTCCAGAAGAATATTCAACCTTTGCTAGATTTAGTTGATTCTAGATCTTATTTCTCTTGCTCTCCCTCTACTTTTGGGCTTATTGATCTCTCCAAGCTCCAGTTGCTAAGAATTTTGCAATAGAAACGATTGAGTTGGAGGAAACTCGATGCTATTTGTGAAGGATTGGATTGTTCTAGCCTAATTAGTGTTTTTTAGGGTTGTGGGCTAGATTACATGGTATCGCATTTTGGACATGTTTGACCGTAAATATTACTTTTTTGAACGCTACCATTGATTCCTATCCATGTCGAATATGATGAAATTTGCAATTTTTGATTTGGATTCTCCTACAGCTTTTTTTTAGCTTACTACATACGATCTGTTTTCTTTGTTTTCATCGAAATTTCCCTATTTTTAGTAGGAGAGTGAAATTCCTCTCCTTTTCTTGCCTTTGGGAGTTGCGGGTAACAACTACTTTGGAATCTTCTGATGTTGCCTATGAAGTAGCTTCATCTTAACAACTAAAATTTATAATAATAACAACGATTTCCCAGGATTATATTTTATTGTATAATTGATGAAATTGAGTATCTGTGGATTACTTTGTGTCCTTTTACTGAGCGGCGTACTATCAGCCTAGGCCAGTGAACCCACAACCCTCACTTACTTTGTATAATACGAAGAGGAGCAAGAATAAGACTTCATTCAAGTATAGCTACTTATCCAATCGCAATCGCCCCAATTAACATTAGCATTGAATGAGGCCAAGAAGGTAGCTACCGAAGTGGCTGCTCTTGCTGATCAATTCTGCAAGCAGTATACTAAAAAAGGAAAGGGAGATTGCAAGGAAGCTGTGGATGTATTACTTGTAGCATTTAGGTTGGAAATTTCAAGATTGAGCCGCAGTATCAGCAGATCAGAAAAGAGAAGGCATTTACTGGTAACCATCTCATTATATAGCTTTTGTTGTCTCGCACGATGTTCAGATCAACGTTTACTCGCCTGAGAACATTGGATATCTTATCGACAACTTGCTTAAATTTGAAGATTTAACAATCAAAGGCTTCGAATGGCAACCTCTTTAGGTAGTCAGCATATAACTTAGGAAAAAGATTCAGAGTAGGAAGCAGTTAAGCAAGGACTCTAATAGGGTGAAAACCTTTGCAAGCAAATTGGACAGTCTTTGGGAAGAATCGTTGATATTGAGGAGATAGTTGTTGAATAAGAGGAAGAAGACAAAGGAGGAGAAGAGGAGGAATAAGAAGAATAAGAGCCCGAAATCACAACTTATAAGTTTTAGGTTGAGTGCGTGTAAAAATCTAAAGCAAAAAAATGATTGTGACTCAGACATTGTCATTATCATCGATCTTTACTAAGATTAAATAGACAAATCAGTTGCCTTCAGCTTTGAATTTGCCGGCAGCTTATCTCCTCTTGGCAGTTTTAGAAGAAGTGGCCTCTACAAAGAAACTATTCTCTTTCCTGCTTGCCAGATCCACAAATTATCGTTTAGGGTAGCCTACGTAGTTTTGCCTTGGCCTGTAGATATTGTTTTAGGAATCTTTCAGGAACTAGACCCAGTGGGCAATCCAGCCGGCTACACGTGGGATTGTGAATAGGACGGGGTACATGTCTGTTGGGAAACCCATTGCTCTGTAAATGAGTCCGCTATAGAAGTCCACATTAGGGTAAAGTTTTCTGCTGATGAAATATTCGTCAGAAAGTGCTATTTTTTAGAGTTCAATTGCGATCTCAATTAAGGGTTACTTTCCACAAATTTCGAATACTTCGAAGGCAACCTGAATGATACAAAAGTTACGTTTTTAATAATTTTGGCTCTTGGATCATAGTTTTTGTAAACTCGATGTCCGAA
>Ga0316217_10004504_pt1 | contig 14995 bp, 14 predicted proteins | sample 1anoAmetaG_FD_203633 | JGI IMG/M metagenome (GOLD analysis project Ga0316217, IMG submission 203633) | Freshwater microbial communities from Trout Bog Lake, Wisconsin, USA - 1anoA | ecosystem: Environmental > Aquatic > Freshwater > Lake > Hypolimnion/Profundal zone | place: USA: Wisconsin... | reverse complement strand
TACACGACTTCGTTGGGCGAACCTTGGATAATGCCGGGAACAACCAGGTAATCCGCCGGACGGTTCACCGCGGCGTGGGCCACGGGATTCCTGGCGACAAAACCATAAAGCAGGATGGCATTAAGAGCCACCAAGCACCATAACACAGTCGATTTCATGCGATGCCTCCTCGCTGGAGATTCTTTTGCCATCGTCCACATAGGCGACGGCGCGTGATTTCTATTCTTATATATTAGTCCAGGTGCGTCCGCCTGGCATTCTTGAAAAGCACACCAATGCAAATAATACCCAACCCCACCAGCAGCATCCACGTTAGCGAAGTGGCGCTAACATCCAAGGTAACGCTGCCCTTATCGCCATAACCTTCCAGCCGCCAATCCACCGGGTCTTTGGGCGTGGCCGTATCCGCCAGCGCCAACACCGGCGATGCCAGCACCATGGCGAAAAACGCCCCCTGCTTCAATAGCGACTGCACGCGTTTGATACGGTTTGCTGCCATGTCAACTATCATAACCAACTTTCCAGCGGACGGGCAAGCGAACGAAAATCGGCGGCGGGTAAACAAACCGTTTCCCACTTGGCCGAACGCCGCCGCATGTGCTGGCGATACTCGCCCAGATCGATGCCCATCAGCAAATACCACCGGTCACGAAATTCAAACATCCCCTGCTCCGGCACCAGCGGCGGCTCGATCCAATACACAAACGCCAGCACCGCCTTAAACCCTTGGCCAAACACTTGCTCCCATTCCAGCAGATCGTTGACATCCTGCTCGGTGGCCCAGGTTTCAAACCCGGCCCGTGCCGTGCGATTGCGGCAACTTCGCCCCTTCACATCCACCAGCATGTTCGGGCCGTTTTTACTATAGACCACAAAGTCAAACGATTTCAACTGCGCATTGGCAAACAGCGCCTTCTTGGCTTCATCCACCGCCACATAAGGGATCTTCTGGGCACGAAGAAACGCTTCAAAAGCCGCCTCGTAATGAACCGTGCGATCCGCCATAAATGCGTCTATTCCGCCTTGGGCAACGATAGACTAATCATTTGCCGCCGCCATTTCCAGCAACGATGGGACGGTAGTGAATGCCGATTGCCGAATGCCAGATGCCAAATTGGAAATACCCAGCAACGCCTTCATTTGGCATTCGGCACTTGGCATTCGGCATTGAACGAGCTTGACTTACCCGCCGGTGTCTCTAGGATAGTACACCATGATCGCGGGGTAGAGCAGCTTGGTAGCTCGCAAGGCTCATAACCTTGAGGTCGGAGGTTCAAATCCTCCCCCCGCTACTTTTGGTCAAAGGGACTTGCGGCCACGCAAGTCCCTTCTTTTTGCCATCTCCGGCCAGTCATGGAACATTCCTCAAAGACATCTCTTTCCCGTCCATATGCATGAACATCTAAAAGTATACAAAAGTATACACTTTTTGATGAAAGCGCATACTTTGTTAATGTTTCTTGCTATAGCGGTGGGGTGGGAAAAGTGGCCACGATTTGCCGATTTTCTGGCACGTTTGGTTAATTCTGAGCAACCTTTGGACGAATTTGAGCCTGATTTGGACCATCAAAACTGCATTAATGGCCGTTTTGCCCCCCTTTTCACGGCATAAAACACGCATTTAGAAGCGAAAAGTACGAAAAAATAGGCTTTTGGAGCGAAAAAGCGGCCGAAACGCAAAACTGACATATTCTTGCTTTATCGGCACGCTTTTATGCTGCGGCAGCGGATCGGCTGGCCACACCTGTCCGACAACCAAAACCATTTAACCGCAAAGCCGTCAAGAGCGCGAAGAATACCAACGTGGTCTGCTTTTGGTTGTCGGCTACGCCGCGCTGGGCTCTGTCCAACCCCGTGCTGGAGCGGTCGCTATTGCCGACACTGGTGATTTTGAAAGCGTCGCGAAAGAAGTCGAGCAAAAATCTTGATTGATGCGGTGGTGCGGGGGTACGGCTTTGCCGAGGGGGCAGATGGAGCGCGAGTCACATGCGGTTGAATAATTCGCTCCGGGGGCAGTTGTGATGCCTTAATAAACGCGGAATGAACAATACCAACCACAGAGGATTGCTGATCATGAAACCCAAAATGAACTGACCAAGGTCGGACATGTCCAGATTTCTGGTCGCCCAGGGCACCGGCTGATAAACGTGGCCGTATGATGACACCCAATTTTCGGGAACTTCCTTGAGCGCCAATCCGCCCAAGGAAATTGCGATGAGCATGAGGCAACAAGCCACCATGTAAGGTGCATAGCATCAGAACCGGCGGTTGGGCATCCTCAAGGCACCGACGATTACACTGGCGGATAAGCAGGTGTACGCAATAGAACAGCCGTCATCGCGACATAAATGCCAGCTCAGTCTAAGATACCAAGGTTGTGGCGGTTGGAGTTGCCACCATCCCGGCGGTTTCACTAGCGGACTCAATAGAATACCGCACATGCCCAGGAGGAACCGTAGACTTGCCAGAATCAACACGCTGAGATCGAACCGAGCGGGAGGCTACAGAGTGCGGCCGGGAGTGGCGTAATCCATCGGGATAAGCTGTTTATCCAATATTGTCGCAGCAAATTGAACATTGTCTATACGCCGGTGGCAAGTCCGCCGATTCGGCCATTCGCCGGCCCAAGTCCGCCGCGGGATTATCCGAAACGGAAATCTGAAATCGTTTCGCCAAGGTGATTGGATTGAAACAGGAGCCGGCCGTGCCGGTTGGACGGTCATGCGACAAACTTGGCCAAATGGTCGGAGGTTTGAATTGAGGGCTGGCGCTGACCCCGTGTACGCAAGTATCGGCGCGATATTTCGTCAACAGTTTCATTTAACAACGATCAGCAGGATGCTCAGGATACAAAACCCATCATCCTGTAAATCCTGTGCATCCATGTGGATATCTTTGAATCATGTCTCATTTCTGGCCGCGTCCAGTATATCTTGATTGCCGGCTAGGTTTTTTGGCGAAGATCATGATAATTACCGGCCAGCCTGTAACCTTTCCGGCCGTTTGCTTTTGTAAAGGGCAGACGGAGTAATGAACATGAGCCAACAATGTCCCGAATGTGGCGCCCAACTGCCGGCCAATACGCCGTCTGGCCTTTGCCCGGCATGCCTGCTCAAGCGCGGCTTGGAAAGCAACACGGTTGGATATACCGTGGAAGCGCCGCCAGGCCGCTGGGTGCCACCTGCGGTGGACGAACTGGCCCCGCGCTTTCCCGAACTGGAAATCGCCCGCTTGATTGGTCGCGGCGGCATGGGGGCGGTTTATCAGGCCCGGCAAAAAAATCTGGATCGCATTGTCGCCCTGAAAATCCTGCCGCCGGAGATGGGGCTTGATCCGGCTTTTGCTGAGCGCTTCGCCCGCGAAGCCCAGGCAATGGCCCGGCTCAATCATCCGCATATCGTCACCATCCACGAATTCGGCCAACGGGCCGGCCTGTATTTCTTCATCATGGAATTTGTGGACGGGGTAAGCCTGCGCGGCCTGCTGGACAGCGGCCTTGTTACACCTAAAGAGGCTTTGGCCATCGTGCCGCAAATCTGCGAGGCATTGCAGTATGCCCACGACCAAGGCATCGTGCATCGCGACATCAAGCCGGAAAATATTCTCATCAATAAACAAGGCCAGGTGAAGATCGCCGATTTTGGCTTGGCCAAGCTGATGGGTCGCCAATTTCTCCCCACCTCCGGTACGCCGGGGGAGAGTCGAGGTGGGGGTCTTGGGCCTCCCGAAAAAATCATGGGCACGCCGCAATACATGGCCCCGGAGCAGATTGACCATCCGGCTGATGTCGATCATCGGGCGGATATTTATTCACTGGGCGTGGTGTTTTATCAGATGCTCACCGGCGAATTGCCGACCAGTGCCTTGACGCCGCCATCCCGCAAAGTGGTCATTGACGTGCGGCTGGATGAAGTGGTGTTGCGGGCGATGGAGAAATCGCCGGAACGGCGATATCAGCAGGCCAGTGAAGTGAAAACGCAAGTGGAGACGATTGCTTGCTCACCAACCGTTACACCGCGGCCACAATTGGAGCTAGTCCAACCGCTTCATGTCATCACCATCCGCGACGGCAAAGCGTTTTATAACTGGCCCGGCTTGTTCGCGTACGGCCTGCTGGCGAGCCTGCCTGCCGTCGGCATTGTTCTGTGTTGCCTGGCCATTAGCTGGCCGGAGCGGCAACTCATGCCCTATATCGCGCCGCTGATCGGCTTTGTCGTTGCCGCTTTGCTGGGTCGGCATCGCATACGCCGGGAAATGAAAATCGCCTCCGAGCGACGCGGAGGAAATGCATCATCCCCACCGGCAGCATCCGGTCTATACCTGTGCGCTTCCTCAGCGTACTCTAGCGCAGCGGGCGGTAAACCAAGCCGTTGGCCGTTGTACTGCCTCCTTCGGTTTGTGCTAAAATGCGCCGGCCATTGGGCGATGCGGCTTGGATGCAGCGAACAGTTGGCCGACTGAATCTCGGCCACACCTTACGGCGAGAAGGTTGGTTCACGCATGAGAAGGCGTGAAGTTGCCATTCAGATTTCTGAGCACGAATATGATACAAGTATCGAGTATAGCGTTGACCCCACGTCCGCCCAAGGACGTTTCGACAAGTCCTCCCGCGGTGGTGCCATTGTGGATTCCAAAACCAACGACCCGACCGAGTCAATCCGGGGCTCCCACAACTCGGCCATGAACAATTCCCGGCATGCGATGAAGGAGAGTATTGGCTATTATTCGCCATTGTATTGTACTAAGGTAGTCAATGAGGTGCGAAATGAATAGAGATCAGCGTCGTATCTTGGACTATGGTCGATCATTGCGAACCAACTACCGATTTAATCTCGGTCAGACGGCGGGGGCAACTTGGTTTCTATGTTCAGTTGCCATCATATTTGCTGATGTTCGATATGGTGAATGTAACGCGCTTCGCGAGCTGATTTTCGCTTCATCTGCCGCGATAAGTCTGTGCGTTACCTGGTTTGCAGGTCGAAAAAAGGGGGAGAGGTGACATGGTATGGTAAAGGGAGTGAAACCGGGACGTGAGCGCTTTACAAAGTGGGTTGCCTGTGGTAGATTGCCGCCATGCCACGTTCGTCGCGTCAATCCGTGGGCGGTCAGGTCTATCACGTGCTCAACCGCGCCGCCCTGCGCTTCCGTATGTTCCGCACCGACAAGGATTTCCTGGCCTTCGAGCGATTGCTGTATGAGGCCCACGACCGCTTCCCCGGCGTGCGCGTGCTGGCCTGGTGCCTGATGGACAATCACTGGCATCTGCTGCTGTGGCCCAGCCGGGATGGGGAGTTGTCGGCGTTCATGTTCTGGCTGACCATGACCCACGCCGCCCGCTATCGCGCCGCCCATCACACGGTGGGTTATGGGCCGCTGTATCAGGGCCGGTTCAAGGCGTTCGTGGTGCGGCATGATGAACATCTGCTGATCGCCGGGCGTTACGTGGAACGCAATCCGCTGCGTGCCAAAAAGGTGCGGCGTGCGGAAAATTGGCGTTGGTCGAGCCTGTGGGTGCGGCAAAACGGTTCGGCGGAACAGCAGGCGATTTTGCATGATTGGCCGATTGCCCTGCCCAAGGACTGGCTGCAACTGGTGAACACGCCGCAGACGGCGGAGGAAGAGGCGGCGATGCAGGTGAGCATCAAGCGCAGCCGGCCGTTGGGCCAAGCCGCCTGGCAACAGAAGATGGCGGCCCGGCTGGGGCTGACCAGTTGCTTCCGCGCCCCGCATCGGCCGGCCAAGGCGAAGAAAGGCAAGCCATGAAACCGCTCACGTCCCGGTTCCACTTCCCCTTGCCGTTATTTTGCCGTTGTTCATTGGTCCTTGTTCCTCTGATGCTCCTCACGTCGCTGTGGATTAGAAGCTACAGCAAATGCGATAATCTAATGCCATTTTCATCAAGTCATTGGGAGCAGAATGACAGCGGCATGACATCCGCAAAGGGTTGGCTGGTTTTTCGCGAGTTTAGAATTAACTTGACAACATATTTCGCCAACAATCGCGCGATTGTGCCATACGACCCAGATCCTCCTCGTTTCCGGTTTGAAAGCAAGACCGTTTCCAAGTCTGCCACATGGGAAGCCTACTTGCCTATGTCTCCGAGCCCCGGCGAGAAATGTTGCCTACATATTCTCGGTCTCAGTTGTGGCGAGTACATAGATTGGCGTCCATCATCGCCTAGTGGCTTGAGATATAAGGCTGTTGCCGTCCCATATTGGGGTGTTGTGCTACTGGTCGCCTGTTTCGAGGCGACCACGCTCAAACTATTCCCTCGACGGCGCGACACGCGCGGGTTTTTCGTTATCGGTAAGAACGAACCGGGGTCAACGCGATACACGATACATCGGAACGGGGGCCAGGGAAAATGAAGCCAGGGATGTGAGCGTGTTCTCGGTCAGCATGACGGCAACTCCTGAGCGGGACGTTGAAGTTTATGGTCAAGTTGAGCAAACACGCATGATCGGCGCTCCGCCGCGATAGCGAACCGGTGCGGATCGTGAATGGGACAGATGCATGATGGTCGTTGTAACAGCCGTGATGCGGGACAGATAAGGAATCTTATTGCCATGGCCAGCAGTCGATTTGGCCAACCATGCCAAACGCCCGGGAATCGTTGATTGGCTGCAAGTCAAAAAACGCCAAAAACGACAACCAGCAAGTAGACTGATATGGACTTGCTGCACGGAAAACCGTGTTGCCGTTGCCACCCCGCTTAAAATGCAAGGCTGTGATTGTCGAAACAGATTTACCGCCGATGGCGCGGAGCAACGCGGAGGAAATGCATCATCGCCACCGGCAGCATCCGGTCTATACCTCTGCGGTTCCTCAGCGTACTCTAGCGCAGCGGGCGGTAAACCAAGCAATTGGTTGTTGTACCGCCCCTTCGGATTTGTGGTAAAATACCCGCCATGCCTCGACAATCGCGCATTTCGCTGGCAGCGATCAAAACCAGTGTGGAATGTGGCCGGCCGTTGGGCGAGGCGGCTTGCATGGCGCGGATAATTGATCGACTGAATTTCGGCCACACCCTACGGCGTGAAGGTTGGTTCACGCATGAGAAAGCGTGAAGTTGCCATTCAGATTTCTGAGCACCAACATGATAAAAGTATCGAGTATAGTGTTGACCCCACGTCTAGCGTTGACCCCACGTCTGCGTCATTCCTGTTTATTTTTTTGCCAAATGAGGCGACGATGATGTTGGACATGGAGCACAATAGCCATGGTCCTAGTGCATAGATGTTATGGAGAATATGACGTGGACGTTCTTTGTGGAGCATTGAAATGCGATTGGTAAATAGTGCGTTTGCCGAGGTGTTAGCCGACGATTCGCTAACGGTTCCGAGCGTATGCGTCGGGACAGCTTTCGACATAAAGCGAAAGCTTCGAAAGGTGTTAAGAGAGGTAGTGCATGAAGGCACTTGGGAGCCGATGATGGAGCCGGGAATGATCCATATTGAAGATGCGCCTCGCGAGATCATGCTGGATAGGAAGCTCAAAAACGCCAGACGTTACGCAGTTCACCTGTATTTGATCAGCAACGAATTATCCGCAGTGCGCGCCGAATATTATGGCTCCCTGCCAGAAATGCAGGTATCGATTGATCTGTTTCAGAGAGGGGTTCCCTATTTTTGGTTCTGCCTTTATCTTATTACCATAGGAGGTTGTATTCTTTCCCAATCTTCGGATGACGCCGCAATTATACGGCTACGCGCGATGAATATCTTTTCCGCCATTGTGCAGAGATGGCCGGTCTTCTGCGCTATTTCGGAACGATTCACATCTCAAGCCGGATATATGGCATCGTACCCATCGTGGGGACCACCGCCTATTTTATTTAAATGGCTCGGCCTTGAAGAGTTTGGAATAAGTCTGCAACATCATTCACCCTGGGTTGCGGGGCAGCTAATGGAGAATGCTCTTCGAGAACTGCGCGCGAGAGAAGAATGTGCTAAGGCCACGGGAGTCAATGGAAATGCAGCAGGCTGAATGCCACCGCTTCAGCGTTTCCTGCACGCCAACTGGAATAGCGGCAATTGGAGTTATTCGGGCAATGAAAGCGTTGCCTCGGTGGATGCCGGGCAGTTGACCTCCTCGGCCACCGGCACCTATGAGCATGATGAAACCGATGGGCTGAGCAACAGCGTGCCGGTGGATGGCAGCATGGGGGTGACTTCCCTCGTCAACTGGGGCTATAACGCCACCGTGACGCTGAACCCCAACACCAGCGACAGCCTGACCATGAGCAGCGGCGCGCAAGACGCAGGAATACGCTATTCACAAATGCGCTCACCCTGTTTATTTCGGCGGCAAACACTGCCCGCGTTTGTTGTTTCATCCCCGCGCGGCTACACTCGGTTGCCGTTAAACCAATCCAAGGAGATCCATGCCGGCAACTGATGACGAACTGAAAAAAGCCTTGAAGGCCTTCAAGAAGCGGCTCAAACTTACACGTTTGGACGAAGAATCAAAACTGGGCCACAGCCCGCTAAGCGGCATGGGGCAGGGAAGAATCGTCGCCATCCGCCCGCCGTCCGGTTTTGGCACGACCATTTGGGAAGAACTGGCCGACAAGGGCTTTCTCAAGCGCGATACCGGCGGTTTTTATGAACTGGTGGAAGGGAAGTAACCACACACGGCAGGCGTCCACGCGGGATTCCTTACCGCGCCTCTTCCATTATTGGCCTTGCCGGTGTAATAAAAGCCGCTCAAAATGATTTGGGCTTGTGCCATATCATCTTCGCCCGCCCTGCCGTTGGCCGATGGCCTGGGGCAAACGCTGGTCTTTAAGGACTTGCTGGGCTGGACGGCTGCGCCTTGGTGGGCCAAGCTGGCGTGGGATTTGGCCGTTATTGCCGGGGTATTCGGCGGGCTGCTTTCAGTCATCGCCATGTTTTGCATCTGGTGGGAACGGAAGGTAGCCGGGCACATGCAGTGTCGGCCGGGGCCGAACCGCGTGGGGCCGATAGGCATTTTTCAATCCGCGGCCGATGGGTTGAAATTGATGCTGAAGGAAGATTTGCTTCCCAAAGATGCCGATAAATGGATGTTTCGCTTCGCGCCGTATATGGCGTTTGCCCCGGTGTTTGCGGCATTTGTCGTCCTGCCGTTTGGGCCGGAGTTTGTGTTTGAGCCGCGTTTGGCGGTGGGGATTTTCTACATCCTGGCGGTGCTGAGCGTGGAGATTATGGGCGTGATCATGGCCGGGTGGGCCAGTAACAGCAAATGGGCCATTTATGGGGCAATGCGCGAGGCTTGCCAGATGGTGAGCTATGAAATTCCGCTGGGGATTTCCATTATCGTGGGCGTGATGGCGGCCGGCACGCTGAACATGGTTCGCCTGGGCAATTTGCAGGCGGGCGGCATTCATACCTGGCTGATTTTCCGCAATCCGTTCACGTTCGCGGCATTTTTCGCATATTTTGTGGCCAGTTTGGCATCCAATAAACGTGCGCCGTTTGATTTGCCGGAATCTGAATCGGAACTGGTTGCCGGGTTCCATACCGAATATAGCGGGTTGCGGTTCAGCTTCTTTTTCTTTGCCGAATATGCGGCCATGTTTGTGGTGGGTGGCATTCAGGCGACGCTTTTCCTTGGGGCGTGGAACGATCCGTTTGGCATCATCGGCTATTTCCATGCGAAATTTGCCGATGGCAATCACGATTTGCAGCTATTGGTGTTGAATGCCGTGGCCAGTGGGATATTCGTTACCAAAGCCATGGTGATTATTTTTGCACAAATGTGGATGCGGTGGACATTGCCTAGGCCGCGTATCGATCAGGTGCTTTATGCCTGCGTCAAGGTGCTGCTGCCGCTGTCGTGCTGCCTGCTGCTGGGAGCATCGTTGTGGGGCTTGGTGGTTGGCAGCCGGGCGGGCGTTCCCTGGGTTGATTACCAGCCGTTTAGCTGGGCTGATTGGCGAGCGGTGCCAGTTGCGTTGGCAACGCAGATTATTCTGGTGCTGATTGGCCTTGGCGGGTTGACCGCGATTGCGCTGTGGGTGGGTTATGCGTTTATTACCGGACGGAATCTCAAACAAAGGCTGACTGATCCAGCCGATATTATCTCACGGATCGACCAGACCGGTCCGGTGATAACCTGAGCAATATGATGACCAATGCCATGCTGGCAATTTCTGATACGCAGCTAGCCACCAACGTGCTGTTCTACACGCTGGCGGCGGGTGTGGCGCTGTCGGCATTGGCCGTGGTGCTTTCGCGGAATATCGTGCGCACGGCACTGTTCCTATTGTTCACCCTGGGCGGAGTGGCCGGGTTGTATTTCCTGCTGAATGCCGAATTTTTGGCGGCGGTGCAGTTGGTGGTGTATGCCGGCGGCACTCTGATATTGATCATTTTCGGCGTGATGCTGACCAGCAAGGCACCCGGCATGAAGTTTGAACCCAAGGCCATTGAGGTATTGGTTGCGGCTATTACCGGCACGATCATGCTGGTGGCGCTGCTGGCGGGGATTATTTCGACGCGCGGCTATGCCGGGCATCCGGCGGAAATTGTCCGCCAGCCGTTGGATTGGGGAACGTCGCAATATCCGGTTTCGGATTTGGGCCAGGCGTTGCTTGGCGATTATCTGCTGCCATTTGAACTGGCCAGCGTGCTGCTGTTGGTGGTGATGATTGGCGCGGCGTTTTTGGCCAAGGGGCGACGCCGTCGTTCGGGCAGGGAGGACAAAGTATGACATTGACCCTGGCGACTGTTTGCATCCCGCCGGTCGGGTTGTATCACTATTTGATTCTCGCGGCGTTTGTTTTCGTCTGCGGGTTGCTGACGATTTTGCTCAAGCGCAATGCCATCGGCATTTTGATGGGCGTGGAACTGATATTGAATGCGGCGAATATCAATCTGGCGGCGTTTAATCGCTATGCCCATGGTGGCCTGCCGGGCTTTCCTTCGCTGGATGGCCAGGTGTTTGCCCTGTTTGTGATCGTGCTGGCGGCGGCGGAAGCGGCCATCGCGCTGGCGATCTTCCTGAATTTCTATAACAACATTGCCAGCATTGACGTGGAACGCGGCAAGGAACTTCGAGGATAGTTTCAAGAGTATTGCATGATGCCGATTTCGCCATCGATTTTGCTCACTGCCGCAACGCTGCTACCGTTGCTGGGGTTCATCGTGTTGCTGTTTTTGGGCAAACGCATGGGCAATCCCCTGGCTGGGTATGTCGGCACACTCATGATCTTCGGCAGTTTTGTATTGAGCCTTGGGGCGATGGTCGCCTGGTACAACGGCGGCACCCACGCAGGCCTGGATTGGGGACCTGGGCTTGGCCCGATCTTCCTCCGCATGAGGTGGATTCCCATGGGCGGCGGCATCGGCCAAAAAACGCCCGGCTGGCTTGACCTGGGAATTTACGTGGACAGCCTCACGGTGGCCATGTTTAACATGATCACCCTGGTGTCGCTGCTGGTGCATATTTTCAGCATCGGCTACATGCACGAGGATAAGCGATTCCCCCGTTTCTTCACTTACTTGGGATTATTTTGCTTCTCGATGCTTGGCTTGGTGATCGGCGGCACGCTGTTGCAACTCTTCATCTTTTGGGAACTGGTTGGCCTTTGTTCTTATCTGCTGATCGGCTTCTGGTACGAAAAGAAATCGGCGAGCAACGCCGCCATTAAGGCATTCGTCGTTAATCGCATTGGTGACTTTGGTTTTCTCATCGGCTTTGGCATCCTCTTTTTCCATCTGGGCAACTGTAATTTGTTGGATATGGCCAGATATCTTGGCCAGGCCGGGCAGGTGGATGGACATACCCTGGGCGGGATTACACTGCCTAATGGCGTCTTTATGAGTGCCGGTTTGCTGACGGTCATGGGCATTGGCCTGTTCTTCGGGGCGGTGGGCAAATCGGCACAATTTCCGCTGCATGTGTGGCTGCCGGATGCAATGGAAGGCCCCACGCCGGTTTCGGCATTGATCCATGCCGCGACCATGGTGGCTGCCGGTGTTTACCTGGTTGGACGAATCTTTCCGATCCTGACTCCCGATGCCAAACTGTATATCGCCATTACCGGATTGATTACGCTGACGATGGCAGCATTGATCGCCATCGCCCAAAGCGACATCAAAAAGGTTTTGGCATTCAGCACGCTGTCGCAGCTTGGGTACATGATCCTGGCGATGGGCATCGGCAGTTGGGTGGGCGGGTTGTTCCATCTGATTACCCATGCGTTTTTCAAGGCACTGCTGTTTCTGGGATCGGGCAGCGTGATTGCCGCGGCCCATCACGAACAGGAACTGCCGCAATATGGCGGACTTTGGCGGAAGATTCCGGTGACGGCGATTACCTTTGGCATAGCGGTTTTGGCCATTGCCGGCACGCCCTTCTTATCGGGGTATTACAGTAAAGACCTTATTTTGGCCCATGCCGGGGCATTTGCCAGTTTTGCCGCCCAGCAGCATCGCAGCGGGTTTTACCAGTTGTTCTTCTGGCTGCCGACGATCATCGCCTATGTGACGGCGTTTTATATGATGCGTTGCTGGATGCTGACATTTTGGGGCAAGCCGCGCAATCAGCATTTGTACGATCACGCCAAGGAATCGCCGGTCATGTGGTTTCCGCTGGTGGTGCTGGCGGTAATGAGCATCATCGGCGGTAGCAGGCTGCTGGATGTGAAACGCATGTTGGTCGATTCGATCCATGAAACCGAACGATATTGCCAGACAGCCAATGCCCAGGAAGCAGGCAACCCGGCCGTCAATAAGTCGTATACCGGCTTTACCCAGGCGTGGCCGGTGGAAATTGAGGAAAAAGCCGCCGCTCCAACCGAAGCGGGTGAAAAGCCGAGCGAAGCCGATATTGCGGTGAAATCACTGGAAGAATCCGGCGAAGGAATGGTTCACAAGTTTGTCTTTTGGGCGTTTATAGTCGGCATCGGGTTGGGATTTGTGATCTATCTCAACGGCTACGCGGTGGCCAACGTGCTTTATCGCATTCCGCCACTGCGCTGGATTCATATCTGGCTCAAGAACCGGATGTATTTCGACGAGTTGTACTTCAGCGTGTTTGTGGCGCTGGTGATGATGGGCAGTTGGATCAGCGGCATGTTTGATAAGTATGTGATTGACGGCTTGGTCAATCTGGCAGGATCGTCGGTCCGCCGCTTAGCGGTACTGGCAGGATTGAACGACAAATATGTGGTGGACGGCGCGGTCAACGGCGCGGCCGTACTGGCGCAGGACCTTGGCGCGGCCGTGCGCATGCCACAAACCGGCCGCATCCGCATGTATGTTACCGTCATGGTGTTGGCGATATCGCTGGGCGTGGCGGTTACTATGGTGATTTTGTTGGTGCGATGAATAAATACACCCCGCAGAGCCGCGGGGCTTATGGATAAACGTATGGGACACTATCTTCTGACCATCCTGATCTTTCTTCCAGCCATTGGCGTGATTCCACTGCTGCTGGCCCGCAACCGCGATTCAGTGCGATGGACGGCGCTGGTGACCACGATTGTCACTTTCGCGGTATCGCTGCTGTTGTTCTTCACCTTTGACTGGCATATGGGCAGCCATTACGGCTATGCTGAGGACGGCAGCGGCGGCACGGTGCAGATGGTGCAACGGGTGGATTGGATCAAGTCGCTCAATGTTCAATATCTGGTCGGCATTGACGGTTTGAGTTTCCCGCTGGTTATCCTCAGCACATTTATCTGCCTGCTGGCTTGTATCGCCTCGTGGAATATCCCCAAAATGACCAAGGGTTATTTCGCGCTGTTTTTGTTGCTGGAAACGGGCATTTTGGGCGTGTTCCTTTCACTCGACTTCTTCTTGTTTTACGTCTTTTTTGAAGTCTCGCTGCTGCCAATGTATTTCTTGATCGGCATCTGGGGCGGGCCACGCAAGGAATATGCCGCCATCAAGTTTTTCCTATATACCCTGGTCGGTTCGATCGGCCTGCTGATCGTGCTAATCGGCACCTATCTTTACAGCAAACAAATCATCCCTGGCGGTACATTTGATCTGGTGAAACTGGCCCAGCCGGAATTTCAGGCCAAGCTTGCGCCGCTTATCGGCGGCATGGCTGGCACCGTGGCCAAGACTTTCTTCCTGCTGCTAATGCTGGGATTCCTCATCAAAGTGCCGGCCGTGCCATTTCATACATGGCTGCCGGATGCGCACGTGGAAGCCCCCACCCCCATCAGCATGATCCTGGCCGCCATTCTACTGAAGATGGGTGGTTACGGCATTTTCCGCGTGGCTTACCCGCTCTTTCCCGAAGCCGGTAAACATCTGTGGCTCATCATCGCGGTGATCGGTGTGGTCAGCATCATTTACGGCGCGCTGTGCGCCATGGCCCAAACCGACTTCAAAAAGCTGGTGGCGTACAGTTCCGTATCGCACATGGGATTTGTCACTCTGGGCGCGGCCATGATGACCGAAGCATCTGTCAACGGCGCGCAATTCATGATGATCGCCCACGGCATCACCAGCGCGGCGATGTTCTTTGTCGTCGGTGTTATTTACGACCGGGCACACCACCGCGAACTTTCACGCTTTGGCGGTTTGGCCAACACCATGCCGGTTTACACCGGCTTTAGCACCGTGGCGTGTTTCGCCAATCTTGGCTTGCCGGGCTTGTGCGGATTCGTCGGCGAAGTGATGGTGCTGCTGGGCGCGTTTGGCGCGGCCAAAGGCGATTCCATTCTGATCGCCGGTGGTTTCGCCACCCGCACGCAGATTTACACACTGGCCATCATCAGTTGCTTCGGCGTGGTGCTGACTGCCGGTTACATGTTATGGACCATTCAGCGGGTTTTCTTCGGCCCGGAAAAATCCGAATACAAAGATTTCCCCGAAGTCTCCAGCCGGGAAATTACCGTGCTGACCCCGCTGACCATCATGGCCATTCTATTGGGTGTGCTGCCGGCGTTCTTCTTCTTCGCTTTTAGCGAACAGACCGTCTCGGCCATGTTCAAACTTCTGCGGGCGGTGGCATGATCCTGGGATTAATCCAAAGTCCGTACACTCCCGGCTGGCCG
>Ga0316217_10004503_pt1 | contig 15002 bp, 14 predicted proteins | sample 1anoAmetaG_FD_203633 | JGI IMG/M metagenome (GOLD analysis project Ga0316217, IMG submission 203633) | Freshwater microbial communities from Trout Bog Lake, Wisconsin, USA - 1anoA | ecosystem: Environmental > Aquatic > Freshwater > Lake > Hypolimnion/Profundal zone | place: USA: Wisconsin... | reverse complement strand
TTGATGTGGTGTTTGGCAGAGCCTGGTTTACAGGTGTAGCTGGTGTAGCTGTTGAGGCTGCTGGGGTAGTTGGGGCAGCTGGGGCAGCTGGGGCTGCAGGAGCTGACGAACTTGTAGCAGATGGGTTGGATGGTGGTGCATTATCGGATGGACTGCTAGTAGCTGGTGGAGTAGCAGAAGTAGGGGTCAGCGCATTAAAACTAACTGGCAAGGCAGAGGGATCGAGGCTGAGACTAGAGGTAGTCTGAGTTTGTGCTGATCCAACAAGGAGTAGGATGGCGAATAAGAAGGTTTTTGTCATCATTTCTAATAATTCTATTGTAAGTTAACTAATCATCGTCGGTGTTATAGTCCAGTGAGAAAGTAGCTTACAAGAATGTCGATTTATTTCAGCGGTATAAGCGAGGCTGACTAAGAAAATGAGACATCTCAGGCGAAAAGGGAGCACAGCAACACAAATGCCTCTAGGGCTTTGCATTTGGTTCGCCTCTAGAGATAAAGGTTTGCAATCAACTTTTTTATTGGAGCATACTATCACATTTATTCGATTTTGGGGCGCAGATTAGGCACATAGAGGTTGTAAAATGCTTAGTTTTCAACAAAATAGTCAAATTGTTTACAAATTGGAGGTTTGGTTAAAAATTAAAAATATTGATTTTTTTTATAAGAGCCAATTCTATTTAAAAATCAGAATAGGTTTACATTAGCTTCTTTCCAGTGTTTCCATGCGTATTTTTGAGATCATGCGCAGCTTTCAGTAAAGTTACAGAAATTGAACCCAGGTTGAGTTTTATCCTTCAATCTCTTATAAACTCATCCTAATCTCTATACCATCTAAATGAGATCATTTCAATAACGTTTGGTTGTGTTATTACTGATTTTTAATTTTGATGCGGGATGGTCGGAATAGGCCAAATCTACCTGGCATACATAGTTGAGATGGGTCCAGCCGTTGTTAGTTGGATTCGAATGGATAATGAGGCAGTTACAGACAATCGGGCCATTATTTTGATGGCTTGGCGTTCCAGTTATACTTGAACTCCACCAAAGCCATTATTAGGAGGATACACTAGTCCTTGCGATGAAGCTTGCTATCTGCAGCCTGCGCACTTTCGAGTTCGATACGCTATCGCTCGCTTGGATCCACCGCTAACTTGCTGGATTTAGAGGTGGCAGATGAAATATAAATAACAAGATGAATACTTGTGATTAAAGCAGCAGACCTGGAGATAAATAGAATGCTATAAACATTATGCTTGATTTCATTAAATATCCATATCTGTGCAGTGCTGAGTGCTCTGGCCCGGCCCTCGGCAGGCCTTCAGCCTCTACTATTTCAGTCCTTGGCAGGCGATCCGCTTCTACTATTTGAACTTATTGAAAAACTGGACCGGACAGAGTTCGGTGACAGCTCTGGAGGACCCCTCGTAGGCCTTTATCTCCGGAATTTCCGCAACTCTGTTTCTGAGGGCGACGAGTTTGGGCAATTTGGCGAGTCCACAATTGTAAATGAAGGCAATATGGTTGATGATTTCGTAGATGACGAAGTCGAAGACGGTGAGATAGCCGAAGAAGAAGTTGTCGGGGCAGCATTACTGCTCATACTGGAGCAAACCTGGCTAAACCCTGTTTTTGTAGAGTTGGTCGATACACTTTTTTTTCTACTCGCAGGAGCCGGAGGACCGGTTGCTGGTGATGAGACTGATGATGGCGTCTTTGAGGTCGACCTTATTTTTGAATTCGTCCAGACGGATGCGGTGCTTCTAAGTTTTCCCCAAAAGTTAGTAGTTGTTTGATAGGTCGATGATGTAGCGAGCTGGCGCCCAGCTGCCAGTAACCACGAAGCCTTAGTGCTTGATGAAGGGCATGTCTTTGAGGATCCAGGTGCTGCCCTCGGTCTCCTTGAACCTGCACCACTCCTCGGGAGTGAAAAATCTATCGCGATAAGGGACATGCAGATACTAACACAGCAGACGAATCAGTTGGGCCTTGGCCCGAAACGGAAAATAACCAATAATGAGGTAAGATGGCTCTATCTCAATCTCCATCTTGAGAATATATCAATAAATATTTATAATTTCTGGTGGTTGGCGAATGACAACCCGATTCTGACCCATACTCCTCGCCTTTATAGTCTAACCCTCAATAAACATCCCATTACCAAACATTTCTTTCTGTTAGGATAATGTCAGGGTCGAGGGTGTTTGGCCTGGCAGATGAAGATAATAAGAAACGAATTCTACTTTTTTAAAAAGTAATTCGTAGTTTTATTATTCTCCTATGGCTAAAAGCTTAACTTTTTCTATATAATACCTCCAATTTCAATAAATATCGCACGGCATTCAACCCCTCGATTCAACAATCCTCTTTTAGCTTAAAAATGACGATTGCAGCCTTCTGTAAAGCTGCCTTCAATCCATTTCTCGCCAGTAGATGAAATCAACTGATGAATGCCTTATTTGATGGTTTGCTGGGTAGATCTGATGATATTCTGGTTTTGTGTTTGGGAATCTATTTGAAAATAGTACAATATCAATCAGTCGAACAAAGTAAAAATGTCGTTGTCCAAGGCAAAGTCCTTTTTGCGGAAATCTCTGTCAATGTCGAAATAGGGGTCTCTTGCGTTATCCAAAACCAAGTCAAAGCATTTGAAGAACTAATTCTCGAGGCTGAATAACTCTTTCTAAATTGGACTCTACTCCCCCATTTCTTCGAATATTGGAGAATTGCCATGTTCTTCGACCATGCGGTTCTCTTCACGCTCCTCATGAGGTCTGCTCGAAATGGAGTTGGGCAAAGGCTGTTCTTCAATCTATTGTATGTAGAACTCAGCGGGCTTCAATTTCTTTGACTACGAATCGAATTGCTAGATGATTCTGAGATTTTTGGGGTGTTTTTCATTCTGCCTCCGTTTGTTTTACCTTTCCGGTCGGTAGTTCTTAACATAGCTTCTCAGGACTCCCATCTTTTAGTTCAAATTATCGTAGAAGTTGAAGTTATAGAGCTCGCCCAATCGCAACTGACAGTAGTAGTCATCCAAACTTTTCTTGGATATGCCCACCAATTTGGCCGCTTCCTGCAAATTCAAACGCCGTTTGATTGACTTGTGTCCATGCATGTGCAGTTCCCTCCATCTTTTCACCAGGTCGATGACTTAAGAGATGTTCCTTTCTTTGCTGCGGTTGTCCTTCTTCTCGGAGCGGCTCTAGTATTAAAGGTTACTATCCATGCTATCGGATTCAGGAGTGTTTTAAACCCCGCTGATGTACCTGATGAGTATGAAAGTGGGCTAGAGGTATGCCTTGGGTATGTATCCACTGTCGGCACCGATTTTGGCTAGCTTGACGAAACGATAGATGTTGGGGTCGTAGATGGAAACTTTGTTTTGGGCGAGAGGACAGTAGAGTGAAAACAAATAAGACAGGTTGATGGAGGAGGACTCCAGGTCCACTTAGTGGTCGACGATGACTGACTGCTGGGTGTCCTCCCGTTCGAAGACAAATGTTTTAAGAGTTTTTTGGGGGTTTATAATTGTGCTATCCATTATGTTATATCTTAATTTTTCTGATCCAAATTCGATTTTAAGCAGACATAATCAATAACTAAGCAGGCATAATCAATAACAAGCCAGGCGCATCCATCACCTGCCTTCAGCGACGGCTGTAGATATAAATTAACCTCATTTCAAAGCTATGTGACAAAATGCCTCCCAATCTTTGAAATCAACAATTTATTCTACAAATTTTTGAGAAAAGGACATTATCGTCACCAGTCTCTAGACTTGCTTAGTTTGGCTTGGGACTTCTAACGACTGGCTGCTAACTTCTGCATGGCTCTATTTATAATTTTGGAGCAGAAAGGTCCAAATGTTTTTAAAAATATCATTCAAGTTTCACTAAAGCTTTTCTATTCTTCAGTTTACTGCATTTGTGATCATTGCCTATCCCTTTTGATACTAGTTTGTCGTATGGCTGCTTACTTTTAGATTAGAAAAAAGCTGAATGACTGCGATAGTTATGATAGTTATTCTCTTTATCCTTCTTGCAACCAGATTCTTTGTGCGCACACTTTGCCTTCTTTTGCTGGACAGCTTCAAGACTCTCATTGGTATCATAAACGATTATGGCATTTTTATCGTTTTTGGTCTATTTGAGTGACTTCGATTTGCTCTCCGTCCTTCTGAAATGATTGAAGCCCTGCTCAACCTTTTCCAACTGCACATTTTTGAGCATGAGCCTTAGTTTTTCGATTTAGTTGTGCTGCAGAAACGATATTTTTTTAAGATACTCCACCTCACTTTCATAAGACTAAAGTGATATTATCCTCTTCTCGCACTTCATCAACTTTTTACGGAGGTTGTCATTCTCCAGCTGCAAATTTTATAGCTGCTCATCGCCCAACCACTCTAATTAGTTCATGTCGGTCTTGACCCTCTATTGCATTGAGTATTTTTTAACTTTGCATTGATTATCGATGATAATTGGCTCTCCCTTTCCCACGAGATTCTGCTAAAAATGTGGTGACATTAGTTTCTATTCAACTTGGGATGTCTGCCCACTTATTGACAGATAACTCAGCAGGGGTTTTACGCTCTAGAATTCATCGCTAGTAATAGCCTGCTTGTTGCAGACTCGGTCGTACATCTCATTTAGTAAGGTTTAGTTGCTGAAAGAGAGAGAATGGAGTGGCTTTTTGTTAATTTGCTATTTAGACTATCCGTTTCTAAATTTCATAACAATATTATAAACCACAGTCTCCCATTTAATTCACCAGCTTTCCGGCAAAAAATGCTCATGCCTAATTTGATTAAAGCAACCAATTTCTGCTTTCCGGTTTATTCCAATCTGTATCATAATTTTAATCGCTATGCCTGTATAAATAAGTAATGAATGATCAGAAGATATGGTCTTTCAGATAGTTGATCTCATTGATAACCTCTTGGTAATTCAACCTGTTTACTCTGCTTGTTTGATTCGAAAATAGATCTTTTTCCATGTGTTTCTAGATTGGGAATTGCTCACTCAGCTGCATGGCTATGAGCATTTGGTAGTAGATTTTTAGTTAGCTTTATTTGAAGTAAGTTGTTACGTTTTTGTGAACATTTTAGATCACTGGCAAAATCGATTTTAAGGCCTATTCATAAGTCTCTTCACTTTCTATGTTTTAGCCTTTAGACGTTGCAATTGCGAGTTTAACTATATGGTCCAATTGGTAGAGAATGGGCTGGGACTATTACCTTTGGCAGTAAGTGCTGAGTATTTTAGGGATGATGGTCACTTTGAGCTGCTGGCTGTAGAAATCATACCTTAAGTCAAGCAGTATCTCACTCTTTTTGATGAGCATATCTATATAAGGGTGGTTGAATTGACTTTAATCGATAAGTTATTAGTTGTTGTATTGCAGCTTTTTGTTGGTCAAATTTCGAACAAAGGTCTTGTTGAAGCTTATGTATCTCATCAGACAGCAAAACATTATCAGGTATTTGAATTAGTTACGTAGGCTGATATCTTTTGATGTGAAGGTCTCACAAAGGTTCAGCAATATCTAATATTTGTTGATGTTGAACTGAACATAGTTTTAGAACTTTTACAAAGACGGCTGCAAAGTTACCACCCCCTTTTTCAGCTAATCAGAAAACTCCTTATAAATACTTTTGATGGTCTCTAACAAAGCTGAGAAGGTAGGTCTTCGCCTAGCGTCAAAATCAAGTAGCCAATTGATAAAGCAACCCCAAAGAGGATGATATTTCTAATTGAGATTGACCACTTTAAAACCCTTGTGAAACTATATCCATGACTATTTTAACAGTTCAGAGCTGTTTTATTAGTATGCTTGTTTCAATAGAGGTTCCCCTGTCAACATCTCGTACAGAATCAGACCTGTGCTCCAAACATCACAGTTCTCAGTCCACTTTTCGGTTTTTGACTTGTTGAGGTAGAGCTAAGGCGCAGCATAAACGGGAATACTGGTTTCTCCTTTTGCCAGCTGACTGGCAGTTGGTTGGGGCAGCCCGAAATCAGCTATTTTTATATCTTCTTCTGGACCTATCAAGATGTTTTCGGGTCTCAGATTTCGATGCGTCTTTTCTGTGTAACTTTGGGCTTACTTTTAGCATTGAGGTAGCACATTCCTTCCACTAGCTGTCTGAATAGCCTCAACACTTGAGGCTGGGTTAGACCGTGCTGAAGGTAAGATTTGAGCGTACCATTGGGACAATACTAAAGGAAATGCAAGATCTATTTATTTTGGACGATGTGACCATAATAGCTCATAACGTAATGATGTTTGAGTGAAGACAGTGCGTCGAGTGTGGCTATTTCCTTCCTATCGTTGTTGTTTCGGCTGACAATTTTGATGCCAACGAGACAATCTCTTTGAAATGAGTACCCTCGGTAAACTTAGCCGTATGAATCTTTGCCAAGAAGGGTTTTGCGATCTATGGCGTAAAGATTGTCAATTGGTTCCCATTATTTGACTAGCTCCCTATTGAAATCGAAAGACATTGCTAAATTTTTATAATCGGACTGCCTATAAACATTTTGATTGATGCTCCTAAAATGTTCTGAGTTCGAACAAATCTCCTCTGTTTGTGTTGAAAATTTGACTCTAATATTATTCCTCCTAACAATCTCAACAGGCTAGCTTTAAAAAAGGCTGATAATCATAATATTAGTAACTAATAGATAATAACGACTATATTAATGAGCTCAGCACATAAAAAGCAAAGAGTATTCTCCTACCACAATAGCCACCAAGAAAAAGGACACTTGTCTAACAAATAGCCAACTATAATGCAATCAATACCCAAAAATACCTCGAATAAGCTAAAAAGAACTCAAAGAACTATCTCTCTTCAAGTTAGTGATGCTAAAGAAGGCATGAAACAAAAAGTCAAAGTCAAAAAGCAACAAACAGTCGAAAAAGCTGTCATCTAGCCATCAGTTTAATCTAAAGAGTAGCCCAATCCGCATCTTTTGACAGTTGCCGACTTGTAGTCGGGAAAAGCAAGCAATTCTCCTGAGTATAATAAGCATCTATAGCTGTCCCCTGACTTTAACAGCAAATAATAAACAATCAAAACAGAGGAGGCAGGAGTGCAAGCAAACAAGGCAAGGATAACTCTCCCTTACCAGCTCTAAAAAAATTTAGACGAGACCCTATAGAAGCTGAAGAGCAAGCAGGATTCAATAGATATTTTGAATAGAACGATTCAAACAAGATTGGTTTCAGCTGGCTAGTCCAAGGAAGGGACTTCGAAAAGGATAGACGTTTATTAAGTCTAAATCAATTTTTATGTTGACAAGATCTCAGAGCTGCAGAAAGAACTTTATGAGAAGAATAAGATTGTGACAAGTTTGACGCAAAAAAATGTGGAGTTTAACACTGTTGTCAAGAACAATAGAAAGCTTATTGGTTAAAACCATCGGTTGAAATAGGAAAGAGAGCTTTTAGAGAGAGAAAACGCGGCTTTGAAAAAACTACTAATTAGAAAAGCATAGAAGTCGTATTGAGCCAGCTTCAAAAGTTTTACTTTTAGGTCTAATAATGATACTTTGTATCTTTTAAACTAATTTTACTTCTTTTTGAGACCCCATCGTCCAATATCTGAAGAGAAAGACATAAAAACAATAACCATGATACTTCTCTTTCTTAACAAGCCATCTTCCTGCTGTAGTTCAGCTCAACGTTTATTCTACAGCATTAAAAGATATTAAAAATAGTGGCGATAATCATTTGAAGCAAGCGGGGATGGGTAATCCTCCCTTTATTGTGCAACCAGCACAATGCAACAACGCAACTGCTGGATAAATTGGACCTTTTTTTAAAGATACGTTATCAAACGCAACTCCCATATTTTCACCATTTAAGGAGAAGGACAGTTGTCCTTTATCCATGTTCAGGAACACTCCCAACACACCCTCTTTTTTTAATCTTTTGCCGTATTGAGCACCAGAAGCATTGGAACTGTGCCTCAACTGTCCAAGACCTAAATATTACCAAATGTACCATAATAAGCGAATCCAAACACATGGTCACAAAAGGCAGTGTTCAAATCAAAGGCAAGCGTTGTAGTTACCCCAATTTTGAGTTCATTTTCAGTGCGAGAGTCAGGGATGATTTCCCAAAAGTGTTGACCAGAGGTAAAGCCTGTGCTGCCAACAACAGTTCTAAAAACGTAAGCGGGTTATTTGAGTATAACAAGAGCACAGTTATTTTCGAACTGTAGCCCTTGTGCGCAGTTTACTTGACTCCATTTCAGGTCTGAGCCAGTGCCGTATGATGAGGAGTTAATAACTTGGGAAGATTAGTTATAAACTGACAAATTCTTGGGTTATTGCGGTTGGTATTTCTTGAGGACTTAGTACATTTGCTTGATATTACCTCCTGTAGCTCTAAATGAAAATTTTCTTACAGAATCTTTTCTAAGAGCACACATTTCTCCGAACAAGATTTTCCATAATCAGCCGCCAAGGATCCACTGCAGATTACGTTGTTCCAGCATTTGGGTTTGTTGCAGTTGTCTTAATGTTTGTTCAAATCATACAATTTGACCACTTTGGGGCAAGTCAGACATTTGATGTCTAATTCGTCGTAAATACGAATCAAGGCTTTGCTAGCCATGGGCTGGATACCCCCACTGCACCTTTTGGGGCAGGAACTTGATCATAGAGTTAGTACTTGTTTTTCTTTTTCCAATCATCGATGCACTTGGTACAGAAGAGGTCGCCACACCCGGTGCACTCTTTGGGGTTGCGGACAACATTAGTGCAGATGGGACAGTCGAACATATCTCCGCCAAGATTGGGGAAGCGTTCCTTGTCGTAGCCGAAGTCTGTCATTTTGTTGAGTGTGTCTTTAAAAACTATATAAATAATTAAGTTAAATTGAAATCTTTTATATTTTACTTATTCATTTCCGATGAACTTTTAAATGGCGAAGTATGATATAGATTTGTAGAGCAACCGCCCCATTGATAAAAATTAAGGATTTGAGTGAGGAGTCTATAGATAAAGAGCGGTAATGAACACTGAGAGTCGTTAGAAGTAAGATGTGCTTTTCGTACTCAAATGATTATTTAGCTGACTCAGCTTACTTCAAAAATGACTGGCTTTATGCTTGAAATGAACTAATTCATCCTTAATACTATATTAGGCAATTCAAAAAATGGTATGGATTTCGGTGAGTAAAGTTTGAGTTCAGAGCAATTAGAGACAGCAAGTAAAGTAAGCTAGATCAAAATCAAGCCGAGTAAAGCCAACTCCAAAGAGAAGCCTAAATTCGAAAACCCGAAGCCCAAAGGTCCAACCTCTAGCTTTTTAATATATTATCACCAAAACAAGGTTGACTTAGGCAAAAAGTACGGAGAGACAAATGTGTCAAACCTAACAAAACTGGCTTCTCGGGAGTGGAAAACTCTATTACCCAGAGAGAGATAGCAATACCAGCAGAAATCTAACTAGTCTAAGCTAAGATATCAGAAAGAAATGTAGACTTATAAGGAGAAACACGCAGATCAGTTGAAAGAAGAGACAAAAAGAAAAAGACTGGAGTACAGAATGAAATGGATGAACAAGAAGAAAGCCAAGGAAGCAGAAAGCAGGGAGGGTTTGCCCTAGGATATCGATTAATCGTTTAAACTTAGCGAGGATGATCAGAACCAACTTGATATGTAGCTTTAAGAGCCATTTAGATCCAAATGATTTTATTTACCTTAAAGACTAAGGCATACTTACAGCCATTACTCTTTTCTCAGCAATTGTTACAAAATTTATCATTCAAATATCTATTATTATGACTTTATAAACTAGTTATCAGCCATGATGAAATACTTTTTAATTTACTACTGTTCGCTAATCTTTGTTTGTGCTCAAAGACTGCAGTTTTCCTCGTTTGAACCTCAATTTCAAGACACAAATTGTGGCTGATTTGAGAAATTCTTCACAGAAATAAAATTTCAAACAATAATCTTATTTCCTGCAAAAAAGTCTAATAAGCCATGAAATCTACCAAAGAACTTGCATTCATTCCCAAATTTGAGGTACAACTGGTTTTGATTTTAATCTGATATAAAAATTCACTGAATACTATTTATCATAATCAATCTGCACAATCAGGACAGAGGCCATAGTTGCATTAGTTGCAATGCCAAATTCCATCATCATCCACCTTAGAAGCTTTAGAGCAACTGTCACACATATAATCGTTTTTATGGTATTCCGTATTTACTGTCTGAGTCAGATATCGTATACGTTGAGTTCGATGATTTTGAGCATATTGTGCCTTTTGGGGCAGATACGACACTCACTGCACTGCCGAAATACGCAGGATTAGCATTTCAGGGTGGCTGCTCTTCCGCAGATTTCGCAGAACTACAGAATTGGCTCTATAATCACTTATAGCCTTTTTTTGTGGTTTGGACACTGCATTATCAAGATTATAACTAAAACGATTAGTTAGAAACGGTAGAAATAGGTAATTATCAATAAAAGTAAAAAAAGAACGAATCAACGCTGCCCTCTTAGTTTAATGCTTTTGCTATTCAGTACAGCATCTAGAGACCCTTTTGGGCTTTAGTTTTCTTTTTTGAAGGATCTTTTGTATTTGGTTTGTAACAAATTGATCATATCTTTTAGCTGTGAGTGACTCTTGCTCCTGTCGATACTTTCGCAGATGTTGCTGCTTTTACTGTTGGACTTATTGGTCCGGTTTGAAAGGGAAAACTAGCTCACATCGTGATGTAAGGTGACTCTGGCAGTTTCTTTTTTCTTCTCAGTTGTTTGCAACAAGTAGAAGATCTTCTTGTACTCCAAACTCTAAGAAAAGAGATGGTTTGTAGGATGTTTTGAGTCAGGTGAGCAATATTAAGATGACCTTTAAGTGATGGAGGGTAGGGGACTTTATAGGCATTTTTATTTTTAGTAGCTGAACAAATGGATTATGCTGCTTTCGTTCATTGTTTTGCTTTACTTTTCTTCACCACCTGAAAGTTGTTTTTAGGGGCTAGAATAGTCTTTTTCAGCGTCTTCACCGAAAGTATCCAAACTTTATGTCGATTCGGTGATTCTACGATATTTCAACTATATCTGAGGTTCCTCGCTCTAGTTAGACTTCTTATAATCTTATCTCTCTGCCATTTCATACGCTGCTCTATCAGTATTTACGGGTTCACTCTATTCGCTACTCCTACTATTAAAGCTTTTGGGTGAGCTTTAAGATAGATGCTACTAATTGTAGAAATCAAGAAGGCTGCTTTGGAATGAGCTTTAAAACTGCCCCAGTAGTTGTTTGAACTGTGCAACTTTACTTTTGATTTATTTCTTGATAGGCTGGTTGTTTTTGCCATTTGGTGAGCATTTTTGCTGCAGGTTGTTTATCGTCTTCATGATGGTTAAGATGTTGCCCAGCAGATGTTGCTCAGGAGCAGGGGAGTCATTCACACTGTCAGTTTTAAAGGTGCCACTCTGAGAGTTGTCAGTTTTGCAATGCCATTATTATTAAAGCTTGGTTTTAACTTTCTACATGATTTCATTCGCTGTAGCCTATGGTAGTTATGCGATATTTTGTTCCTATTGATTTTGCTTATTGATTTTATAGTGTTACTATGTGATTGTATGGAGTTTCTGGTTGGCCATGCCAGCCAAATTGAAGCAATTGTTTTGAAGGTGTTTCTAAGTTTTAAGAGTGAGTAGTTAGAGTTGTTCTATTTTTTGGGAATCACGTTTGCTCTGGATTATTTTGGATTTGTGGGATCTGAACTTTTGCATGAAGAAATAAACGTTATAATTGGATTTATATCAGCAATCGATAGTCTTAATTCAAAGATAGAAAAGCATACGAAATTGAATCAATCAAAGCTCAGAAACTTGCTTTTTCTTAGCTTTCTAACTCTTATTATCAGAAATAACGCAATTCTTCGCCTAAGGATGAACTTTTGCCATGGAGGGTTGACAGCCCAAATGAAACAGTTTCAAAGAGAGAGTTGTACGAATTATCTTCAGTTTGGATTATAAATTACTAGGTAGAGTCGATTTTATCAACTTAATAATAAAATAAATGAACATCAATAACCAGATAGCACCAACTCTTTCACAGCAATTCCATCAATCTGTCACTAAACAGCTGGCAGGTTCAACCTCTGCAGCACAAAAACAGCCTTTCATTTCTAGAGTCCAGCGCTTTGAAAGCCAGGCATCGTACACGCCAGGTCCAGGCACATACAATTCACTAATCACCTAGAAACATACACTGGATTTTAAGAGAAAGTCAACAGAAGAATAGGCAATCAACAATCAATTCGCATGGATTTATGACCGTAGTCGAATGTCTTTCGCTTTGAGCAATTCCTCGCAAGCCAAACTTGGACCTGGCTGCTACGAATAAACCAAAGGGTCGAACCTACATTCCAGCTGGGCCAAAGGTTCAAGATTCGATTCTATAAGAAAGTTCTAATCCCTAGGGCCTGGTTATTATGAGCAAAGTTAAATTTTGAAACAAAAGTAGCGAGTGCAGCCAGTTTTCAAGAGCAAGTCTCCTAAATCTTTTATCTAGTAGATGATAGCTAAAAACAGCAAAGAGGCTAAAAAGAGTGCTTCTAACCCTGAAGAAGAGGAGGAAGAAAATGAAGAAATCATCAAATTCTAATAAACCTAATACCCTGTCAAGCAGAAGGCCAACAAAAAAAACAGTCCTTTTTTTCTATCGAAGGACAAAAGACCTGACATAGTCCACTAAGCTATCCCTGCTCATTTAGGTCCAGGGGCTTACGATATTGAAAATAAGACTAACCATTATATGTCCAAAACCAAAGGGATCATATCCGCCATTCATTATAATCTGAGTCCTATCAAAAGTTAAACTTTGACTAAGCCTATTCAAGCTCCTGGTCCAGGTACATATGAAGTCGAGTCCACTACACTATAAAAATTGCAAAAGAAGCAGCCTCTAGGAATCATTTTCAAAGAGTAGAGATTTAAAATGGATTGCTTTACGAATGTACGCATTATCTTAGATAGAGTGAGGTACCTGGACCTGGCCAATATAACCAAAAGAGGTTTACTATGCTCAGATAATAAGATGTGATAGTGAGAAGCAAAGGTTCCTTCACAAAGAAAGCCGAAGTAGATCATAACTTTGGTAAAGCTGCGAGATCTACGCTTCGTAGAAAGAATGATGTCCCTTTCGGCTCTTACGATGTCAAAAACTTCAACATTTAGTTCAAGTTGGAAAAACAAAGAGAGCATTTTTAGAAGTTGAAGCTGATGGAAGTTACTTTGCCTGCTTTTAACACAAAACTTCGGGAGTGATTTATCATTTTTTAGAGAGAATAAAAATAGTAATATCATTTTTTAGGGGGGATTTAGTCTTTTGACGAAAGCCATCTTCCTTCAATCTTTACTAATCTTTTTCTGCAGAGAGGGCAGATTTCATTTTTGAGTTCCCACTCTTACAAACAAGATTGATGATAAATATGTCTGCAAGCAGTTTGTTAAATGAAATCTTCAATTGCAAACTGTTGCAAACAGATAGCACATTAATCTTTTCCTGCCAACTTAGACTCCTCTTCGTCTTCTTAGATTGCTTTGAATTTGAGATAGTTGCGATAGTTGCGAGGCTCTCCTTGAAATGGGCTGATTTTTTTACAAAATTTTCGAACTACCCTATAAAGGTAGAATAGTATGTCTTTGATGTCGATTCCGTAGCTGAAAAAGACGATTCTGGAAAACAGAAAAATAGCCAAAAGGATAGCGATTGCAATAACCCCTTTGATAAGTTCCCTTACAACTGATTCCATCATCGTTTATTTGTAATGTTCGTAGCTAACGCTTACATAGAGCCTTTGTTTACCACTTTGATTTAAGGGTTGGCTGTCCAGAATTTACTGGGGAATATCAGAGTTGTATTTGCCAGTGACTGTTCGGTAGAAATAGCTTTTGAAATCTTTCTGTAGAGATCGTACTCCGATAATTATTCTTCTAAATGGTGAAGGGATATTCTTCTTGATCTAGATGTAGGGACTGGAAATAGTGCTGCAAGTGCCTTATTTGACTTTGATCTTGGCTGCACTTATTATTGGTGGTTCATAGCTCGGACTGCCGTCTTATTGGTCTGAAGTCATAAAAATGAGAGAGTCCAAATTCTCAATATTACTAATTGTGCAGACGTTGAAGGTAAACTTAAAGTAGTTGCCTTCTTTAGGCAAAAATATGAAATACTGGAAGCTAAAGTCGAGGTCTAGGTAGTTGATGTTTTGAATGCTTTTGGCTTTGGTTTAGCAATACTTGCCGATTTGTAAGGCCGGACATTCGCAGGGTGTTTAGAAATAGGAGTTGGTACATATTCCTCCGTTTAGGCATGGGCAAGGCTTGTTGCTGTAATTATGGGTGTTGGTTTGAGAGAAGAGCAGAATAACTAAGAGGAGGACCCTTATCATCTGGCCTGCCAGTGTTATAAGATATAATTCTTGTTTATTATACCAACTAACCAGTTTCAGCCCTAAATAGTCTTTCAACACTCACGAAATTGGCTACTAGACTTTGGTAGCAACAAATTGATGGTTTTTTGCATTTTCTAATGTTTGCAATGAATAAGTGAGTGAAATTGGCTAGAAATACTAAAGCTTTACTAGCAAAGCATATAATAATAAAATAGCGGTATGAATTGGAGTGACCGAATTGAATATTTGCTGATGTTCCTCGCGATTGCACTCGGTATGCTGATTTACTATGAGCTCAAATTCCAAAACCAGAATGCAGGAGGTTTGTGATCTTTGTTTGAACTTTATTTAAAAATTTGAGTAGAAGTATGATAAAATACAAGTATTTAGACTATTTTTTAAACAAGATCAGCTTTTAGTCTATCAATAGATGCCAGAAGTCAAGGGTTGAGGACTTGAATCAGAAGAAAAGCTTAAATTTCTGATTTTTTGTCTATATGGGATTTGCGCAAATAAGATGCATTTTTTCATGCACCGCTATAAATGGTGATGATTCTATCAATACAAG
>Ga0316217_10004502_pt1 | contig 15003 bp, 20 predicted proteins | sample 1anoAmetaG_FD_203633 | JGI IMG/M metagenome (GOLD analysis project Ga0316217, IMG submission 203633) | Freshwater microbial communities from Trout Bog Lake, Wisconsin, USA - 1anoA | ecosystem: Environmental > Aquatic > Freshwater > Lake > Hypolimnion/Profundal zone | place: USA: Wisconsin... | reverse complement strand
CACCTCAAACAGAAAGACCTCATTACTACCAATAAGGACTGCCTCAAGAGCTTCCTACATACTTCTGCCCAGTTCTCAGCTCACAGGAAATCCAACACTCTGTACAAAGCCGCAAAAGAAGGCAAAATGGTACCTTTCCGTCTTCCACAAAGAAGCCAAGCATTCGGGAAGCCTTTAGAGTACTTCTGTCGCAACCTAGTCTCTAAGACCCCATAAAGCTAGTGCTGGGCAATAGCTACGGCGAGGAAGACAAATATTTGCGGCACACCTTCTACGCCAGCCAAGTGCAGGCTACTCCCCCATCCGGCAGGAAAGTGAGTTGCTTCATCGTAGTCACTGAATAACCTAGACCAAGAATCACAACCTTTTGAAGGAGGCAACGGCCAAGAGGATGGAGAAGTTCAACTGGCAAAGGCGTGACAACCTGTGGAAACTGGACAAATTCAAAGAGATCAGCTTCAAGGTGGAGAGCAGGAGGCCCAGAGTGGGCTCAATAAAGTGATGCTAAGCTATATGGTGATATGCTCAAACTAACTAGCTAGCCCTTCCCCGCTCCTCCCCAAACCACCCCTGGGCACTTTTTTATGGGCCAATCCGGTGTGTGGGAGCTGGGGGGAGGAGTTGTTGAATTTGATAAGATTTATCCAGAGCAACGAATATTAGTTATTGAAAGGAATGAGAGGAGTGTTGCGGCTGAGCCACAGCTTTTCCAAAAAGCTGAGCATCGCTGAAACCACCAAGGTCATCCAGGACAGGATCATGAACAGCACCCACCTGGTAACTCCCCCCCTACCCAGACCGACATCAAGGAGCACGGCACCGTCATCAGCATCGGAGACGGAATCGCCAGAGTCTTCGGCCTCAACAAGGTCCAGGCCGGAGAAATGGTCTAGTTCCGCTCAGGCATCCAGGGCATGGCCCTCAACCTGGAGACAGACAATGTGGGAGTGGTCATCTTCGGCAACGACAGGTACACTCTCCCCAACTCAGAGAAATCCAGGAAGGAGACACCGTGACTAGGACTGGAGCCATTGTGGATGTCCCCATCGGAGAGGAGATGTTGGGCCGAGTCTTCGACGCTTTGGGCAATCCCATCGACGGCCTTGGGCCAGTCAAGACCACCAAGAGGAAGAGAGTTGAAATCAAAGCACCAGGCATCATCCCCAGGAAGTCTGTCAACGAACCCATGCAGACTGGCTTGAAGGCTGTTGATGCCTTGGTGCCAATCGGCAGAGGACAGAGAGAACTCATCATTGGCGACAGGCAGACCGGAAAAACCGCAATTGCCATTGACACCATCATCAACCAAAAGACCAACTTCGACACTGGAGATGTCCACAAGCAGCTCTTCTGCGTCTATGTCGCAATTGGCCAAAAGAGGTCAACAGTCTCCAACATCGTCAAAACCCTCAAACTTCACGACGCCTTGAGATACACTATCGTGGTTGCTGCGACTGCTTCTGAAGCGGCCCCTCTCCAGTTTTTGGCGCCCTATTCAGGCTGCGCAATCGCATAGTACTTCAGAGACAATGGAAAGCACGCTCTTATCATCTATGACGATCTCTCCAAGCAAGCTGTAGCCTATAGACAAATGTCTCTTCTTTTGAGAAGACCCCCCGGAAGAGAGGCCTACCCAGGCGACGTCTTCTATCTGCACTCTCGTCTTTTGGAGAGGGCGGCCAAGATGAACAAGAACTTCGGAGGAGGCTCCATGACTGCTCTCCCCATCATTTAGACCCAGGCAGGAGACGTCTCAGCCTACATCCCCACCAATGTCATCTCCATCACTGACGGTCAGATTTTCCTCGAAACCGAGCTCTTCTACAAAGGAATCAGGCCTGCCATCAACGTCGGTTTATCAGTGAGCAGAGTGGGTTCAGCTGCCCAAATCAAGGCCATGAAGCAAGTGGCAGGCAAGCTCAAACTCGAACTGGCTCAGTACAGAGAAGTGGCGGCGTTTGCCCAGTTCGGGTCAGACCTGGACGCTGCGACCCAGCAGCTGCTGAACAGAGGCGCGCAGCTGACTGAGCTGCTGAAGCAGAAGCAATTCGTAAGTTGTAGGTTATGTAGGTGCCCATGGTGGCTGAAGAGCAAGTCTGCGTGATCTTTGCTGGAGTGAGAGGGTACCTGGACAAAATGGTGACCTCATAGATCTCCAAATTCGAGGCCAAGTTCCTCACCCACTTGAGGGCAGTCCACTCCGCCCTTCTACAGAAAATCAGAGAGGAAGGCAAGTTGGAGCCAGTTGACGAAAAAAATTTGAACACCATCTTGGATGCCTTCATCCCTACATGTGGCTGCGTCCTGAAACTGTGATCTGCCAACAATAAGATAAATTAGCCATGCGGATCACCAACCCACCTCTAGACTCTGGAAGGATTGAACCAGAATAACACTGTTGCAGATTGAACCAAAGTAGTTGCGGATTGAACAAGAGTAGTTGCGGATTGAACAAGAGTAGTTGCAAGTCTGCGGATTGAGCCAGAATAGTTGCAAGTATGTAAAATGGAGGCCATTGAAGCTGGTTGAGCTGTTGCTCCTCAGCCAGGTTATTCAAGGGTCCAAGCACAAAATCAGTGAATAGCAAGGCAGCTTCCTTCCAGCTGCAGCTTTGATCAGTGTAAAGCTTGCAACTTTACTATCATGTTGATTATTTTGATGCAGAAGCATAATACGAAAAAATCGAACGCTTTTAAGTATTCATCTGGTGCGACCCTTGGGGCCTAGCTTGGTACCAACGAGATGGTTACTTTCGACCAAGATGTAAGAGTTTGCCCAGCTAGGAAAAGATAGTCAATCAAAGGATTAAAGAGCTGGCCAAGTTATTCGGGAAGTGATCTTTTTCATAGCCAAGTAGAGAAATGTATTGAAAAAACGAATTTAGGTTAAAAGTAGATAAGTAAATTGAAAAAAGTGCTCATAACCTTCAGATTCATTCTCTTTTGGTTAGCAATCACTGCTTCAAGTTCAGTAGGTATTTCCTTGACTTTCAATCTATTGGCACAGGTAAGATTGTAAGCAGGCACAGAATTGGAATGAGATTAAAGAACAAATCTAAAAATTATGTTATGATCAAGTGAAAGACCTGCTTTTTTCCTATTAACCTGAAACCACTGAGCCCAGAGTGCAACCAGTGAGACCCAAGGGTGGTGAGAAGCAAGTACAGGGTTAAGTCTATCAAAGCAAGTGATGATTTTCAAATAAGTTATAATCAATGAATAGTCAATCTGAAAGGCAACAACGCATCAGCAAAATCAAGACTTCCCTCAGCAAAATGTCCATCCTCTCCAAAAACAGCATGCAAGTGGAGGCCAAGGAAGAAAAGATACGCACTAGAAAGCAGTCTTTGCAGCTGGCTGCTGACCCCATCCTTTCGTAGAAATTGCTCAGAAAATTTTCGGACTAGGACGAAGAAGAGGCACGGAACACCCTCAACACCTTTCTCGAGAAGTACCGCCTGCTGTGCAAGATAGGGTAGGGAGCCAACGCCACAGTTCACACCTGCGAGTACCTGAGAACCAACAAAATCTACGCAGTGAAGAAGATAACCATGGAGCCCGAGCACATCCTCGAGCTGAAGCGCAACTTCATCAGCATCAAAAATCTGAGGCATCCCAGCATCATCAAGTACCACGCCCTCTACTTCGACCTCCAGAAGCATCTCGCCTATCTCGTCATGGAGTACTTCCCCTTCCAGAGTCTCAGCCAGCAGCCCATCAAGGACGAGGCTGAACTCAGGAACATCGTTGAGGAGTTGCTGGCAGCCATCAGCTACATCCACTAGAGGAACATCTGCCACAGAGATATCAAGCCTGATAACATATTGTATGACCCTTTCTCCAGGAAGGTCAAACTCATCGATTTTGGCATCAGCAAACGCACCTTTCTCAGAGGAGAACGCAGAGATATGGTCACCATCATCGGCACTACGCAGTATCTGGCACCCGAAATCCTTCTTGGGGGAGGGTATGACGAAAAAGTTGATCTTTGGGCTCTGGGAATCACTTTGTTTCAGCTGGCTACAGGTCAAACGCCATTCTAAAGCATCTACGTCTCAGAAACGATTGCCAACATCCGAAAAAGTGAAGTAGTGTTTAACAAAAAGTGGGACCATTTCAGTTTTTTTGCCAAAGATTTCGCAATGAGGTTGCTGAAGCCCAAAGGAGAAAGACTCACAGCTAAGGAGGCCATTAGACATCTGTGGATCACACAAAACAGCCCAACCCGAGTGAGGAAAAGTTCATAATTGATCGAAGAAGGCAGATATCCGCGAAGAGACTCCTTTAGTTTAAAGGCTTCTCAAGGCTACACCGAATAATACACTCTGAATATGAAGAATGCAAAGGCGAAGGAAGAAGGTGATCAAAAGTCGAGTGGCTCAGGCAGCAAACTGTTACGGCTGAACCTGATTGAAAACAAGTAGTTCGACCTTGAAGATAACGGCTCAAGCGATGACGAATCTCCCAGCACATCCAAAACTACGAAAAGTTGGGAGGTGGAGTTGAAAAAAGGCAACGGGTGGTGTGCTGCTCAGCAGTCATGATCAGTCTTTTATATTCTAGCAACAAAATAGTTGTAATATGAGCATTTTCTGTGGAAAGGGGTTGTTTGAGATTGCAATCAGTCCAAGCACTCAGCCGCAATCATATTATTAGCTAAAGTCATTTGCAGCATCTGGTTGAACCCTTTGAAAAGAAAAGTTACAAAAAAGAAATTTGTTGAAAACTTTTCAGAGTAAAGGAACTGTCAGTTTCACACTTCTGAGGTGGGTTGGTGTTGGGAGAAGGGAGTTTAATAGTGTGTATAGTTTTTAACAAATAATTAGTGATTAAAATGGCTTCAATCGATGTTCGTTCATTCATTTATACTTTTGTTACATGTTGCAGCACTAGCGCGACCGAGGAGAGATGAAGAAAATCGAAAGGTCAATCATGGAACGCATATTTAAGTATACCTGCTTCGTCCTGCTGGCCATGCTCCTCTACTGCGTCCCTGGCTTCATGGCCTTCAAAGACATCGCTCACCAGCATGGGCTGTACTATGTCAGTCTACACTCATGGAGATGGTGTCTCACTGGCTTTGCCATCTTCGGGGTAGTGGTGGTATTACGCAGATCGTCAAACAAAGTTACTACTATCTCTTCATGAAGTATATGGGGTTCATAGTAAAAGTAAAGTTTGAGGGAGAATAAAAGTTGTATAGACTCAAATCGATAGCTAAGCAAAGTTTCGATACACTATACTATCTATCTACATCTTTAACTGGTTACTGGCTGTTTTCCAATCAACCTTGGTTTCCTAAGCTGGTCGGAGGAGTCGGTGAGTGCCATGATCTTTTTGCGAAGTATCCCGATTGGCCTAGAGAGTCAGCCTCAGCCTTAGAATGGTTCTACATGATCCAACTTGGTAAATTTCTGTACAGTGTGGCCTAGAGCCTCATCTTTCGTCGTGCGGACCGCAAGTTCTATGAATTTCTGCTTCATCACTTCATCGCAACTACCCTCATTCTTTTCTCCATGCTGACGAACTGCGTGGCTGCCGGATCTGTGATAATGATAATCCATGACATGAGTGACGTGCCTTCATCGTTCATCCGAGGTTTCATCGATACGAAATACGACAACCTCGCAACGGGAGTGCTGTTTTTCGGACTGTGGCTGGGCAGCTGGAGCTACCTGCGAGTGTTCGTGTTCCCGTTCTGCCTGATCCAGCAAGTGATGGCCTTCTACCCAACTGTCAGCCAGCTGTGGTGGCCGATCCGGGTATAGTTCGGGTATCTGATCCTGCTGGCGGGGGTGCTGGGCCTCATGCACATCTTCTGGATAATTTTACTGGTAAAGTACGCCAGGGAAATAATTTTCAAGAAGAAGGGCAAACCCAACCTTGACAAAGTCTAGTGATGTGTATCTGATCATATCAAGAGAAGCACTATCAGATGCGCAAAGTTCATCCAATCATTTGTCTCCACTTGTACTTGAGGGTTTAAGGGGATAGATGCAACCCACAGCTTTGTGTCTCTAGGCTTTGATTAAGTGTGCTTGGTCAAGGAATTGTTGTTTCATCTCACGATCTTTTATTGGTTGTATCGTTTTAACCAAATCACTCTGATTGGAAGAGAACACAATACACTGGCATTTCAGCTGCTTCAGCTCAATGACAAACCTAATGGACCAAATCTAGCAGAAATTCGTGCTCACCTCTTAAATTTGATTCAGTGTCAAAAATTACAATTGACTAGTTGCAAAAACTAGAACAGTGATGAATATCAAAATAAATTCATCTATCACTTTTTCAGTATCGCATTGATTTATTTTTAGACGTCTAAGATGGCCTCCTCTGCTGACCAGATCCCAAAGATCGATCTTTTTGCAATTGAGTCGTTTCTCATGTAATTCAGCATAAACCCTTACCCGTGCTCCAGGCGGATGCATTAGAACCTCATTTCGCTGTCACGGTTTATCGGAATTATCTGATTTTAGACTGAACAATGGTTCAGAATCACCAGGCGGTGAGCCCCGAAACTGTCAATCACCAAAAACATGGGTCCTTTCACTTTTAAGTAGTTCCAATGTTTGCTGTCTTCGTCGTAGCGTGCTAAGACTACAAAGCGTACAGTTTTCACTATTTTTTCTGTTTTTTTGAGCGCATTGTCTCTTTGAATCACCCTCAAATTCATTGCCATAATCTCTTCATTTCGACTCATTACTCCCCTCTCAATTTAAATAAAAATCTCATTCGACCCATCAACTAAGTCATTTCCAATTTTGACCTTCATCATGCCTTTTTTAGGCTTTTTAGGGTTTTAGGTAAAAAGGTGATTTGGGTGCTTTGGTTCGTTTATTTGCTATAATACAATACAAAGATAAAGCAATGAGTCTTGAAGCCTAAATCTAGTAGCAAATAGAAACCATAATCAGCCGCACTCACCAACTCCTCTCCACCAACTTCACCCTCATCTCTGAGACGAGAGACCTCAACGCCCGCTAAAATCAGCTCCTGCTTTAGCTCGACAGCAACGAAGTCAAATACAAGCAACTTGCCGGTGCTTTGGCCATTGAATCTTACACTCAATACGTCATCCAACTGCTCTCTGGCTGCGAGCCCTTGTTAGAAGTCACTGCCCTCATCTTCTCAAGTTTGTCACAAGCCAGGTCCTGGGCCCTACAAAGCGGAGTTTCAGAACTCTCAGAGATGCTGGAATAGTGTTGGCTTAACCTCGGAAAGCTGGCAGAAATCACGCATAGGCTGTTCCCAAGGAGCCCCATGGTGGCCGTCCACCGCGGTTTCATCTAAGAAGCAGGATCTGACCCCTCAGATACTATCTATGGTCGCCTCTACGAATAAAACATCGACCTAAAAAACAAACTCTAACAAAACGATAAACAGGTCTTAGAACTGTAGCTCAAGCTAACAAAGCTCCTTCAGTAGCACGAGGGTTGTGACTCTAACTTTGATTCCTCTTTGCGGATGCTTGAACTAAGAGAGCAGCTGGCTCGAAAAAACGAGGAGATTTAAAGAATGAACGAAGAGTTTGCTTCCGAAATCGAAAAGTACAACACAGTGTACTAGGCGATGAAGAGAGAAATCGAAGATCTAAAGGACTACAAAGAGGTGGACTTAGTTGAGATGGTTTAGAAGCTTTAGACTGAGATAGTGAAGCTGCGGGAGGAGAAGGAAAGAGATTAGATACTGATTCGCTAGCTTCGCGAAAGAGGCCTCGGCAGCCACTTGTCTCCACATGGACGCAAGCCGAACTCCTACTCCAGGCTCTACTATTGATGGTGTGAGATGATATGATACGCAAAATAGATGATGTAGGAGAAGAAGGAAAGCTCTGATAACTATCTAGGATCACGAAGAGTACTGGTATTTGAGCTTCTTCTCGAAGTAGTCTGCTGGCAGGGTCAGCCCTTCGGCCAGTCCGTTGACTTTGCAGTAGTAGCTGTTGAGCTCATCGAACTGGATTGTTTTTGAGTGGTCAACATCGATCAGCTAAAAGATCATTTTTATCTACTCCTCAGTAAAAGACGAGTCAAGCTTTTTCAGAATTTTTTAGAATTAGTGGACTGTCAAGTTGCCGCTTCTGTCGGTATCGTAGGCGTAGAAAGTTTGGTAGAGAGTGAGGTTTTTGGTTGTGAGGATCCTGTGCAGTTTTACAAAGCACTTTTTGGCTTTCTGGTCCAAGGGACCCGTCAATTAGCCAGTAGCTTGCTCGATCTTGGCTGTTTCTTCTCCTTGCTTGATGAAACTTATCCTATTTTTCTACATCTCTTCGGTCAGCTCTTTCAAGGAGATGGTGCCATCTGTGTTGGAGTCCATTTTTTCAAAGAAAAAGGCTATTTCCTCTTTGTTTATTTTGGGGTGGATTTGTCTGAGGAACTGTGAAAATTGGTTAAAGTCGAATTCCTTGAGGTTTTTGTAGCCCAATCCTTCAAGCAACTTATTCAAATCAATGTTCTTGGAGTTGATCTAAAACCTGAGTTCTCCCATGACTCTCTTTAACTTATCCTCAAACTGTTTGTTCTCTTCGGCATATTTGTGAAAGTACCCTTCAAAGATGGGGTGAATGAAAACTTAGTCCCAGGACAGTCTTGCACTTTCCTGCAGCTTCAAAGTTTTGGTGATGAAATCTCTCGTGTTAGAGGAAAGGCTTGAGTTGATCTGCAAGGGTCTGCTTTCAATGTTTTTGATTAGCTCGTACTCGCTTTGGGCAGTCCAAGGGGTCTTCCCATGCAGCATCTCATAGAAAATGAAACCCACTGCCCAAACATCACATTTGGAGGTATACGCTTCTGACTTCAGGATTTGCAGAGGCATGTAAAGAGGCGTGCCGACCGAAGTTGCATTTTTCATTCTTTTTGAAGCATTTTTTTTGGCAAAGCCGAAATCGCCAATCTTTATTTTGCCCTTACTCATCAGCAAATTGGCCGGTTTGATGTCACTGAATTAGCATAGGCATACCGATGCACTATCCCCTCCCTGGTCAAAGAGATGAACCCATTGCAGATCTGGGTAAGTAAAGCCACGGCCTCGGTCTCTGTGATGATGTGCTTGACCTTGAGGTACTTCTCGAGATCCGAGTCACAGAGCTCCTGTATGATGTAGTAGTTGTTCGTACTCTACATCACGTCATAAACCCTCACGATGTTTTCGCATTTGAACAGTTGCAAGATCTGTATTTCGGAGAAGAAGGCAGCTTTGAGGTAGTCGTCGTGCTAGACTTGATAGAGGGGGGGGTACTGAGTTTTTTCTCGAGTATTTTGATGGCGCACTCGCGCTTCGTCCCATCCTGCTCCCCAAGGTAGACCTACGTCGTCAAGAAAGTACTGAACCGTAGGATCCCTTGCCCAGACACTTATTCATAAAAATGAGGTAGCCATTTATCTTTTTTTGAGCCATCGCCTTTCCACTGAATCTATATAATTATCTAAAACTATCCCAATCTACGCACCTAACCGACAACTTTCCAGCTACCAAATATATCAAATATAAATCAGAGTTCGCTTTGAGTTATTATAATTTATTGAGATTGAAATATCTAAGCCATGGATATTGAACTTATGATAACTGTCGCCAAAAAGGAACTCAGTGCTGCTTTCAAGAATTTCGACGTGGACAAATCTGGAGTGCTGGAAAAAAACGAGTTTGGCCATCTTTTGAAAAGAATTGCTGCTGCCTTCCACGTCTAAGAACCTTCATTTGCCGAAATAGACAATGTGGTGCAGGCACTGGATGTCAACGGAGATGGCAAGATCACTCGTGAGGAGTTCGAACAACTGATAGTTTAAATAGTAGAAATCATCCGCGAGTAAAGGGGGTCGGGTGGAGTTTAAGTCTGATACTATATAACCTATTTCAAGGAAAGGCCTAAAATCCAAGGCCTGGCCTCTTAAGCTTATATTTCTCATTTCCTTCGGGATTATAATATAGTTATGTAAGCCAACTGTTTGGTTTTTCCATCGCCCAAACAATATGACATTACCCCCATCCATGTACCAAGTGGCTGATCCAGGACAAAATACTGCTAATCCCTAGAAACTCGAATAATAACCGACACAGCCTTTATAATGCGCTATGTTCTGAGAACGCCTTTAGCAGCCAAGATGACTTCGCAGATTACCTCATCTACCGGGAAGAAGTCAGCCTGCCGAAAGGGGAGAGGACTCGCAAAAAGTCATAGACCCTGACCGAAGCGGGAAACGAGAATTCGGGAATACTCTAGGCCAGTTTGAACATTGAAGACAAAGTTAAGTGGGAAGAGTTCATTCCTTGCCTCTTCCTCACTGGATCCAAAACCAAAATCATCGTTTTCTTCCATGCCAATGGCTAAGACATCACCTCTGCCTATGACTTTCTGAGGCTGGTCAATCTTTAGACCCAGTACCCTGTTTTGGCCATGGAATATCGGGGCTATAGTGTCTACCAGGGGGAAACCACTCCCAAAAACATCGAAATTGACGCCTCCAGAGTCATAGAGTTCCTGCAGGCTAACAAAATATCCAGTGAATAGGTCATCCTTTTTGGGAGGTCCATCGGCTGCGCAGTAGCTTTGACTGTCACCCAAAAATATGCATTTCATAGCGCAATTTTATTGAGTCCTTTCCTCTCTCTCAAAAAGATTGCCAAGGATTTGTACGGAGGTTGTGCTGGAGCCCTAATGAAGTAAGGCTTTGACAATCAGTAGAATTGCAAGCAAATTCAATGCCCTTTGCTGATAATTCATGGTTCCAAAGACACTTTAGTGCCTTATGAGCACTCTTTGACACTAATGTCAGGGTGCCAATCATACTGTAGGCTAAAGGTTGTTGAGAACATGACTCACACCAAATTCAACTTTAGGCTAGACTTCATTAGGCATTTTACAAGATTTATGTCTGATCTGCAGTGATTTTATTTCATATGAATACTGATTTCTTCATTTTGGACCACTTCTTCTCTTTTGTCCTATACTTCACATCAACCCAAAAGCAACTTGGTTAAGATGAAGAGTTAAACTCTTTAACTTCATAACTCAGCCTAGGTCAAAAAAGGAGTATCTGTCATTAAGCTACAAAGGCACACTTTAACATTCCTGATGAGTTTATCGCTAGTATTTTAATGTTTACAGGGATTGTAAAGCTGGCGCAAGTTGATGACTACATCAGCCCAGGTCAGAACTGCATTCAACCCAAAATCATGAAGCAGGACAAGCAGCCAGAAAAGGCCACAGTCAGCCTCAACGACTGTCTCGCCTGCTCAGGCTGCATCACCAGCGCTTAGTCAGTGTTGATCGAACAGATGAGTGTCGCAAAGCTGCTGTCGCTCATGGACAACAAAGAAAGGCCAGCCGTGGTCTTGCTGGCCCCTCAAGTCATCGTGGCCCTGGCTCATAAATACCAAATGATCCCTGAGACTGTTTACCAGGTTTTGTCGGACTTCTTCAAAGGGAGGCTAGGGGTGAGCATGGTGCTTGATTTGTGGTAAGGCATCCAGTTGTGCCATGAGTTGGCTTATGAGTAGTTGTTGAGTCGCAAGGAAAAGACTTTGATCGGTTCGGAGTGTCCTGGGTGGGTGTGCTACGCTGAGAAAACCCTGACAGAACAAGTCGTCAAACTGATGAGCAGAGTGAAATCTCCACAGCAGATCCTAGCCCGGCTGATAAAGGAGAAGATGCCGGAAAGTTTGATAGTGACTGTGATGCCTTGCTACGACAAGAAACTGGAGGCCATTCGCTTCGAGATAGAGAAAGATGTGAAGTAGGTCGATATAACCATAACTACAGTCGAGTTGCTGGACCTCTATCAGAGTGTTGAAGGCTCACCTTTTGCAAAAAAACCAGAGGGCAGGCAGCTACACTTGGATAGATTCGTGTTCAGTGGAGTGCCCTTGTGCTTTGTCAAGGACCAAGCAGCCAACGGCTACATCTAGTTTCTGCTCAGTCGCATGGGCGGGAAAGACATCAAAAAAACAGAAGTCAAAAACAGCGATTTCGTGTAATACTCTGGAGTGGTTGGAGGCAATGTGGTCAAGATGGCAAAGTGCTATGGCTTTCGCAACATCCAGCGCGTGGTGCAACAGATCAAGAAGAACAAGTGTGAGTACATCTACGTGGAGATGATGGCCTGTCCTGGGGCATGCTTCTCGGGGGGAGGGCAGCCCAAAGTGGAAAACCTCAAGCCCAAGGAAATCATAGAGCAGATGCTGAAGATTGTGGAGAGCCAAACCAAGGACAATCTACCAGCCGAGGAGAAGCTGCCCTTGGAGATGAGCAGATTCACAGCCTAGTACAGGGTCATTGAGCAGACTCTAACTCAGGCAGTTATGAACTGGTGAGGCACTTGATCTTTCTACTTTATGGCCATGATTGCTCATGTTTGATTGAAAGGATAGCAGGTGATTTGCAAACTCATGAGATTCGTCTGTTGGCTATATATTTTATTTCTCATTTAAAAATTCTCTTAGAAAGGAATGTGTTCCAACAAAAATGGTCAAAAATTTGATAGATACATGAATGTAAGGTCGCCAAGTATTAACAAAATCAATTTGCCACTACAAAATAGTCAATTCAGGTAACACCCAGAAATAAGTACACTTTTGTCTCCAACCAAAACAAGTAAACCAACTGCAGTTCTAGCTAAAAGCAGCCAATAATCGCCACAGGCTTCCAAAAAGAATCACTAGAAACTGATGATTAAAAAACCACAGACTTCCAAGAAGCACATAGGAAAAAAACTCAAATAGACCATAGTGGAGGAAGTGAAAGAGTAGTAGACTAGCCCGGCACTTGAATTGAAAAAGCTTATGCCCAAAGTGTAAACAGTGATACTGGAGACCTACAAAGAATAGTATGCTCCTTTGAATCCTGACCAAACGGAAATCTGGACCAACGATTTTCTTGACTTCCTCAAGCTCAAAAATACCCTCAACCGCAAACCTGAACAGAGACGAGAGATGGAAGACAACGACGAAGACAAAAGCTACTCCAAATATTTCTATGGCAACATCCTTCAAAACGAATAGTTCCAGCAGTAGTTCCTCTACAACATAATGCAGAGACTTTGCGGCAAGATTAAAAGCACCAGACTCATATACCTCTGGAACCCTCTGCATAAAACTAACATTCACTAGTTCATTGATGAAAAGCCTAACTTGCTCTTTCTTGTTAGGACTGAACAAGGCTCCATATTGGCTGCTTTTACTCAAATGCCTTTCAAAAAACCATTCCCAGATTCGGGGCCTGGCGCTCTTATTTCGCTCACTAATAGAAAGGTTTTCCCAGTGAAACAAAATGCAAGAGCTATTTCTTATGACGGTACTTATGTGAGCTTTGGCAACTATGAACTTTTGATAAAGGGAAATGAGATTTCAAGCAATTTAGGAAACGCAGGTGGATTTTTTGAGTCGAAAGGTGAAAAAGCAAGGATTCTATTCAATTAAGGGCCCAAATCCACAACAAAAATCTTGTAGCTTTAAGTCTTCCAAATCTAGACTTGATTGATCATGATAAAAACTTCTCATAATATAACAAATTTACGACAACATGACTAGGCTAATACCTAACAACGAGATGATTACCTACCCTCTAACAGGTAAAAAAAGAACTAACGCAGGTTAAGATAGTTTTTCGATAATAAATAACACAAATTCACGAACTTTGTGCTCAGTCAAAGACACTGGTTTTTGCTGCTTTTCTTTTGAAACCCAATACTGACACTCCCATCGATTTAGACGTCCTCCGGCACCATAAACTTGGCATAGTTCAACTAATTAATCTCTCTTTTGAGGATGGAGAGTTCTGAAACTTCGAGAATGGGCTAATGCGGTTTTTCTGGACTTTCGTCCTTGATGCTGCCCCCTGACCTGTGCTTCTGCAGGGTCGGACTATGCGGAGACTAGTCATGGCTCTTGGACTTCTAGAGCTCGCCAATCCTCTTCTAAAGTCTCAGCTTGTCGTTGCTCAGCCGCTTCAAGTTCTAGCTGATAAACTTGTTCTCCTTGTTGAAGTTTTCAAGGTTGGATTTGAGTTCTGCGATGGCGGCCTCACCTTTGGCCAGACTGTCTTTGAGCTGCTGGTTGGCCTGCTGCAGCTGCGAGTTCTCATCCTTGAGGTCTTTGATGATCATGAACAGTTTTTCGATCTGGGTCTTGTTGTTGCTGACGAATTTGAAGTCTCTGTAGATTTATCTTTTCAGCGAGGCGATGTAGTCATAGCCATTCTTGGCCACCAGCAGGTCCTTGAAGTGCATCAGCGCAGACTCATCCAAGTAGCTCCTGTCACTGTCTTCACAGCCTATCAGCTCGATGTTGTCTATGATGAGCTACTTGACCTCAAAGTCGTAGCTGTGACGCTTCACATTCTTCTCCAGCTGCTTCATCTCCTTCTTGAGCATCTGCAGCTCTTCCTGGAGGGCGGCTACCTCGGCCATGAGCCCCTGCTCTCGATCGTTCCAGTCTTCCCTGAGTTGGGACAACTCCTCCTCGTGGAGCTGCTGGATCTGGCTGAGTGAGTGATGGGTTACAGGACCTGCATAAAGGACTGGTGGGCCTTGTCCTTGAGCTGGACAATCTGCGCCTGCATGTCCTCTTTGGAAGTTCTGCAAGCAGAGCAGACGAGATTGCTGTCCTCGTCGGTCTTGAAACTGCGGCTGGAGTAGGTTTTGCTGTTGTTCACCTGCTTCTCCCTCCCCAAAGATGACATCTATTATATTATGCAATTTATTCAGCCTGCTCCACAACCACCCACTCCACCCCACACCCCACCTCTCTCCTCTCTCCTCCCTCTTCACTCTTCACTCTTCCCTCTTCGGGGGGTTTTAGTTGCCTGTGTTTGCTAGTATTTATCGCTGACTAGTTTTATTGTGTTTCTGGTTGAGCAATAAGGATGATCGAGTGGAACCAAAATGCTTGGAAGGTTGAGAGGGGATGGGATGCACAGATGTTTGTTGGAGGGTCAGGGGTAAATAAAGCTAGTCTTGGAAGTCAGATTGGAGAGAATGGAATATCGCATGTTGGTGAGAGCAGAGCG
>Ga0316217_10004501_pt1 | contig 15007 bp, 14 predicted proteins | sample 1anoAmetaG_FD_203633 | JGI IMG/M metagenome (GOLD analysis project Ga0316217, IMG submission 203633) | Freshwater microbial communities from Trout Bog Lake, Wisconsin, USA - 1anoA | ecosystem: Environmental > Aquatic > Freshwater > Lake > Hypolimnion/Profundal zone | place: USA: Wisconsin... | reverse complement strand
AAGTCTCGATGTCGAGATCGTTGGTAGGTTCGTCGAGCACCAGAACATTCGATGCGACGGCAAGGGCTCGCGCCAGCATGAGTCGGCCGCGTTCGCCGCCCGACAATTTTCCGATTGGCGTGCGCGCCTGCTCAGGCGCGAACAAGAAGTCCTTCATATAGCCGATGACGTGCTTCTTCTCGCCATTCACGTCGACATAATCGCTGCCCCCTCCGGTCAAGGCGTCGACGAGCGTCGTTGTCGGAGCCAGGGTGGCCCGGCGCTGATCCAGCGTCGCCATGACGATTTGCGAACCCAGCCGTATGACGCCGCTGTCGGGCGCAAGCTGGCCTGTCAGCAAATTGATAAGCGTTGTCTTGCCCGCGCCATTCGGACCGATGATACCCAACCTATCGCCGCGCATGATCCGCAACGACAGATTGGCGACGATGGGACGACCATCGAAGGCCTTCGAGGCGCCTTCCGCCTCCATGACGAGAGCGCCTGACGCCTTTGCATCCTGGAGCGACATGCTCGCCACACCCAAAGCTCGGCGCGCTTCTCGTTTGGCGCTTCGCAATCCCGCGAGTTCCGCGACGCGGCGGACGTTCCGCTTGCGGCGGGCCGTCACGCCGTAGCGCATCCAATGCTCTTCCGCGACGATCTTGCGATCGAGCTTGTGGCGCTCGATTTCTTCATCTTCCAGCTTCTGATCCCGCCACGTCTCGAAAGCCGCGAAGCCCTGGTCCAGCCGCCGCGTGACTCCCCGGTCCAGCCACACGGTCGCCCGCGTCAGGTCCGCGAGCAGTCGCTTGTCATGGCTGATCAGGGCGAAAGCCGCCCGCATTTGGGACAATTCCTTCTCCAGCCACTCGATGGCGAGCAGATCGAGATGGTTCGTGGGCTCGTCGAGAAGGAGAATGTCCGGATCGGCGGCGAGCACCCGCGCAATGGCCGCCCTTCGCGCCTCGCCGCCGGACAGCGTTGAAGGATCGCCGTCGGGATCCACGCCGAGATCTCCCATCAGGGCGCGCGCGCGGTAGGCCTCGTCGGGATCGTCCAGGCCGCCGAACACAAAATCCTTCGTTGTCGCGTAGCCCGACAAATCCGGTTCTTGCGGGAGATATCGCATGCGCGCTGTCGGTTGCGCGAAGCGGACGCCGTCCTCCCCGAGGCGTTCACCCGCTGCGATGCGCAACAAGGTGGATTTCCCCGACCCATTGCGTCCAACAAGCGCGATTCGATCTCCCGGCGAGATCGTGAGTTCCGCACCGTCCAGCAGCGGAGCGCCGCCCAATGTCAAGCGGATGTCGCGAAGTTGCAATTGTGGCGGCATTTAAAGCACACTCGTTGGAGAACGTTTCGCCGAGGCATAGAGCGGCGATCAGGAAAGGGAAAGGTCCGCGATGGAACCGACCGTAGCGCACATCCTGCAAAACCTACGCACGTATCGCGAAAGCGGACTTCCAAAATCCGTACCCGATCAGTTCGCCCGAGACAGCCTACGTTTTTCAAAAAACCACATCGAGTTCGACGATCTTCTCTTTGACTTCTCGAAACAGCACGTCGACGAGACCGTGATCTCCCAGCTTGTTGAACTGGCTGTCGCCGTTCGCCTCGAGGACAAGCGTGACGCCATGTTCCGCGGCGATATCGTCAACATAACCGAAAAACGCGCCGCACTGCACACGGCGCTGCGCGATCCCAGGGGTCACCCCGTGTTGGTGGGCGGACAAGACGTCGTCCCGGAAATTCTCGCCGAACGTGTAAAAATGCTGACCTTCGCCGAAGATGTGCGCGAGGGGCGCCTGCGCGGCGCGCTGGGACAGCCGATGACGGATATCGTCAATATCGGCATCGGCGGATCTGACCTCGGGCCCGCGATGGCGACTCGGGCTTTGTCGCCATATGCGCCTTCGCATCTGCGCAGCCACTTCGTGTCCAACGTCGACGGCGCCGATATCGCGGACAATCTTCGCGGGCTCGATCCCGCCAGAACTCTTTTCATCATTTCCTCAAAGACTTTCACGACCCAGGAAACGATGACCAACGCCCGGAGCGCCCGCGCGTGGATCGTCGCGGCGCTGGGAGAACACGCGGTCTCGGACCATTTCGCCGCCGTGTCGACGCGAATCGACAAAGTGGCGGAATTTGGCATCGAAGGATCCCGCGTATTCGGCTTCTGGGATTGGGTCGGCGGCCGTTATTCCATCTGGTCGAGTATTGGCCTGCCGCTGGCCATCGCCATCGGCGCGGACAATTTTCAGCTGTTCCTCAATGGTGGCGCCGACATCGACAGACATTTCCGGACAGCTCCCCTTGCGCACAATATCCCGGCGTTGATGGGACTGCTGAGCGTCTGGAATCGCAATGTCCTCGGCTACGCCTCGCAGGCGGTCATTCCCTACGATCAACGCCTGCTTCGCTTCCCCGCCTACCTCCAGCAGCTGCAAATGGAGAGCAACGGGAAAAGCGTAAGAACAGATGGATCGTCGGCGGAGCTCGCGACGGGGCCGATCGTCTGGGGCGAGCCCGGCACGAACGGCCAGCACGCTTTCTTCCAATTGCTGCATCAAGGGACGGAAATCTGCCCGGTCGATTTCCTCGTGGCGGCCACGCCTACTCAAGCCGATGCTCATCATCACGACTTGCTTGTGGCCAACGCTCTGGCGCAAGGCGAGGCGCTTATGCGCGGCAGATCCCGGGACGAGGCTGAACGAAACACCGCCGCGCAAGGCGTCTCGGCAGCCGAGGCCGCACGCCTCGCGCCTCACAAGACCTTCTCCGGCTCGCGACCTTCGACGACAATTCTCTACAACAAGCTCACCCCGCGGACTCTGGGTCGTCTGATCGCGCTGTACGAGCATAAGGTCTTCGTCGAGGCCGCAGTCTGGGACATCAACCCGTTCGATCAATGGGGCGTCGAACTGGGCAAGGAGTTGGCGTCCCGACTGGCGCCCATCGTTTCCGATCCGACGGCCGACGTTAGCGCGCTCGATTCCTCGACAGCGGGACTTATTGCGCACATGCGGGCGCTGCGCGCCAAATCGACGTGAAGGCGGCCTCCCGCATCAAGCCGGCGACACCTTTCGGGTCGCCTGCTTGAGCCAGGCTCTCGTCGCCGCGTCAACTCGCGGCGACAATGTCTTGCGGACCCACGCATGGTAGCGGTCGAGCCAGGCCGTTTCCTCCGGCGTAAGCATTTTCGGCTCCACGGCGCGCAGATCGATAGGAGCCAAAGAGATGGTCTCGAAGCCCAGCATTTTCCGTTCGGCCCCCGGAATGTCGCGGCTCTCGACAACGACGAGATTTTCAAGCCGGATCCCAAAGCGCCCGGCGGCGTAATATCCCGGCTCATTCGAGAGAATCATGCCCGGTTCCAGCGCCACCGTTCCCGTCTTGGCGATCCTTTGCGGACCCTCGTGAACCGACAAGAATGCGCCGACGCCGTGGCCCGTGCCATGGTCGAAATCCAGTCCCGCCTGCCACAGCGCCTGTCTCGCGAAAGCGTCGATCTGGGCGCCGCTGACGCCAACCGGAAACACGGCTCGGGCGATAGCAATGTGGCCTTTCAGGACGCGCGTGAATCGATCCCGCATTTCTTTGGACGGCGTCCCAACCGGGATTGTGCGCGTGATGTCCGTGGTACCGTCCTGGTATTGCGCACCGCTATCGATGAGAAAAAAACCTTTGCCAATGGAGAGGTTCGACGCCTCGCTGACCCGATAGTGGGGGATCGCGGCGTGAGGACCCGCTGCGGCGATCGAGGGAAACGACAGTTCCCTGAGTTCGCCGGTTTCGGCGCGAAACGCCTCCAGAGCGAGCGCGGCGGAGATTTCCGTAAGTCGCCCTTTCGGAGCCTCATCGTCGAACCACGCGAGGAATCGGACCATGGCGGCTCCGTCCCGAACGTGCGCTTCCCGAATGCCCGCGAGTTCGGCGCCGTTTTTCTTCGCCTTCAGTAGGGAAATCGGATCCTGCCCAATGTGCGCGTCGCCTTTCGTGCGCAGCAGACTCTGTGCAAGCTTGGCCGGTCCGGTCGAGGCGTCGAACAACACCGTCGCTTTCCGTTTCCCCAGCGCTTCAACAAAGCCCAGCAGGCGCTCGGGCTCTTCAATGTCGGCCAAACTCGACAATCGATCGCGCACGGAATTCGACAACTTCCGCGCATCGATGAAAATGGTCGGGCGCCCGTCTCGCGGTATGAAGGCGAAGCTCAGGGGCAGCGGCGTATGCGAAACGTCGGACCCGCGAATATTGAAAGCCCAGGCGACGTTGTGCGCGTCCGACACCAGCAGGCCGTCGACCCGCTGCAGCCGCGCTTTAACCGCCTTGATCTTGTCCTCGGCGCTCTCGCCGGCGAGTTGGCTTGGGTAAAGCGAAACCTGCCCCAGCGGCGGTGACGGCCTGTCGCTCCAGATCGCGTCGACAGGATTCGAATCGACCTCAACCAATTCAGCGCCAACCAGGGCACATGATTTTATAAATTTGTCGATAGATTCCTGCGTATGGAGCCACGGGTCGTAACCCAGCCTGTCGCCGGCGGAAAGATGCGACTCCAGCCACTGAGAGGGCGAGATGTCTGCCAGATTCAGCGCTTCCACAACAGTGCTGTCGATCTGTTGCGGCGCCTGCACCGTGTATCGACCATCGACGAACAGCGCCGCTTTGTCCCGAAGTACGATCGCAAGTCCCGCCGATCCCGAAAATCCCGTAAGCCACAGAAGCCGTTCGCTGGACGGCGGCACGTATTCGTTCTGATGTTCGTCGGAGCGTGGAATCAGAAAGCCGGTCAATTGTCTTCGCTGCAATTCCCGACGGAGCGCGCCGAGGCGCTCGGCGCCGTGTTCCGGCCCTCCCTGAGCAGCAAACGATTGAAAACGGCTCTGCACGCGAACCTCCGCGAAACCCATCACGCCGCTGGCGCATCCGTCACGACATGGCCGATGAACGGCAATTCGCGATAGGCATGCGCGACGTCCATGCCGTACCCCACCACGAAGACATCGGGGCAGACAAAGCCGACATAGTCCGCTTCAAGCGGCACTTCCCGTTTGCCCGGCTTCTGAAGCAATGCGCAAACCAGGACGCGCCGCGCCCCTCTGGCCGTGAGCAAATCCTTGGCGAACGCGAGGGTGCGTCCCGATTCCAGAATATCGTCCACAAGCAGAATATCGCGATCGCGGACCGAGGACTCGATGTCGCGAAGGATCGTCACGACTCCCGAGGAAACCGTTCCATCCTTGTAGCTCGAGAGATGGAAAAACTCGACGTGAGGTTCAAGACCGACTCGGTGAAGATCGCGCAGCAGATCCGCCGCAAACATGAAGGAACCCTTCAGGATAGCGACCACCAGAAGATCGCGCGGCTTGGCCTCGGCAATTTCCTTGGCCAGCGAAAGATTTCGCTCCGCTATCGTCTGTTCATTGAAGAGAACCCTGACTTCCGTCGCCTTGACCATAACCCCTCCCGAAACCCGGCGGACTAATGGCCCGCAGCGACCATAGTGACGATGGCGTCAACAACCCCGGCAGGCGGGGATTCGAGCCGAGCCGAGAAATTAACCCGTTCTCCGGCTCCAAGGCGAGTCTGGGAAGGATGGGTAATCCAAGCATAGCGCTCGATCCGATCTGGGCCAACCAGAGAAATCTTTATATCGCTCGACTTCACGGCCTCGGAAGCTCGATTGGTCAGCATCCCCTCGACAACTAACGTCGACCTGTCATCGAAAGATACAATCTTGGCTTTGACGTCTTCGATCGCCAGACCATCTCGCGGCGCCACCCATTCCGTAATTTGCGTCATAACCTTCAGATAGGGCGCGGCTACCGTCAATCGTTCTCGACCGATACCCATCCCTAATGCGACGACCAGCGACAACATCAGCAACGGTCTTCTGAAGGCCCGAGCGAGCCGCCAGCTCCCCCGGGGCGGCGATCGCGTCGCGCCCGCGCGCCCCGACATGGGTTGCATGCCGTGATACGCCAGAAGCCGCGCGTGAGCCCTCGATTTTTCGCTTTCGACACGCATGGTGTAGAGGTAGTCGAGTTGCTGTTCCGGGAACATGAGAATGCCGAATCACGTGGGCGGCGGTCGTTGACCGCGACATTGGTGTATTGGGCTCGGCAGGGGTTAAGGCTGCGTTAACTATGTCCAAGGGTACTGCCTGAGAGGCGCCGTGCTGCGGTTTGAAAACGTCGGGTTACGCTATGGGATCGGCCCCGAGGTGCTGCGCGATGTTAGTTTCACGATCGCCCCCCAGAGCTTCCAATTCCTGACCGGCCCGTCCGGAGCCGGCAAAACCACGCTGCTGCGCCTCATGCTTCTGTCGCTTCGACCGACCCGAGGCCGCATCCATGTGTTCGGCCAGGACGCCTCGAAGCTGGACAAAAACGCTCTCACCGCTCTGCGTAGACGCATTGGCGTGGTGTTCCAGGACTTTCGTCTGCTCGATCATCTCACCACCTACGAGAACGTTGCATTGCCCCTGCGGGTCATGGGTCGCGCCGAAGGAAGTTATCGATCGGAGGTCGTGGAATTGCTGCGCTGGGTTGGCCTCGGCGAGCGGATGAATGCCCTGCCCGCCGTTTTGTCCGGCGGCGAGAAGCAGCGCGCGGCCATCGCGCGGGCCCTGATCGTCCGGCCCGAACTCTTGCTCGCGGACGAACCGACGGGCAATGTCGATCCCGCGATGGCGTGGCGCCTGTTGCGCCTGTTCGTGGAACTGCACAAATCTGGAACCGCCGTCGTCATCGCCACCCATGACCTGGCGCTAATGAATCAGTTTGGATATGCGCGCCGTCTCGTCGTCGGCGACAATCGACTGACGGTTTTCGAACCGGAAGACGAGTGAACGCCATGACCGCCGAGCTCGCAGACCCGCAACCTGGCCCTGCCATAAAGCGCGAGATGCCGCTGGTCCCCGAGGATTCCGTCGCCAGCCGGGCGCTGGTGATCGTCATCGCAATCATGACATTCTTGGCATGTTTGACCGCCGGCGCCGCCCTCTTGGTCAGTGACGCGTCGCAGGGCTGGCGCGACGCGGTCGGTCGGAACGTCACCATCCAGATACGCCCCCGCGCCGGGCTGGATCTTGAACAGGCCGTCGCGAAGGCGGCGGAGGCCGCCGTCAAAGCCCCCGGCGTCGCCTCCGCCAAACCCATGACCCTGGCAGATTCGCAACGTATGCTCGAACCTTGGCTGGGGAAGGGCATCGACCTCGCGCAATTGCCAATTCCGCGGCTCGTCGTGGTCGAAATGAAAGAGGGAAGCGGGTCCGATCTCCGGCCCCTCCGCGAAGCGCTGGCTGCGGCGGCGCCCTCGGCAAGTGTCGACGATCAGAGCGTTTGGCTGAATCGGCTCAGCATCATGGCCAGCGTCATCGAAATTTTCGCAGCAGGAATATTCGCGCTCGTCATCGTCGCCATGGCGACAGCGGTCGGCTTCGCGACGCGAGGAGCCATGGCGGGAAATCGCGAAATCATGGAGGTGCTGCACTTCGTCGGCGCTGCGGACATTTACATCGCGGCGCAATTCCAGTCACACTTTATCCGGGTGGGGTCACGGGGCGCCATTATCGGAGGAGGCGCAGCGGCGGCGTTCTTTGCAACCGGTTCCCTGCTTTCCGCCCTATGGACCCGATCCACAGGCGGCGAGGAAATTGCCGCGCTGTTCGGGGCTTTCGCTCTCGGTTTATTCGGCTATTTTGCGATTGTCGCGATCGGCATCGCCATAGCGTTGCTGACCGGCTATCTCTCACGCTTCATCGTCTTTCACCACTTGCAAGGGCTGTCTTGATCCAAGAGAGCGCCGCCCGGCAGTTCCGAACGGTTGTCCCATGCTTGCTGTGCGTTCGCTGATCTTCAACATCGCCTTCTACTTCGCTTTGATTTTACTCATGATTTTAGGCCTTCCCCTTCTGGCGGCCGGCCGGAGCGGGGTATTTTTCATGGCGCGTCTTTGGGGCGCGACTTCCGTCTGGCTCCTCAGGACCATCTGCGGTTTGCGCGTGGAATATCGCGGCGTGGAAAACATTCCGCCGGGCGGTTTCATTCTGGCCGCCAAGCATCAGTCGTTTCTCGAGACCTTCGCTCTGCTGAAATATGCCCCCGACTTCGCGATTGTCCTCAAGCGGGTCTTGGTGTTTATCCCTCTCTTCGGTCTTTACCTCAGCGTGTCGAAACAGATCGCGATCGACCGATCCAAAGGGCGCAGCGCGCTCTCCCAAATTGTCGCGCAAGCAAAGCCGGTAATCTCGGCGGGGCGACAACTTTTCATTTTTCCTGAAGGCACCCGCAGGCCCGCGGGCGCGCCGCCCGCCTACAAGTTTGGCGTGGCGGCGCTTTACGAGGACACTCAGGCGCCTGTTGTGCCTGTGGCGCTCAACACCGGCTTGTTCTGGGGGCGGCGCGGCTTTCTGCGAAGGCCCGGCGTCGCCGTCATCGAATATCTCGAGCCGATCGCCCCTGGCCTCGATAGGGCGGAATTTATAGCGCGTCTCCAGGAACGAATTGAAACCGCCTGCCATCGCCTGAACGCGGAAGCCATAGCGGCAAATCCGGAACTGGCGAAAATCCTGAAACTCGGCGAGAGCGGTGTCCCTTCCACTCCGTCTGCCCGCTCACGCGAGGCTTGACGTAACCGTCTCATATGTTCTATTTTTGTTCTCACGCTTCGACGGAGCCGATGGCCATGTTTGACCCGAGAACGAAACCACACGCCTGCGCCGGGACGGTCGACCAGCCCCTGCTAACGCCCATGGCTTCCAATATTTCGCCAGTGTCTTTCGAGGCCGATGGGGTTGCCGACAATTTCCGTCTTTGGTGCGGGTCTTCGCGCCAACGTTATGTCTTTTCCGTCTATGCGGCCCAGGATTGTCCGGCCTATGAGAACGCTGTCGCCATTCTCGCCCTTGTCGCCGAGACCGGCCAGCGACAAGCGCTCGGATGTATCGACACCGGCGCCATTCCGGAATTGGCGATGTCGGCGCTCATGCGCAGCGCGAAGGGGGAGTCAGGCCGTCTCGAAATTCATGTCCATCTCTGCGCCCGCTCCCAAGCGGCGCGACACGACTTGATGCGGGATCTCGGAATCGCCTTGGCGGCCTAGGCAACCGTCTCGGCAAGAAACGCAAGTTCGGCGTCTTCAATGCCCAAAGCCTCGAGATGCCGGTACGTATTCAGGACGTATTCCACGTTTGGGCCCGAAATCCCTCGGCCTTGCCGCACCAGCTCGACCAAGGCCGTGGGCTCCATCGGAGCCGCATATTGAGAGTGTTGCGGGTCCGCGATGTAGGTTACCGCCTTGACCGGTTTTCCATTGTCGAGAACCGCGTCCACCACGGTCTCGATATAGACATCGGTAACAAGTTCTCGTTCCCGCAAATAGGAGATCGTCGACGACTTCTGCATCGCCGCCACCCTGAAGGCGACGCCGACGCACTCGCCGCCCCGGTCCAGTCCCAACACGAGTCCCGGCCGCTCCCGCGTACCCCGGTAAACATGGGAGAAGACACACAGACGCCGCCGGTATCCCTCGATCCGCGCCACGCGACGCTCTTCAAAACTGAAACCTGGGCGCCACATCAGCGAACCGTAGCCGAACACCCAAAGATCTTCGTCGGAGACATCCATGGATCCGGCCATAATTCAGTTCGCCGTGTCTTCGCCGTCGTCCACGGGCAGGGCGCGTCGCCCAAAATCGGGAGCGCGAGTCTCTTGACCCAGATCGACTATTCCGCGCCGAATTGCCCGGGTCCGTGTGAACAGATCGAACAACCCATCCCCATCGCCACGTCGAATCATGCGTTGCAATGCTGTGAGGTCCTCCGTGAAGCGCCCCAACATCTCCAGCACGGCATCCTTGTTATGAAGAAACACGTCGCGCCACATGGTCGGATCTGACGCCGCTATACGGGTGAAATCGCGAAAGCCACCCGCCGAGAACTTGATGACTTCAGACTGTGTAACTTGCTCGAGATCGGCAGCTGTACCCACGATATTATAGGCGATCAGGTGGGGAACATGGCTGGTGATCGCCAGCACGAGATCATGATGTTGCGGCGTCATGACCTCGACATTCGATCCCATCGATGTCCAAAGTCGCCTGACGAGATCGACCGCTTCCTCGTCGACTTTGGACGGCGGCGTGAGAATGCACCAGCGATTCAGGAACAGCGTCGAGAAGCCCGCTTCCGGTCCGGACTGCTCCGTGCCGGCCACGGGATGAGCCGGCACCAGACGCACGCTTTCGGGCAAGAACGGAAGAACGGCCTCAATGACAGCGCTCTTGACCGAACCGACATCGGACACGATCGCCTTCGCCCGGAGATGACCGCCGATCTCTTCAGCGATCGCGCTGTTGGCCCCCACAGGTGCGCAAAGAATTACGATATCCGCATCGACCACCGCGCTCGCACAAGACAAATCGTAGCCATCGCCCAAGCGCAGCGCTCGCGCGCGATCCAGCACTTCGCTCGAGCGGTCGCAAAGCACCAGCGACCTCGCAATATTTTGTCGCCGAACCGCCCGAGCGATCGAGGAGCCGATCAAACCGACGCCGATAATCGTCATGCTTCCAAACAGGGGCTCGGCGAGCCGCGCGCCTAAGCTGTCAGGCACTTTGACGATCCTTCAGAAAGCTTTCGAGTGCAGCCAGAACGCCCAGGTTCGCCTCCTCCGTCCCAAGCGACAGCCTCAATGCGTTCGGCAAGCCGTAGCCGCCGACGGCGCGCAGCACGTAGCCGCGGGCGCTCAGGAAGGCGTCGGCGGCCTTGGCCGTATGTCGCCCGGCCGGCTCGAAGTGGACCAGCAAAAAATTTCCCACGCTCGGCGTCACTCGAAGCCCGAGTCGCTGCAATCCGGAACTCATCCTCTCGAGCCATACCGTATTGTGCCGCGCGGCCGCCTCGATATGCCCTTGATCCTCCAGCGCGGCCACGCCGGCCGCCTGGGCCGCGCCGTTGACATTGAATGGCCCTCGCAGCCGGTTCAGCGCCGACATCACTTCGACCGGCCCGTAAGCCCAACCCAGCCGCAAATTCGCCAAGCCGTAGATCTTCGAGAAGGTCCGCGTCATCACCACATTGGAGCTACGCGAAACGAGCTCCACGCCGGACGCGTAATCGTTCCGCGAGACATATTCCGCATAGGCGGCGTCGAGAACCAGAAGCACGTTGCCAGGCAGCGCGGCGTGCAGCCGACTCACCTCGGAAAACGGCAGATATGTCCCCGTCGGATTATTCGGATTTGCCAGAAACACAACGCGAGTACGCTCTGTGACCCGCGCCAGCATTTCATCGACAGACGCCATCAGATCGGCTTCCGGCGCAACGACCGGCGTCGCGCCGGCCCCGCGTATCGCTATCGGATAGGCAAGAAAGCCATACTGACTATAAAGCCCCTCATCCCCCGGGCTCAAATAGACCTGAGCGATCAACGACAGGATCTCATCGGAACCGTTGCCGCACAGGATGCGATCCACATCCAAACCATATCGACGAGCTATCGCCTCGCGCAGCTTCTGCGCGGACCCGTCGGGATATAGCGCCAGCGAACCCGCTTCTCGGCGAAACGCCTCCACCGCCGCCGGGGACGGCCCCAACGGCGACTCATTCGACGAAAGCTTGAACACCCGATCCAAACCTGCAACGCCGCTCTTCCCCGGGACGTAGGCGTCGATCGCCATGACCTCGGGGCGTGGAACAGGGCGTAATTCGCTTTTCGTTGTCATGATTTTGTCCGGTATTCCTCAACCCTTGACCTGCGAGGCCGCTTCAAATCTCCGAGCGTGCGAACCAACCTCGGACGACCTCACATCCTCGGCCTTCGCCCCCTTCAAGGCTACAGTCACTGCCTCCGGGGCGACGCTGCCAGGGCGCGCGACAAGCAACGACAATCCGACGCCATCAGCGACGTTACCGACGATCTCGGCGCCGAGTTTCGCGAGCGTCTCGGGGTAATCTCCGCGCCACCGATCCAAGGTGATCCCTTCAAGCACGACATCCCTCGCGCCGCCATCGGGAAGCGGCCGCGAAATCACGAACACGGGCAGCCCCGCTGGGTGATCGGCGCGCTCGACAAACGGCAGTCTGGCAATCACTTTCGGGGCCTCGGGAGCCGCAAGCCGTCGCCACCAGGCAGTGCCCCCGGGAGCGCCCTCCAGAGAAAACATGCCGAGATCGCCGACACTCTGACTTACCGCGTCAATAACGCCAATCGGCCCCATATGAGGGACGCAGGGGACCGTGAAACCAAAGTGAAACCTGGCGGAGTCGCGAATGGTAGCGTCGCCGCGGGAAACATCGACATGAACGGAATAGGGCGCCTGAACATATGTGAAGGTGGAGATTATGATTCGCCAGATGCCTTCGATCGTATCGAGCGGCAGCAATCCACGATGCCGCTCCACCATCGCCTTCATCATCGACGCTTCACGAGCGGGCCGAAATGCGGACCCGCCTCCTTGTCGCCCCTTGATCTCGATCAGAGACTCAATAATCTCGCCTCTCTCCATCAGAAGAGCGTGCATCTGCCCGTCAATCCGGTCGATTTCCACCCTCAGCTTGGCAAGTGACTCTGCAGCAGTCTCTGACACGGCTCGCCCACCCCTACTCAGGTGTTCATGGAGTCGAAGAAATTCGAGTTCGTCTTCGTTTCTCTCAGCTTCCCAAGCAGGAACTCGATCGCATCGACCGTTCCCATCGGATTGAGGATGCGGCGAAGCACGTACATCTTCTTGAGGATATCCGGCGGGACCAGCAATTCCTCCTTGCGGGTGCCCGAACGCGTGATGTCCATGGCCGGGAACGTGCGCTTGTCCGACACCTTGCGGTCAAGAATGATTTCCGAATTGCCTGTACCCTTGAATTCCTCGAAGATCACTTCGTCCATCCGCGACCCGGTGTCGATCAGCGCCGTCGCGATGATCGTCAAAGATCCACCCTCTTCGATATTTCTGGCCGCGCCGAAAAACCGCTTGGGACGCTGCAGCGCATTGGCGTCGACGCCGCCGGTCAAAACCTTACCGGACGAAGGCACCACGGTATTATAGGCTCGTCCCAGACGCGTGATGGAGTCGAGGAGGATGACCACGTCGCGTCGATGCTCGACCAAACGTTTCGCTTTCTCGATCACCATCTCCGCGACCTGGACGTGGCGGACCGCGGGTTCATCGAAGGTCGACGAAACGACCTCGCCCTTGACCGACCGTTGCATGTCCGTGACTTCCTCGGGACGCTCGTCGATCAACAACACAATCAGATAGCACTCAGGATGATTTGCGGTCACGGATTGCGCGATGTTCTGCAGCAGAACGGTCTTGCCGGTTCGCGGTGGCGCGACGATGAGCGCGCGTTGGCCCTTGCCGATCGGTGAGACAATATCAATCACCCGGGACGAAAAATCCTTTCGGGTCGGATCCTCAACTTCCAGGCGCAACCGTTGATTCGGATACAGAGGCGTCAAATTGTCGAAGTGAACCTTGTGACGCGTCTTCTCCGGATCCTCAAAGTTGATCGCGTTGCATTTGAGCAGCGCGAAGTAACGCTCGCCCTCCTTCGGGCTTCGGATTACGCCCTCGACGGTGTCCCCGGTTCGCAGACCTAGGCGGCGAATTTGCGAGGGGGATACGTATATGTCGTCGGGACCGGGAAGGTAGTTGGCATCCGCCGATCGCAAGAAGCCAAACCCATCCTGCAGGATCTCTACAACGCCTTCGCCGATGATCTCGACTTCCCGATTGGCGAGTTGCTTGAGAATAGCAAACATCAATTCCTGCTTGCGCATGATCGATGCGTTCTCAACCTCGTTCTCTTCGGCGAACGCCAAAAGTTCGGTCGGCGATTTCTTTTTCAGGTCTTTAAGCTTGATTTCCCGCATAGGGCTATTCCTGCGCGCTGCGGCCGGATGAGCGCAGCTTGATGACAAATAGGAAGGCGAACCGCTGCTGATGAGCTTGCCTTGCCCCCGCAAACATTTTTCGATGCTGATCGGAAAATACGAGCGGGACAAGCGTCCGCGAAAGGTGGGGGTTCCGCTTACCGCGAAGCGAGGGAATTTTCAACGTGCGTTATTGCGCAACGGCGACCTAGAGCGGTTTCACCACGACGAGAATGACGATCAGCATCATCAGGACGGTCGGTATCTCATTAATAATACGGTAAAATCGACCCGATTTTGTGTTCGTGTCGGTTGCGAAGCGGCGCACGCAGGCCATGAGAAAGCCGTGTAGGGCCGACATCGCGAGGACCAGGGCAATCTTTATGTGCAGCCATGGCGACGCGATTTCGCCGAAACCGTAGGCCAAAAGGGGACCGGTGATCCATACAGCTATCATCGCCGGCGTCATAATGGCTTTGGCCAGCCGCCGCTCCATGATCTTGAACGTTTCCGACAGCTGAGATCCTGTGGCAGCCTCGGTGTGGTAGACAAACAATCTCGGCAGATAAAACAGTGCCGCCATCCAAGCGATGACGCTCATGATGTGAGCCGCTTTCAGCCACAAGATCCATTCCACCATGTCGTTCGCTCGATTCTTGAGACGTGTCGCGCTCCAGTCGCGCCGTCCGCACGTTATCGCTAGCCGACGGCGACGTCAGCCTCACGAGCGGGTTAAATATATTTACGAGAGACTCTAGAGATTTTCATTGTCTGTTAACCCCTGCAATACACTCATCCTTAATTTTCCCTTAACGCCGCAGCGCTCGCCACCTCCGGAATGCCATCTCCCGGCTTCGTCCACCGTTGGGGAAAATGTTCGGAAATCTGATATACTTCAATGATTTACCAGTTGTTTCCGCTGTGTGTCGCGGGCGATATCCCCGCAGTTCTTCGGGCTGACCGAGAAATCCGCGATTTCATCCTCGCGGCTCCGACCTGTGGATGAAACCGCGGGTTATCCGCCCGCCACGCGTGAGGTTCCTGTTGGCTTCGGGTTGTCCACGGCTGTCCACAGCGCGTCTGCGAGGTTATAAAGTCACGCGCGGAACTGGGCGGATGGCATGGGACGCAGCTATTTTCATTTACATCTC
>Ga0316217_10004500_pt1 | contig 15007 bp, 5 predicted proteins | sample 1anoAmetaG_FD_203633 | JGI IMG/M metagenome (GOLD analysis project Ga0316217, IMG submission 203633) | Freshwater microbial communities from Trout Bog Lake, Wisconsin, USA - 1anoA | ecosystem: Environmental > Aquatic > Freshwater > Lake > Hypolimnion/Profundal zone | place: USA: Wisconsin... | reverse complement strand
ATTGCTAATCGGTATTTCATCGCTTTGGTTCTATCTTTCGACCAAAAGATTCTAATTGAATGGTGTATTAGTCATTAATCTGCCCTAGGCCAGAAAATCTTGTTAATGTTCATAAGGATGAAAAACATAATGACAACCAAAATCATTGTAAAAACGAATGATTAGGATCTGCTCATTTTATTTTCCCTTAACTTTTAGTATTCTGGTCTATTTATTTATATTATATTTAATACGCTGCGATCCTTCCTAGGGTCCAAGCTATTTGGCGATAACCGGAACACCCTCATAAGGTTGATGACATTAAGAGGATTAATGTTCTTCAAACTAAAATGCTTTGGCGTCCAAAGATCTGCCTTACTAATTGCATTCGACTGAATAGCCAAAATTTTCCCTTTTGGGTTTTACTATAATACGCAGCACGAATAAGCCTGGTACGAAACATAGTTTTTATTAGGCCTCAATCTAATTACCCACACGATATGCTTACGAAGGATTCCTGATGACTATTGGAACGAAATTCACCTGTAATTATTAACCAATCTTTAGTTCAGGAATATTTGTTGAAGCTAAATTATTAAGGTAGGAGACAGCCTTCTCTTTTTCTTCTTCAGTCATGAATTAGCCTTAGGCTTAGACATTTATGAGATTTTGGAACACATCGAATAACAAAACTCCTCCTTCAGCATTAAGCATTCCACTAATTTGTTAGCATATTGATTTTTTTGCTTAATTGCTTTAAATCTCGGAAAATGGACCGATAAGTTTGAATGGTGTCTTGGTAACTTCGGGGTGATAAATATTCTGTTGTAAATAAAAAAATTTGGTACAGCAAAGACAGTTAATGTCCATGGATAAATCTGACCTGAATCTTTGCCTATATCTCCATGGCTATCTTGATGCAAACAAATCAACAAGTGCCTTATAATGGATAGATGTTGAAATCTCCTTTGACAAGCTTGTTTTCTTTTTAAGCAACTCGACTTTTTCTTCAGGCTTTTGGTCATTTTTTTTTTATATTTACCTTATTGACTGTATCATTTCAATAAGCTAGTTAAAAGTCCTGTTTTCGGGATCCTATTCTTCTTTAGAAATATCTGAGTTCTCTTAAAGAATATCTGTTCGTTAAATAAGGCCAAAAATTTTATGCTCTAAAAGTTTTCGTGAATTTGGCGGGTAATGGATAGACTTTTTTCGAATACTTTTTAAGATCTCCTTCACTTTCTCAACTTCATATGAAGAAAGGAGCTCTAGCGAGTCAAGCAAAAATTACATCTTTTTTGTGATCTCTTTTGTATCCACAAATTTGAGTGGATCGTTAAACGAAAGCAATGGCTACAAAAAAGAGTAGGAATGTACTTAATTTACTTAGCCACTACCTTATTTCTAGGCGAAGTAGCTTTTACTATAGGCTTCTGAACCATTCTTATCTTTGCAATCCTTTAAGGTGTTGCTCTCGTACTGAAAAAGATCATTCTCTGAATGAATATTTATGAAACTGCTTTCTTCTGATTAGGCGGAAAGGAGATTTTCTGAACGAAAGTTTTAATCACTTGAACCTAAGCCTATGATTTTGTTTTCGTTACCACTTTGACTGTTTTGTAATTCATTCTGTTTGTCAAGCATCATCAAAAATAATTAAATTATAATTTATATAAAACAATCTCAAAGTTTTTATCGAGTACATAGATACAGGTTGCCTATCATCGCATGTATTCAGTTTTTCTTTGGAAACATGTCTTTCTTGAGAAGTTGTGGATTAGAATTTATTAGAAACTGACTCTAAGTCCAAAACCTCAATTTATCACAATTTCGAGTCTTTTAAAAATTGGTAGCATTTAGTATGCTTTGAAGCAAGTTAATTATGCGTTCGTGATTGGAGCATCGCATTAGTTCGATTATATAGCTTTTTTGAAGCAGATTAATTTTTTCTATTAATAGCCTAGCTCTAAAAATCCTCATAAAACATTAAAATGCTCAAACTTTCTAAATAGGGCATTCACAATTTATGTGATGATTAAAAATCAGGAGGTGAAGCATCAGAGAACTTTTAAACATCAAGTTTATGAGCTTAAATTGGATATTGTTTAGGCAATTTGTTCGAATTTAATACTAATTTAATATTTTAGAAGAATATCAGTGGAAGTGTAAGCTTCACCGTGTTTATTATAGAATCCATATGTCTTTCTTTACTTCTTCTGATATTTCTTCATGTAGAGTTAACTTTTGGCATTATTATTCAAGATTTTGGCAGCTAATCTCTAATTGACTAAGAAAAACTTCGCATTCAGATTGATCAGTTCTAAGCTTTTAACTTATTTTCCACTGCCTTTCATTCAGGAGATATATAAAAAACCGGAAACCTTTGATGCTAGCATGAGAAAGCTTTTATGGGCTGCAAAGTAACTGATCTTTAATTATTGCGTAGGCTTGAAGTGTTTCAAAAATATCAACGAGCTAGCAGAAAAGTTGGCAGGAGTATCTCTTTTCACGTGTATCAGTTGATCATAAAACTCCTTTTTGTAATCGAAGAAACTAGTAATGAATCTTCCTTCGTAGTTGCTTCACTTAAAAATACTGTGAGCATAGCTTAGCTTGATTACAAGCAGCAGTGTGATGAGCTAGATGCAAAACTGGTCTCTATCTATTTAATCCTTCAAGAATAGGTGCTAGCATTTTGACGATTATCTCAATATGGCAAAAATCTTAAGCAGGTCTTCGAACAATGAGATCACTTTTTATGATCATACTGTGTGGCTTTTCAGTAGGCGTCTTCATAAGGTTTGTAGGAGAATATGTAGTAAAAAAGAATGTTATTTTTTCTAGTTTGCTGAGGAATTGTTGGAGCAAATATTCTTTTAGCTCTTTGATGCTTATTAGATTTAGTATTTGTGGACGAATAGAATAGCGAATCTTCCCTTTCTTTAGCTTAGTGAGCGAGGTGGTTATCGATATTTTCGATTTATATTTTATTTAGGAAGAAAAGAATAGTGAGATTAGTCAAACTTTTATGAATCATTAGCCAGCAATTTTACTTCGAATGGTTTGATTGTAAACGGAGCAGCTCCATTTTTCAGGTTTTATTACAATTCGTTAAAAGAAGAATTGCCGTTAAAAACTCCAAATTCAAAAAAAGTTACAAAAAATAACACAAAAAGTCACTACCGTCTCTACGGTTATATCTCTATAACAATCGAATCAGTCAACTCAGGCAAGTAAGTTTAGAGAAGAGTGAAGTAAGAGGTAAGAAGGATAGTTAATTAGAGACTGGTGCCGAAGTTGTTTTTGTGCTTGCTACAGCCACCAAAATATTTTTCTATTATTCATAGTTTTTGAGGAGCAAAGCAATAAACGGAATCAGCTGGCAACTTGCCATTTGTGAATTTATCTATGAATGTGATATGGATGATAAACTAGCAATATTACTGTTACCACTATGATCTTATAACTTTACTATTTATAATATACTCGATAGATAACAAAACATCAAATAATTAGGACTTGGAGTCACGTAAAGGCTAGTTTATTCTACAAAGAGCTACTAAATCAAGCAAATAACATCAATCATTGGGTTTTAGCTCTTTTTGAGAGCTTCAGAATATCCAAAGGTATTGAAGAAGACGGTTTCTTGAACAAATAGGTAAAGTTCCGGGGCTTATTTTGAGCTAGTGGACAAGGAACAACGAAATGCAAAGGATAAGCTGTATTAAATGGGTAGGTGCTCTATTTGCCAACATCACATGTAGATCATAAATGTCGATTTTGCGAGCAAAAATAATTAATTTAGCAATTTTACAGGAAAACTATCACATTCATAGATGAGCTTATCATTTGAGCCCAGTCATTCTTGGAAAACAAAGATCAAGTTATGGAACAAATTAGAGAAGAATGCCAAAAAAACCATCTTTATTGTAGCATAAATCTCAAAAATCGTAAAGAGTAGCTCAAAGCAATGTGGGTTCTTTGAAAATAACAAGTTAGAACGTTGGTTTTAAACTTGTTGCCAGTCACCCCAAATTCATGAAAACAGCATGAACTAGAAACCATAAAATCAGATAGATACGCGAAAAGCAACCCAAAACACGTTGGTTGTTTCATTTTCATGGCAGAGGAACAAATGCACGCCGAACTTCCTAGAAAAGACTAAAAAATTGAGCATAGTACAAAAATAGGCAGTGCCTAAACATCGAGTTAACTGCGTTTTAAGCATTCCTCGGCGTGGATCTGATCGTTATTGAATTCTAGAAGTTATTTTGTGCGATAATATGGACGCCCTTGGTTGGGATTTGGCGATTTGCTAAAAAAAAATGTTTTAAGGAAAGCAGGGGAAATGGGGAACAGAATCAGATTTAAATCATTAAGGTCTGGTACTTTTTTTGCACTATGACCTGCTTTCTCGAAACTTGTTCACTTTTTCCTAACGCAAGATCTACTCAATCGATGTTATGGATGTAATTTTGGAGACGCGGGCTCGAGACTGCCTTGCTAATTTTTTGGGCTTGTTTTATTTTTAGAGCACCTTTGTGGCAACCTGGTAGTTGTTGATGCAGTTTCCCATTTTGTCAGCGTATGGAAGAATTATAAATGATAAAGCTAATAGAAGTAATAAGATTTGCGCCTATTCTGAAATTCGATTATAGAAAATAGATGCACTGCATATATAACCAAAGTTGCCAGGAAATGATAGTAGTTTGTATTCTTCATTTGTTGTGGTTTTGGCCAGCTCACTGCTATTGCTTTTGTCGCAACCACATGCATGCTCACCAAGAATGCCTACTGCATCAGCTACTGAAATATCGCAGAGAGCAGGCTATTTGATTTTGTATGTTTTTAATTTGTAAAGCAGGTCTTTAGTACTAATATTATACCTCTTGTAAGAACAAATAATATTACTTAATTAGATATGAATTTTAGGAACCCAGCAACTCCTAAGTCAAAAGTCACTTCACCTCAGTCTGTTATTACTTCCAAATCATCAATACCATAGGTACCCACGATACCAAAGGCTTAGTAAATCCCTGAAAGTGTTTAATTCTACTCAGATGAGAATATGTCTTATGTCTATTCAATCATTAGATTGTAGAAAAAGAAAGATATCTCTGTTGCTACACCAAGCAAAGTTACTAAAACCGTAACTAAGTCAGCAGTTCAACAAAAAAATTCATTAAATTCACCTGAGAATTCAAAGACATAGGCAGAAAATCTCCTGTTGCTTTTTTCGAAATCAAAAGAATATCTGTCGATAAGCCTCAGAAAGCTGGAAAAGGGGGAAGAAAAAGATATCAAAGGTGTGATTTCACAACAAAAAATGGATAAGAATTTCCGCTTGTAAAAAATTAAAAATATCGACCTATAGGCACACAAAATGGCTATCACTACGACTGAAAATGAAAAAGTTACTCTTTTGTTCTCGAAGTAATAAGTTGCAAAAGACTGGAAGATTATCCTGAATAAGTTTTTGTATGAGCTCTCGTTCAAGAAAATATCTTCAAAGTACTCTTAAATGGGCACTAACTACTTTTTCCAAAATTACACAAACAATCTTACTAGGGTGGAGGAAAAAACAGAAACTACTCAACTAACAGCCAATAAGGAAGATAAGTAAATACTCAAATATGACAAATACGATGTTTATAGTATGCTTAAAAAGTATACCAGTCCTCAAAAGCCCCTCATGCTATAGATAATTGCCAAAATCACATAATACTAGTAACTCTTGCAGAAATAATCTTCCAAAAACAGCACTAACTATGAGGAATTGAAAAGACTTAAGTAGGTCCACTCGAGATGTAGCCAGCCTGTTTAGCAAACTCAGCCTAATCTGTCTAAGGACTATTTTGAAGGGAAGTTCAGTTCACTGAGCAAACTAGACACGATTGAATCATTGCTGAGATAGATCAACAAAAAATCAAATTCACAAGCTCATTAAGCTAACACAAGAGTTCAAACAACCAAGTACGAAGAGTAAATCAAAAATTTACAAAAAAGACACAGTAGAGAAACTGATGATAGGGACCAGCAAATCGAAAGCTTGCGAAAATTAACTGATAATCTAGAGTAAATCAAAAAAGAGTTACAGACTCAAATCAAACAATTTTAAATTGAGGCCGAATAGCTAAAACAATAAAAATCTTAATTGGGCTAGCAAATAAGTGAATTCAGCAGAAAAGAACTGTCAAATCAGTAAATAATGCGTAAGTTGAAGGAATAAGTTCAAAGACTTAATATTTAACATAACTCCATTCTTTAAAAGTATCAGAGGTAGATTCAAGGCAAGAAAGACTAAATCTCTACTTTGAAAAGCGAAATAAATGCGAAGCAACGATAAATTGATTAAGCCTACGCCCAGCAATAACAACGGGTTATTTTAGAACAAGATCTTCAATCTTTATCTAACAGGCTCAAAGAACAATAAATTGACATGTATTTTCATCACTTTTAAGGGTAAATACTCCATTCCTGCCTAGAAGAAAAGATCTTTCTAAAAGAATCAATCCAAAAATATCTGAAAAAAGATGTGCTTTTCTCCAATATCATCTATAAGTATGATCCTTTAAATACTACCAACTATCACAAATATTTCGACTAACACTAAAATATTTGTCTGATAATCAGGCTGAAAAACGGTAGACTTATTGCTGGCTTTTCGTAAAGTCCAGTTTCAGCAACAGCTATTGCAAAAAAAGGAGGAGTAATTTGTTCTTTGACCTAAAAAAAAGCATTTAAACTTTACGAAGGCAAACGATCTGTGACATACGATACCTTTTTCCTAATTTTTGGTAATTCCGAACTACGATTGAAACATGGAGAGGCTAAGTTCTTTACAAATTTCGGCATAGCCAACAGCTTCTATGAGTCCAATGGTGAAAAATACACAGTTTTATCAGGAGAAAGTTCACAAAGAGAGGAGCCCTTAGACAATTTCGAAATATTCAAGGTTCATTTCAAATGATAATTCATAATCATAGCCTTTTAAATCCCAAGCCAATATTTTTCAATAGACTAACCCCACTCTTTAGAGATTTATTTGATATTTAATCAGAAATTGATAAGTAATGAAATCCAACAAATAGGAACAAAAGATATAGCCAAACCATAAGGTAAGCTGACTTGAATGTAGAGTATTGTTGATTTTACTGTCAATTAGTTTCGGGATCACTGCCGAAAAATAACAAAGTAGAAGGAAGATGAAACACAAAGATGCATCATTATTAATTTTACAGCCCAAAAGTTATATGCTGATTGTCTTCTTCGTGAGAACGATAAATAGAGCTGCAAAAGAATGACTATTCAAGACATCTAACTTATGAGAGCATACAAAACATAACAAATAAAATGGGATTGAAACACAAACAAACCAAAGACGGCAAGATGATTGCTCAAACTATTTTAACCAAACTATTTGCAGTAGATTTCTGACAATAGGTACTTAGGATAAATTATTCATTTTTAATTTTTACTGAACATTTTTAAGCTATTCCGTTCATAATTATTTATGCAAGAGCAGTAGCCCGAGAGAGCTAGGCACCAAAATATCTAGAACATACAGGTCTAAAATATACAGGTGGTTTCATAAAGCGAGTATTTCAAGCTCCTCAGTCAAAAGGTAGACAACCTCTCTCAGACTATATCTGCGATTAAATCGAGCTCAGCTTCAAGAAAGAATGCCAGGAAACAAAAGCTGGTTAATTTCAACAAGTAACAAACTTTGAGGCAAGTAGAGCACTAATAAAAGCTGAAGCAGATAACCAATCCTCCTCCTGCTTCAACTTACAAGCAATAGTCTTTGAATGGATTTGTAGTACAAGTTCCCGAAAACTTATAGCTGCATCTACCTGAGTCTAACCCTTATTCACTTTCGAACTCAACGTACTATATTAGCGAGATTATCAAAAACTACAAAGATCTCAAATCAGTTGCTCGAGAGCACATTGACACTAGCATTCAAATATTGAAAAACCTGTAAAAGAGCAAACTACAGACAAAATAGCAAATACAAAACAAATTGCTAAACTTGGCGATAAAACCAGGATGCTAGGGGCTCAAAACAATCGCATTTGATTTGGATTAGACTCTGATTCACTGTAACTAGTCGACCAGTATCCCTCACGATATAAAAATTGTCATAAAGTTTCCGACAGGTTAGACCTGCTAAGCAGGAGTAAACATCAGACCTGGAGCTATTTAGCTTTTACATCGGCTAAAGGGTAAGTTCTAAGTGATGATTTTTACTGCAAGTCATAGCTGTTATGCAGATGAGATTCTGAACTACCTTGATCCTAAGGGGGAGTTTATTCACCACAGAATGTATAGAGAGCACTGCCATATTTCAAATTAAGGCTACTTCATCAAAGATTTGAGGATTATCGGCAGACCTATGAAAAATTTGTTGCTAGTGGACAATGCTGCTTACTCTTATGCTTATCAACTTGATAACGGAATACCTATTCTGCCTTATTTTCAAGGTAAGAACGATTTCTAGCTGAAAGCTCTTGGCGACTATCTGCTTTCTCTCTATAATGAACCAGATTTGAGGAATGTCAATCGCAAAATTTTTAAGCTAAACCGCTATACAGAGTTTCATAACAAAGGAGACAAACTAGTTTAATAGCTGTATATGAATTGAGTTCAAAAGACTAATTGACTCTGAAATTAATCGGGAATGATTTTGATGGTTGTTGAATATATCCTTAGCAGACTGTTTGCTTAATATTAAGAATAAACATGTAAATGATCATTAAATTTACAGACTTTAGGGAATTTTGGAACGATTTTTTACTTCCCACTAAACACCACCTTGTTATGATTATTCTACGATCTAGCAAATACTCAATCAACATAAGTCCTCAAAACTTTATGCAAATGTATTTATAAGTTTCTAGTTTAGACCGCAAACAGTTTTCATACTTATCTTTTTACTGCAAAATAATAATATTGCAAATATTCTGTTGAGTAAAAAAAAAATATTTCTAACAAAAGTAAGAGGGATGTTAAACACTCTAATTGGCAAAATATAACGAAAAATAAAGCATAAATGCGGCGCTTAAATTTTTTCTGTTGATTGTTTAAATAGAAATTGATTAATTGGATGAAAGCCTCTCGGAAAACCTCACCAGAGCTCCAAAAATTCAAACAGACTACATCATCAAACCCACAAAAAGAAGAAAAAATCTACAGGAGTTTTTAATTTTGGCCAAGTGTTTCGGTGGAGGCCGCTACTAATGAGCACATCTTTCTTCTTTTTATTGTGCTCATTACGGCTATATTCATCGGAGTTGCCACTGTTTTCGGCATAAAGTACCTGATAGTAAGGTTTTTTTTATAATAGTCTGCGACATAGTTCTACGGGCCTCCCTAAAACTGCGTTTCAGCTGAGATGCAGTTCGATGGATGGCAGTATTTTGTCAAGTGTTCAGAATGTATAAAAGGATATGCAGTAAATACTCATGGGAGATGTGTCAAATGATCTTTTTTGATTTTGTATATTTCTTTGACCAATTGTGTTCAAAGTTAAAAGAAAAATTGAGAATTTTTTAAACTCCAAAATTTAGATGAGCTAAAGGCTGAATGCTATTAGATTTTGTTTAGTTTAAGCAAAAAGTCGTTAGACCGGCTATGCAAATCTTTGATAATTAGTCGTTTTGGATGAATGAGCAAGTAATGTTTTAAAGTATAGTTTTGAGCTAAAATAACTATGACAATAATATTCAAAGCCATCGTATAATAGCTCTAAGTATACTGCAACATAAGCTAAACCTTACAACTTTCGTCGAAAAATACGTGATTTCAAGAATACTAAATGTTCTTGAAATCTTTTCTAGACTACCACCTAGTCAAATTCTGTTGATAGTAGCTTACACCTTTTATTAATGTTTTAATTAGGTTAATTTATTAATAAGTTATGATGCAAGCTCCCAAAAATATCATTGTCACAGGATCAGAAAAGGGTATGGGCTAGGGCATCGTCAAGAAGATGGCTGAAAAGGAAGGTTGGAACATCATCATGGCTGTTTTTGACCTCACACTTGGCAAAATAGCTCGAACTTTGCTACTCAGCTTGCATCCTTACGCCAGCATCCACATCGAAAGGCTTGATGTTTCGGACTCCAAGAGCATCGACCAATTTGTAGAGATCGTCAAGCAAAAATACCAGCCAATACATGTTTTGGTAAACGGTGCGGTGGTAGCTGCCACCCAAGAAGCCTTTGATTCTGAGGTAATTCGATGGACTTTTCAAACTGTAAGTAAATATTGATTTAGAATTTCTATGGGAATATTGAGTTCTCTGAAAAGATGTTGCCTCTGCTTGCTGATCACGGAAAGATAATATCTATGGGGTCAATCGCTGGCAAAAGAGCATATGCGAAATTGAAGGGCTAAGGCCTCAGATCAAGGTGGAGGAAGTAAGATTTAAATAAAGAGTAGCTGTTTGAATTGGTTCATGATTTCGAGGATGGAGTAGCTAAAGATAATTACGCCTAAAGAGGATGGCCGAGGTGGGTTTTTGGAGTTTCTAGCCTGGCGATAAATGTTTATCACTAAATACTTGGCCGTGACCCTGAAATTCTCAAGCGCAACATTCAAGTTTACGTTTGCTTCCCAGGATAAGTTAAGAATTCTATCTTAAACCCAGCGTAGGTAGGATTTCTTGCTGTCGAGTAAGCCATCCACAATCCCGTGTACTTGATTGAGCTGCCTTTCAAGGTTAATGAGAAGCTGCAAGGAGGTTTAGTGTATTTGTAGAGGCTCGTCAAGACTATTGAGTGATGTTGTTGACCTTGATGATCTGAGGTTTCAGTAGAACGTTTCTAATTTATTAATAATGAAAGGCATTTTATAAATTACCTAGAAAGTTTGCCAGATCGACTTAGTCAAGGAAATAAATTCAGCAAAGTTCTGATCATTTAGAAATATTTGAAATATGATTATTTATCTGGATGCCTTCTTATAAGCCAGAAACGGCTAAAGCAAAATTTATCTATTGATCCCGTCTTTAACGCTTTGGAATAGCCGTTGAAAACTTTAATAGATCCAAATCTTATTAATTAAAGGTAGCTTGTTCAAATGTAGCATCAACTATTTTTAAATTCATGGAAATTTTCGGTTAAATTCGCCACAGAAATCATCAAGCCAGACCTTCAGAGTGAAAAATTATCACTAAATAAGTGTCATAATTGCTACCAACAATCTAAAAGAGTTAATAAATGTAGTTGAGGTTGAGAACTTAAAGTCTCCTACTGTTTTTAAAGATTGCCATCGCCGTTAAGACTGATTTTTTTGAGGAATATCACGAAACAGCTGATTCAATCTCACTTATTGTTCATAAAACACGGGAGATGGTCAGCTCAGAAAATCTAACCTTTTTTAACTTATTTAAGTAATTTAAGTAATAATATAATAGTTATTTTTCGCTCAGCTATGCCAAACATTCTAAATAAATACTTAAAGAATGGCGACAAAACACAGTCAAAATTGAAAAACTCATACATTAAAGTGTAAAGGTGCCAAAAAGTTCCGGAATGCAGTCTACGGGAATCGAAAAAGAACGTGAAAAAGCAAGACTCTAAAAACAAGGACTTATCAGGGTTTCTCAATAGCCAAGAATAGGAAAAATAGTAGAATAGCTTACTTTCTGATTTCCAAGGCTTTTACGACATAAGTGTCTAAAGTCTAGGGGAGACTGACCAATGATAATAAGAATAATATTTTTTATACGATTATAGAAATGAAGAGAATAGAAATCCTGGAGATCGAATTTAAAATTGTTTTCTGATTAAACCTTGACTCTTTTTTTGGGGATTAAATTCCTTGCATTCAAATTCTTTGGCTTAAAATGAGTAGGGGCGTTAACTTACCTTTATATTATTTTTTCTTATTAGGCTACCAAGGGTGATTCGAATCCTTCCCTTGACTGTTTTTCTGAAATTTTTCTAAAAAAAGATAATCTTTTAAAATCAAATGTTTTCCTAGAGGTTCAAGCTATGAAAAATGTCTAATTTAGCTAATAGTGAAGTCTTTTAGAGATATGGGTTTTATGTACGTAAAAAAAAGTAGTAAAACTGAGTATCTTAGATAGATCGTATATAAAATATTTTTTTTGGGTTTTGAAACAAAACTAGTCAAGCTTTTGGCAATAAAAGTCAAAAAGATTCATTAAAAAAGGTCAAGTAAGCACAAGATTACTTTATTCACAGCTTTATATCAAGTTTATTTTGACAACCTCCAGTAATTTTGAATGAGGACTTCTTTAAATTTTATATATCTTGCTTTGATTTGCACTGGCGGCCAGTGGTGGAGTCGCGAGAAGTGGCAACATTTTTTTTAAAGCAGCCATCTCAAATATTTTGATGATTTTCAGTTTATTCGTTATGTATAAGCATGTTTAAATCAACTTTTAAAAATACTTTAAAGGCTAGCCTCTTTTCGATCCAGCACCTGCCCAGTATTTTGGTTCCTTCTTCGGAAGCACCTGGTTTGGTTAGTCAAAGACATCCGGCTGTTCGCCCATGTTTTTCCACAAGCTTCTTTTTTCAAATGCGAAACTAACATCGTTGAAATCATTAAATTGGGCTATTTAGCAAATCAGTAAGAAAGAGGAAAACTGAGCTTATCATGTTTGGCTTTTTTTAAAATGTTGTTGTTCTTGTTAATAGAGATGGACTAAGCACTAAGAGTTTCAGACAAAAAAAAGATGCAAAAATATGTTTGCTAACTTGGTTCAAGCGAAACTGTACTATTTATCATCCATCTCAACAGTTTTTAAATCTCAGTATCAGAGTCTGCCTCCAGTCAAAGCAAAACTCAGGATTTCATCTCCATCTGGATAAATAGATGAACAAAAAGATGCAAAACACAAAAGCAAGGGCAGATAGAAGCTTACAGTGTGTTTGGTGGTTTAATTTGTATATTTAACCATACTTATTTTCAGGCAACATAGTGAGGAAAACAAATATGAGGCTTTAGCCTTTGAATACATGTAGAGAAGTGGAATTGTTATCAAGAAAACTAGATAAAATAAGTAAATCCAAAATCATACGATCTACACTATGTTATGTTGGTTTGAAAATACTTAACTCATATTATTATAAAGCAGCAAATTTGGTGTTAGTGATTACCATAACAAAAATTTCATCGACTCTCAGCTACCATTTTATCTACTTCAGAACACCCAAAAAAGCAATATCAAAGGTATTTGTAGGTCTCTCTAATTGCTGGGGTTTTGCATGGAGACGAATTGATGCTAGTTTTAGAGCTGTGGAGTAAGGGGAGGTATATATGATCGGGAAATGGAGAGTGGAGACTTTAGGGAACTAAATTATGATCATACAGCTGTGATAAATGAGACTTATCTTTTTAAAGATATCTTGATGATTCTAAAAAGAAGAGGAGCAAAATACCTTGATTCGAATTTATTCTCAGAAGGTTCTTGAAGAGCAAGCTAGATGACGCTTTAAAAGCCTTACAAGCCTCAAACGGGCTCTACGTTTGCTTATGAAAGGAGTAACGCCTTGAAGGGAAAAAAGGAATATTTTGAACAAGAAACGACTTAAATGTTGAAAAAATGCAGGTCTAACTAGGATCTTTATTTTTTGAGATTGCCAATTAAAATACTAGGCAGTTATTGGAGTTATTAATGACTTTCAAATTAGAGCTTACAAACAAACGTGTTTTTTGAATTGTCGCAAAGCAGCCTGGAGGGTTGGAGGCTACGGAACGGAAGAACGAAGGTTATTGAATGTACAGAAGGAGTAGTTGCTGGAGGGACTGTGTTTTTCTCTGGTGTTGTGCGGTAAAAAATTATTACGAAGGCAGGTTTTGAGGGTTGGCAAAGGGATGCGATAACAAATTGATTGTTGGTTGAAGGTGCGTTTAAAATTGCAAGATATATTTCTTTTATTGTTTAATAGTTCATTCTAACTATATCAAATGTAATAATTTTACAAAGTCAAACAAAGCGACTAAATGGCTAATCTCCTCATCAAAACGAGAAAAGTCAACGAAACTTCTTCTAACAAGGCTCTCTACTCCTATGAAAAGATGTAGTCTAACCAAAAATTTCCCGTTCTCAGCAGTCATGCCCGGAAAAAAAACAACCTTAATCTTAGCTAGAAAAGCAAACAAAAATATCCCATGGAGTCCATGTAATAGGAACTCAAGAGTCTGGACGAATTCTGGGGGCATTCTTTAGGTTTTTATGATCTTGACTTTACCAAGCTCATATAATTTGATTGAGATTCTTTTATTTACTTTGAATTTTATCAATAGGATTATTCAACAATAAAACAGGTGTTTAAAATAAGGAATTGAGTGTTGATTTTTTGACTGCTGTTTTTAATTTCTTGATATGGATATGGAGTGTTATTGCTTTAAAAACTCTTGACAGCAACATCAGAGGGTTTACTAAAATATTACTTGGCACTTAGAAAAGTAGTACGCTCAGGCGATTTGGTTTATAAACGAAAAATCCTCTTTTTCGTCAAGTTTTGAGCATTTTTCATCAAAAGCTAAAGTTCTAGATTTTATTTATTAATAAGTTATTTGCATTATCCATAAACGGAGCATTGACAAATCGCAAATAATAAATGAGCCATATTTAACTAAAACCTACCGATTGCTTGACTGAATCAGGAATGGGATGCATTAGTGAGAGTTAGCAGGGAAATTTTCTAAAACCCAGCATCTCCTTATTATCCCGCAAAATCACGAATCGACATCTAATTCACTAATATAGCCTGAGCTGGGGGAAGGAGCTGATAAAAATGTGTAAAACAATTATTGCTGAGAAGCCAGACTCCCTACTCTTTTATCACATAATAAAGGGTATGAAATTAATTCAAATTTTATTGGCAGTATTGAAATAAAGCTAAACACTGTTTTACTTTAGCGACGTCTTTAGTTTGAATTGGATTAAAAACTTTTTTTGAAACCCTGCTCAGAGACTGCAAATCTATAGCTATATTTGATACGCTTTTGATTATTGCAAATAATTAGAGGAGGGGTTGGGGTTGGG
>Ga0316217_10004499_pt1 | contig 15007 bp, 3 predicted proteins | sample 1anoAmetaG_FD_203633 | JGI IMG/M metagenome (GOLD analysis project Ga0316217, IMG submission 203633) | Freshwater microbial communities from Trout Bog Lake, Wisconsin, USA - 1anoA | ecosystem: Environmental > Aquatic > Freshwater > Lake > Hypolimnion/Profundal zone | place: USA: Wisconsin... | reverse complement strand
CTCGAGATCGCGACGAGCCCGGAGGAGTTGAAGCTCGGACACCGGAGGATCGCTGCCTTCTATACGAAGCTTGGCGACGAAGCCACGGCGCTCGAGCACGTGGCGGCCCTGGTCGTCCTCGAGCCCGACGTGGCCGCCCATCGCGATGAGCTCTCCGCTCTCGCTGCACGGATCGGACGCTACGACCGCCTGGCCGACGTGCTCGTAGGCGCGAGCGAGAGGGCTGAGTCCGAGCTCCTGCGGGCCGAGCTCATGCTGTCGGCGGGGGATGTCTGGGTAGTTCACCTGCACGACGAGGAGCGGGCGATCGGCGCCTACCTCGGTGTTCTCGCTGCGAAAGCTGCGCCACCGGCGCTCGTGCTCGCCGCCGCACAGAAGGTCGAACCGCTCCTCGAACGCGCGAACCGCGCCTGGGATCTGCTCGACGTCCTCGAGCGCCTCGCAGGTCTCGAGGACTCCGTCTCGGCGCGCGCGAGAGCCTGGACGCTCGCCGCTCGCCTCTCTGCGAGCCTCGGCGACAACGCGCGTGCGATCGCCGCGTGGGAAGCCCGTCTCGAGGAAGAGCCAGACGGTGAGGCGCTCGACTCGCTCATCGACCTCCTCGATCGAGAGTCGCGGTGGCCTGCGCTAGTCTCCGCGCTCGACCGCCGCGCCCGTTCGGTGCGATCCAGAGACCAGCAGCAGGCGGACCGCGTCCGCATCGCGCGCGTGCAGCAGGACCGGATCGGGGACGCCGAGGCGGCGATCACCGAGTGGACGGCGACCGAGCGCGACTTCGGCGCGACGGACGAGAGCACGGACGCTCTGTGCCGCCTCCTGGCGGCAGTCGGTCGCTGGAGCGACCTCGAGGCGAGGCTCGCGGCCGCCGCGTCGGGAGCGGAGACGTCGACCCGCCGCGCGGAGCTTCACGCACGCCTCGGTGATGTGGTGCGCGTCCACGGGAGCGACCCGGAGCGAGCACGCCTGAGCTACCAGGAGGCGCTCCGCGAGAACCCTCGCGAGTCGCTTGCGCGTGCGGGCCTCCTGGCGCTCGCAAGAGCCAACGTGCACAGGGACGAGGCGCTCGCGGCGCTGATTCGGGCGTTCACCGAGACGGACGAGTGGCAGGAGACCCTGGCGCTCACACCGCTCCGCCTCGACGCCGCCTCATCCGATGCCGCGCGCACCCTCATCCTGCGAGAGAGCGCGAAGTTGGCTGAGGACCGGGGCGACGACCGGCGGCAAGCCTTCGAGTTCCTCGCACGCGCGTTTCTCCTGGAGCCGGACCGGGCGGAGATCGCGGACGAGTTCGCCCGCGTCGCCGGCCTCACGGAGCAGTGGCAGGAGTACGCCGACGCTCACGAGCGTGTGCTCGCGTCGCTCTCCGCCGGAGACGGTCGAACGGTGACCCTGGGAGACCCCGCCTGGAGGTCAGGGTTTCGCTACCGCCTCGGAAAGGTCAAGGACGCCCACCTGTCCGATGCCGTCGGGGCGCTCCGCGCGTTCGAGGACGCCGCGGGGGAGGCTCCCGCGAACCTCGCGATCGCGCTGTCGACGATCGACGTCGCTGCCAGGCTGTCGCGCTGGCCGTCCGTGGCTGCCGCGATCGTGCGGGTCTCCCTCGGCCTCGGGTCCACGTCAGCCGACGCGCTCTCCGCCGCCGAGCGAGCGGCCCAGGACGCCCACGCCTGGGATGAGCTGACGACGAGTCTCGCCGCCGAGGTCGCTTCGGCGACCGACATCGCGGCGCTGATTGCCCGCGACATCGAGGCGAGCCTCGGGGCGTGGCATCGTGACCGCCGTGGTGATCCGGACGCTGCGGAGTCCGCATTCGTGCGGGCGCTGGCTTACGACTCCTCGAACGCCGAGCTCCTGACGGCGCTGGCGCAGCTCCAGCGTCGGGCGAAGGGGCGTCCCCTCGTCGACAGCCTCCTCCGCCTGTCCCAGGCGACGGGCGGCGACCTCGAGCTGCTCCGCGAGGGGGCGGAGGTGGCTATCACGTCGCTCGCCGACCGGACCCTCGCGCGCACCATCCTGACGTCGCTCATCGAGCTGGCGGAGACTCGGTGGAATGTCGCGGCGGCACCGGCGGCCGACGACGCGAGCGACGGCCCCGTCAGCATTGGGGCCGCCGCGTCGCCAGCGCCCGTCGTCCGCTGGGCCATCTCGCAGCTCGTCCAGATTCACGAGGACGACGGTCATCCCGACCGCACCGTGGACCTACTGACAACCGCGGCTCGCCTTCCGTGGGACCCCGCCGAGGCCCGCGACATGCTCCACCAGGCGGCACGCGTCGCTCGCGACGGGATGGGAGACAGCGACCGCGCGACGCAGCTCTACCAAGGCCTCTTCGACTCGAGACCGGACGACGCGGCGGCGACCGCGGCGCTCGTCGCGCTGTACGAGGCCGGAGAGAAGCACGCAGAGCTCCTTCGCCTCTACCAGCGGGTCGTCGAGCGTTCCACGGACGCGGACGAGCGAGTCCACGTCCGGCTCTCGGCCTCACGGCTCGAGGTGAAGCTCGGTAATCCGGACGCCGCGACGAAGCTCCTCCGAGACAATCTCGCGGACGCTCCGCGGCACGGCCACACCATAACCGCCCTGGTCGAGGTTCTCGAGTCGACCGACCGTCCGCGGGAGCTCGCGGACCTCTTGGTCGCCCAGGCAGAGCTTGCCGAGGGTGCCGGCGAGGCGCGGGTAGCGGCGGCCTTCTGGGTTCGCGCCGCCGAGGTCGCCGAGCTCCGGCTGGCCGATCCGGAGCGCGCAATCCGTCACTATCGACGAGCGCTGCCGCTCGAAGAGAGCGCGATCTCCCTTGACGCTCTCGCGCGGTTGCTGAGCCTGCGTGGCGAGCACGCGGCGTCCGCCGAGATGATCGACCGCCTCCTCGGCGTTGCCGCCGAACCCGCCCGCCCCGCGCTGATCCTCCGCCTTGTCGAGGCACTCATCGCGGCGGGCCATGCTCCCCGGGCGCGCGAGAAGCTCGAGGGGGCGTGCGCCTCGAACCCCGACGACCAGACGCTGACGCACCGCCTCGTCGCGCTGTACGAAGAGCAAGGCGCGTGGAGCGCCCTCGCAGAGCTGCACCGAGGGGCCGCCGACCGCGCGGCCGACAAGTCCGCGAAGCTGTCGCACCTCCGCGCAGCCGCAGAGCTGTTCATCAACCGCTGCGGCGCGCCAGAGCTCGCGGTTCCGTTGCTGGAGCAGGCCTCGGTGCTCGACCCCGAGGATCGCGCGACGAAGCTGGTGCTCGCGGACGCGTTCGTCCACTCCCAGCGCTTCCCGGAGGCGCGCGCTCTCCTCCGGACGATCATCGACGGGTTCGCCGGGCGTCGACCGAAGGAGCGCGGCGTGGCTCACTACCACCTCGCGCTGCTCGAGATTGCGACCGGCAACCGCGCTCAGGCGCTCGTTGAGCTCGACGCAGCGACCAAGATAGACCCGGCGAACGCGAGGATCCTTCGCGCGCTGGCGGAGCTGGCGCGGGATGACGGGCAGGTCGACCGCGCCGAGCGATCGTACCGGGCCCTCCTCGTCGCGCTGAAGCGGCCGGAGGACTCTACCGAGGACGCCACGGTCGTTCGTTCCGAGGTGCTGCTCGAGCTGTCGGCGATCGCGGCAGGTCAAGGGCAGACGGACCGGGCCCGAGAGCTCATCGAGTCCGCGCTCGAGTCGGCGGCGAAGAGCCTCGTCGAGGCGCGCCGTCTGGAACGCGGCCTCCGCGAGAAGCGCGACTTCGTGACCCTCGTCCGTGCGCTCGAAGAGCGACTCGCCCGGGCGACGAACGACCCGTCGCGCGTGGAAGTGCTGACCGAGCTCGCCCGCGTCCTCGATGTCGAGCTCGGGCACCTCGCAAGCGCCTTCACGGCGCGGCAGAACGTCCTTGCACTCACTCCGGCGGCCCCCGGGGCACACGAAGCGAGCCTCGCGCTGGCCCGTCGCGTAGACGGCGTCGCTCGCTACCTTGACGACGTCGAGCGGCTCGCCGAGAGTGAAGAACGGCACGGGCGCAGGGAGTCGGCGAGCGCCCTCTATCTGCGTCTGGGCCAGACCCTTGACGGGGAGATCAAGGACGACGCACGCGCCGTCGTTGCCTATGAACGGAGCCTTGCAGCGGTGACCGGGGTTGGGTCGAGTGAGCAAGAGCCCGCTTCGGGTGCCAGTCGGGCCCCGTCGGACTCGAGGCAGGCGCTCATCGCTGTTCGCGCGCTCGATCCGATCTACGAGCGGCTCGGCAAGCGCGAGGCGCGCGCGAAGCTGCTGGCAAAACGCGTCGAGCTCGAGTCCGAGGCAGACGACCCCCGCGCGGCCGCGGATGCGCGCTATCGCCTCGCAGAGCTGCTGTTCGCGACCGGGGACGGCGCTCTCGAGGGCGGACTCCACGTGACGCAGGCGCTGGCCCTCGACAAGGATCTCGTGCGCGCCGAGCAGGTCGCGCGCGACGGCGTTCGACGTCACCCGAACGACGAGGGGCTCCTCGATCTCCTGGAAAGCATCGGGCGAAATGCCGGCCACGAGCGGGCGCTCCTCGACGCGCTCGAGCTCCGACTGGCTCTCCCAGGAGCCTCGCAGGACGCCGCGCGAGAGGCGGCGATGATTGCCACGCAGCTGGGAGACGCTCCGCGAGCCGAGGCGCTCCTGACCAGGCTCGTCGCGGGCGGCGACGACGAGAGCGTAGCGTGGGCACTCGAGGAGCTCGCGACCCTGCGCGAGGCAGCGGGCGACACGGCTGGCGCTATCGCGTGGAAGCGGAGGGCTGCGGACGTTACCGTGCCCGGCGAGGCGCGCCGGCTTCGCTTCGAGATGGCTCGCTTGACCGAGGGGGCTCTGGGAGACGCCGCCGGTGCGGCGGCGCTCTACGAGGCGCTGTTCGACGAGGACCCGTCGGACGTCGCCGCGTCAGAGCCGATGCTCGCGGCCTTCCGGAAGGCTGGCGACGCCGAGAGCCTCGTGCGCCTCTTGCCGCGCGTCGTCGAGTTGGCGACGGCCGAGGAGGAGCGGTCGAGGCTGCGCCTCGAGCGCGTACGACTCATGGTCGACCCGCTGGGCCGGCGCGAGGACGCGATCGCGCCCTTGACCGATCTTGTCGCAGACGACCCGAATCACGTCGAGGCAGCGTCCTTGCTGGCCGACCTCCTGGAGGCGAGCGGCCGGACGGAGGACCTGTGCGACCTGCTCGGTCGACAGATTGACGCGGCGAAGGACCGGCAGGACGTCAAGCAGGTAGAAGCGTTGTCGCTCCGCCGCGCGGCGCTCTTCGCCAAGGACGACCCTGACGAGGCTCGCGCGACGCTCTATTCCGCCCTCGACTGGACGCCCGAGTCACGGGCCGTGCTGGAGCAGCTGGTCGCGCTGCTTCACGAGCCGGGGATGGAGGGGGAACGCCTGGACGTGCAGGAGCGCCTGCTCCCCTTGCTCGCCCCGCGCGAGGCGGGAGCCGCGGCTACGGAGCTGGCCGAGCTTCGCCTGGCCGAGGGGAATGCTGAGGCGGCCGAGCGGGCTCTCGAGCTTGGGTATCGGGCAGACCCGACAAACCGAGTCCTTCACGACCGCCTCGAGGCGCTCTTCCGTGCCGCGAACGCGCCGGACAAGCTCGCGAGTCTATGTGTCCTCGAGGCTGCAGGCCTGACGGATCCGACGGCGCGTGTCGCTCGACTGCGGGAGGCCGCCGACCTGTTCGCGAAGGTGCCCGACGCAGGGCGCGTGGCGAGCACGCTGGCGGAAGCGTTCTCGCTAGCCAGGACTGATGTCGGCCTGGCCACTGCGCTTGCGGCTGCGCAGGTCCGCGCCGCGGACGTCCCCGGCGCCGTGGAGACCCTCTCTGAAGCCCTGGCGGTGACGCCAGACGACGCTGCGCGGCGCGCGAACCTGCTGCTGGAGCGTGCGAAGCTACGAGTCGACCTGGGGGATGACGATGGTGCGGCCGCGGACCTGGTCGCCGTCGCCCGTCTCGGCGTGATCGACGTCGCCCGGAGCCTCGACGCAGAGCTCGAACGCGTGCGCGCCCGCGCCGAAGCGCGGGGAGACACGACGGTCGAGCGGACGATGCGCCTCGAGCTGGCGGCGGCGCGTGCGGAGGCCGCCGATCTCGAGGGGGCAAGGCCGCTCGTGACGGAGTTGCTCCGACGCGAGCCGAAGGATCGCGAGGCGCTCCGCCTGCTGGCGCGAATCGAGGAACGAGCCGAACGTTGGGACGCCGCGACCGTGGCGTACCGACGCCTCATCCCGCTCGAAGAGGGGGACCTGGCCGTCGACACCGCACTGCGACTGGCGGACGCCTGCGAGCGCGCGGGCCGGCTCGCCGACGCTCGAGGCGCGCTCGAGCGGACCCGCACGGCGGCTCCCAATGACGAAGCACTACGGCTGCGGCTGGTGAGGCTCTACGAGTCCATCGGCGCCTTCCGTGAGCTCGCGGAGATAAGCCTCGCGGATGCTCGAGCAGCGGCGGATGACGAGACCCGCCGCACGCACCTGAAGCGAGCGGGGTCGCTCTTGCTCCAGGACGGGTCGGACACGGAGGCAGCCATCGACGCTCTGGTCGACGCACACGCGCTCTCGACGGACGACATCGAGTGCACCCTCCTCCTCGCGGACGCTTACACGGTCGCCGGCAGGACGGAGGACGCGCAGGCCCTGATAGCCTCGCAGGTGGCGGCCCGCGCGGGGCGGCGCTCCCCCGAGCTTGCGTCCCTGTATCACCGCTTGGCACGCGTCGCGCACGTCATGGGAGATCGCGAAGGCGAGCTCGGGGCGTTGACGTCAGGCCTGGAGGCGGACGCCCAGAACGGGTTCGTCGCGGCCGAGCTCGCCGCGCTCGCGCTCGAGATCGGCGACATCGACGTCGCGACGCGCGCCCTCCGCACGATCACGTTGCTCAAGGACGCGTCGACCTCTCACATATCGAAGGGTGTCGCGTTTCAGTACCTGGGCGAGATCGCGCGGCAGCAGGGGGACTCCAAGCGCGCGATGCTGCTCTTGAAGCGAGCCCTGGAGGACGACCCGACGCTCGACGCCGCTCGCACTCTGATCGAGGAGCTACGCGCCGAAGGGCTCTGAGGCCCATCGACCAACTGAGTGACTCAGTTCGTGCATGCGCAGGAGCCCATGGCGGGCGGCTTCAGGCCGGCGGTCATGCAGCACCCCGACCACTGCGCCGTGCAGGCGCTCATGCAGGTCGATTCGTGGCACCTCTTCTGACACTCAGTGCACCCCTTCGAGCAGTCCTGGCCTGTCGTCAGGGCATCGACCGGGGGGGGCGCCTCCACCGGTGTCACGCGCGAGCCCGCGGCGGTCGACGCGACGGTGAGCAGGCTCACGCAACCGAGGACTCCGAGCACGGAGAGGATGCGACTGGTCTGAACGTGCATGGCAAGCCTCGAAATGGACCCCGAGGTTCGCAGGACCCCGCTGACGGAAGCTACCCGGCGTGGCGCCATGGTCAAGCCCGCCGCGACGGAACGTCGCCCAGAGTCCGGTGTCTGTCGCCCCCTGGCGGGGGAGTCGCTCAGGCCTCGTCAGCGATGCACTTCGCGAGATCCGACAGCACCGACTCGGCATTGGCAATGCCGTTGGTCGCCCCGTCAAAGCGCCGCGTCAGGCGCATGTCGGGCGTGAGCCGGTACGGACTCTTCGCCCTTCTCACGAGCTCAGTGACCTTCTTGGGATCTAGCGGAGTGTCCTCTCGCAGGTGGAGTGTCACGCTCCGGGACGAAGCCTCGCAGCCCAGGACCTTGAGGCGGCGAAGCTCGGTCTTGAGCGACATGAGCTCGATCAAGTGCCGAGCCTCGGGCGGCGGCGCGCCGAAGCGGTCCTCCATCTCCGTCGCGATCTCCTGCACGTGCGCTTCATCGTCGGCGCTTGCGAGGCGCTTGTAGAGCGACAGCCTGACCCCAGTCTCGTCGATGTAGTCGCCCGGGAGCAGCGCCGCCACGTCGAAGGAGATGTCGGGATCGACGTCGTGCACCACCGTCTCGCCGCGCATCTCGTGGACAGCCTCGTCAAGCATCCGGCAAAACAGCTCGAACCCGACGGAGGCGACGTTGCCGGACTGTTCGCCGCCGAGGAGGTCGCCCGCCCCGCGCAACTCGAGGTCGAGCGATGCGATCTGGAAGCCGCTGCCCAGATCGGTATGGCGCTCGAGGGCGTCGATGCGCTTCCTCGCGTCGTCCGTCATGGCGTTGGGCGGAGGCACAATCAGGTAACAGTACGCGCGCTCCTTCGAGCGTCCCACCCGGCCGCGCAGCTGGTAGAGCTGCGACAGGCCGAACAGGTCGGCGCGATCGATCAGGATCGTGTTGGCGCGGCTGATATCGAGGCCGTTCTCGACGATGGCCGTCGCGACGAGTATGTCGTACCGACCCTCCACAAAGTCGAACATCACGCGCTCGAGCGCACCGGACACGTGCCCGTCCTCGCCCTCGACCTCGACGCGTGTTCGCCCCCTTGTCGACATCTGCCCGTGTCCCACGGCGATTCGCGCCCCAGGGACGAGCTGCTGGAGGCGTTGCGCTTTCTCGTGGATGCCCTCGATACGATTGTAGACGTAGAAGACCTGGCCACCTCGGGAAAGCTCGCGCTGCACGGCCTCGCGAATGACCTGGTCGTCGAACCGCGTGACGATCGTGCGCACGGCCCGCCGGTCCGTCGGCGGCGTCGTGATGAGCGAGAGGTCGCGAAGGCCGCTGACGGCCATCTGGAGCGTCCTCGGGATGGGCGTCGCCGAGAGCGTCAGGACGTCGACCTGCGTCTTCAGCTGCTTGATGCGCTCCTTGTGCACCACCCCAAAGCGCTGCTCCTCGTCGATGACGAGCAGGCCGAGATCCTTCCAGTGGATGTCCTTCGAGAGGAGGCGGTGCGTCCCGACCACGATGTCGCAGGTCCCGGACTTCAAACGGAGCAGCGTCTCAGCCTGCTCGGCCTCCGAGTGGAAGCGGCTGAGCCCACGGACAGTGATGGGGTAGTCACGGAGGCGGGCCTCGAGCACCCGGAGGTGCTGCTGCGCGAGGATGGTAGTCGGGCACAGCAGCGCGACCTGCTTGCCGGCCATCGCGACACGAAATGCAGCCCGGATGGCCACCTCGGTCTTTCCGAAGCCGACGTCTCCGCACACGAGCCGGTCCATGGGTCGGTCGGCCTCGAGGTCCCGGTTAACGTCCTCGATGGCACGCGACTGGTCGGGCGTCTCCTCGAACGGGAACGTCGCCTCGAACGCACGGTAGTCGTCGCTTGGGGGAGGGAGCGAGAGGCCGCGCTGGGTCTTCCGCTCGGCGTAGAGCCGCAGGAGCTCGTCCGCCATCTGGCGCACCGCCTTCTGCACGCGCGACTTGGTCTTCCCGAAGGTCGCACCGCCGAGCCGGTCCATCTTCGGATGAGCCGCCTCGCCGCCGGTGTACTTCTGGATCTGGTTCAGGCGGTAGACGGGGACGTAGAGCTTGTCGCCGGACGAGTACTCGAGCGCGATCAGGTCGACCGTGAGCCCGCCGATGTCCCGGTGCACGAGTCCCTGGTACCGCCCGATGCCGTGCTCCACGTGAACGATGTAGTCCCCGACGTTCAGCGACCGGAGGTCTTCGAGGAATGGGCGCGCCACGGCGGCCGCGGAGCGCCTGGGTCGTCGGTGCGTCCGCGCGCCGAAGACCTCCTCCTCGGTGACCAACACGAACCCCTCCGCGGGGAGGAGCGCGCCACGCGAGAGGCTCCCGCGAACCACGAGCGGGACGGTCTCGCTCGCGTCCTCGAGCCACGCGGGGTCGAAGGGCCCGAGTCTCGCGCCGCACGTGATCCCCTGGTGGCGGAGCAGCGTCATGATTCGCTCGGCCTGCGTGTCCGCCCGCGCCGACAGAAATACGCGCAGCCCGTGCTCCCGCCAGAAAGCGATGCGGCGCGCCAGCGGAGCGAGGATCGCCGTTCGTCCGCGGGAAGACCTCGCGGCCTGGGCGGCTCTTGTTAGGTCCGAGTGGTCGCGAGCACCGAGGTCAACGGGGGCGCCCGAAGGTACGAGCTCGTATGCGGCCAGTGGGCTCGGGCGAGGATCGTCGAGGGTGGTCGAGGCCTCGCCGCCTTGTACAGGCGTGGTGTGGAGCACGACGCAGCCACGGCTCTCGAAGAGGAGGGCGACCGCGTCGGCGTCCGTGTAGAAGGCCTCGGGCGGGAAGTGAACCTCCTTGCCCTTCGCGCCTGCGTCATCTCGGCACCGATCGAGCGCCTCCGCGAGCGCCGTCGTGAGCGCCGGCGGATCCTCGAGCACGAACAGAGGCTCGTCGTCGAGGAACGCGGAGAGCGGCTCGAGCGCCTCGTAGTAGGACGGAAGCAAGCCGTCGGCGCCGAAGAACGCGCGACCACCGACAACATCCTCGACGAGGGCACGGGCGCGGTTCGACGGGAGGTCGACCTCGTCGGCGAGGCGCCGGACGGTGTCTCTCGCGCGGACGATCGAGTCGGCCGTCAAGACAGCGTCCCGGACCGGGGGCAGGAACACCGAGGTGACCGCGGACTCCTTGCCTTCACCCTGCGCGGTTCGCTGGCCGCTTGCGTCGAACGGCTTGATGGAAAGCACGAGATCGCCGTACAGCTCGACGCGATAAGGCGTTGCGTCGCCGGGCGGCCAGACGTCGAGCAGCGCCCCGCGCACCGCAAAAGAGCCTGGATCCTCTACGACGGGGGCGCGCAGGTAGCCTGCCTCGGAGAGCTGAGCCGCCAGTAGATCGCGGTCGATCTCCGTGTCGACGTCGATCGTTCGGGTGCTGGCCGAGATCATCGCGCGCGGTGGGACCTTCCGGGCCACGCCGGCCACCGGCACGACCAGGACAGACCAGCTCTGACCGGCAGCGAGGCGGGCGAGGACGGACATGCGGATCATCGCGGACCGGCGGTCCGGGTTCACGTCTGCGTACGGCGACGTCTCATGAACCGGAAGCACGAGCACGCGGGACGCCCCGCCCCCGGCTCCGTCCCGGACCTCCGCCGCCTCTCGCAGGAAGAAGCGGACATCGTCGGCCATGCGCTGCGCGGCGTCCATGCTCGCGGTGACGAGCACGACTCGTCGGGCACGGGCGACCGTGGCTACGAGCGCCGCGCCGGCGCACCCCCGGGCGCCGGCGACATCGAGTCGCCCCACGTGAAGTGCGGACGCCGTCTCGGCGACGGGCCGGAGCCGTGCGGCGATGACTCCCTCGGGCGGAAGGACGGGTACGAGCGGATCGAGGTCGCGGGCTGCCTTTTCGACGATCTCTTCAAGATCCTCGCCCCTCTCCTCAAGGCTCGCACTCAGGGTGGGCATACGAGTTCGGTACCGTTCTTCACCGGGTGGCGCCAGCGTCACCGGCGAGCCTCAGGCCGGCTGGCACGATGACAAGCGCCGCGAGGAGGCCCAGCAGGACGCCCATCACACCGACCGCGCCGAGATCGAAGAGTCCCTCGAAGCGGCAGAAGAGCAGCGCTGCGAACCCGGCGGCCGTTGTCAGGGCCGTGGCGACGACCAGCGGCCCCTGCTCCGCGAGCGCCTCGACTATCGCGTCGTCGCCACCCTTGCCGCCCCGTTGCCCCTGACGCGCGGCGTGCAGGAGGAACATCGACTCGTCGATCGTCACACCAACGAGCACTGGGAGCACGAGCGCGTCGTAGACGTGCCAGCTCACGTGGAAGACGCGCATCAGAACCGCCACCGCCGCGATCTCGACCACGATGGTCGAGAGTGCGACCCCGACGTCGAGGAGCCGGCCGAGCATCGCGCGGAGCGCGATCGCGACGACGAAGCACGCCACGAGCGCGATCCGCGGTAGATCGCGGGCCAGGCTCTCGCGAAGTGCGACCTCGAGGTGCGGGTAGCCGGTCACGATGGCCTCGCTGTCTGCTCCCGCGATCACGGCGAGGGTCCGAGCCACCTTCGTTGCGTCGCGGCTCGGGCGCACGTAGGTGACGGCCATCGTGCGCGGGCCGTCGCGGCGAACGTGGCGCGAGCGGACCCAGTCCAGCGACTTCGCGAGGCCGATCTCGGTACGGGGCTCGTCGGGAGTGGGAGACGCAAACGCCGCCATCGCAGGGGCGCAGGCGGCGAGGTCGAAGCCGGCGTCGGCGAGCGCGGCCTCCAGGTTGGCGCGCCGCCTCGGCAAGTCGAGCTGGTCGCGCTCGCGAAGGCGGGCGCGACGCGTCGCCGCGGCGGGAGCGTAGCTGGCGAGGGAGTCCATCCCGTCGATCGTCCCGTCGCGGGAGAGCGGCTCGAGCGCCTCTGCGACGGCGTCGGCGCGGGCCATCGCATCCTCCTCCGTGTCGTCTTCCGAGATGACGATCCACTGACCAGGACGACCTCCGAACAGCTCGTAGATCGTCTCCTGAACGGCGAGCGGCGCGAGGCCGTGTGGACGGATCGCCACGATCGCGTCCCCCGTCTTCGGCCACCCCGTCAGCGCCAGCACGACGACGACGCCCGAGGCCATTGCGAGGGCGCCAGCGGCCCGCCGTCGTGTTCCAGTGAGCGCCACGACGCGCGCGGTCCAGCGCCCCCCGCGGCGCAGAGGCGGGTCGCCGCGCTCGAGGAAGGCGCCGACCTCGGGTGTTATCCACAGGATGGCGACAGCCGTGAGGAACTCCCCCACACCGCAGAGGAGACCCAGCTGCCGAAGCGCCCCGAGGCTGCTCAGCGCCAGCGAGCCGAACGCGAGTCCGGCCGCGATAGCAGCGAGCAGCGTGGGGCGCCAGGTCGACCGGCGGGCGAAGCGCGCCGCGTCGAGCGGAGACATCCCGCTTCGGCGCCCCGCGAGGAGTGCCGCGTAGACGTGCACCCCCGTGTCCACGCCGACGCCGACGACGACGGCCGTGAACGCGACCGCCACTCCCGTGAGACCGTGCGGCAAGAACGCCGCGAGGCCAGTGGTCCAGAGCGTCCCTACGATCAGCGGCGGCAGCACGGCGACGAGCGCGCGGGCGCGTCCGAACGTCAAGACGAACATTGCAGACGCGAAGACGAGGGAGAGGGTGCTCGATAGCGCGAGGTCGCGCTTGAACATGGTCTCTGTCGCTCGCGCGATCGCGTGGCCACCTGTCAGCTGAATGAGGGCTTGCGGATGCGCGACGCCCACCGACCGCGAGGCGTCGTCGAAGTCGTCCACGAAGCGCGCGGCTGCTTCCGCGTCGAAGGCGCTCCCCACCGGCTGCACCACGATGAGCTGAGCTCGCCCGCCGTCAGCCTCGAACGAACCGTCCGCGCTGGCGACGACGCCGGAGGCGAGTTCGAGCCTCGACTCCCAGGGGACCAGCGCGAGCCGTAAGGGATCCCTGGCGAGCCAGGCCTCGGCGTCGCTGCTGCCTGGCGCCAGGAGGAGCGCCTTCGTGTCGGCCAGCCGCGCGCGCATCCCGTCCGGCGCGACCGCCGTGGCGAGCGCTTGGCGGGCCCTCGGGCCGGCGTAGACCCACGCGAGCGTGGGGTCCATCAGGGACAGGTCGGGCGCTCGCGCGATCACGTTCTCCACGGACGACTTCGCCCGCAGCGCGGCGATCATCTCACGCGCCGTCGAGCGCGCTTCGTCCGGCCCGGGGGCCCTGATGAGGACGAGCCCGCCATCTCCGCCGCCGAAGGCTCGGCTGAACCGGCCGAGCGCACTGGCCTCTCGCTGCTCGGGGAAGAGCATCGACAGATCCGTCGAGATGTGGAGGCGCGTGGCCGTGAGCCAGAGGGCGAGCGCGGTCGTGAACGCGAGCGTGAGTCGCCCAAGCAGCCGCCGCGCCCGAGAGCCTCGGAGCTCGTTCGACGCGGGCGCGCTCATGGCTCGGACGACACGGAGGTCTCCACGGGGCGCACCCGGACCCGCATCACTCGTCGGCGACTTATCAGGGTGACCTCGGCCGTCGCGCCCCCGAGCGAGACGACGTCGTGAACGCGTGCGAGGCGCCCCAGCCGGGCCAGCACGATCGCGCCGACCGGCTCCGCGGCCTCCGCCTCTGCGACGATGACCCCGAGCGCGTGAAGCTCCTCGAGCGTCGCGCGGCCATCGACGTCCCAGGCCGGTTCGTTCGGCACCTTGACGACGCGCGCGGGCTCCTCGTCGAATTCATCCCGGATCTCGCCCACGATCTCCTCGAGGAGGTCCTCCATCGTCACGATCCCGCTCGTTCCTCCGTACTCATCGACCACGACCGCGATCGGCGTCTGCTCGCGCTGCATGCTCCGGAGGACGTCGATGGCAGCCTGAGTCTCCGGGACAAACAGGACGTCCCGCCGGAGGCGGGACAGGTCGGGTGAGCGCTGAGCCTCGGGGGCCATCCAGAAGTCCTTCGCGTAGAAGTACCCGGCCACGTCGTCCAGAGATGGACCGTGGGTAAGGACCACCCTAGAGAACTGCTGCTTCCTGACGTACGTGAAGGCCTCCGCGCCGGTCGCGGTCAGGGGCAGCGACGCCACGTCGACGCGGGGCACCATCGCATGGCGTGCCGTGCGCTGCGCGAAGCGGATGACCCGCTCGACGAGGGCGCTCTGTTCCTGGCCTCGCGGCGACGCAGACGTGCTCGCGGCAAGGATACCCAGGATCTCCGCCTCCGAGAGCGTCCCTTCGCTGGCGACGTCTGCGGAGAGGCCCATCGCCGTCAGGATGAACCGCGTCGCCTGCTCGAGCACGAAGAGGATCGGGCGGAAGACGACGTAGAGCAGGTTCACCGGCCTGGCGACGAACAGCGCCGTCTCCTCCGACCGTTGAATCGCGATGAGCTTGGGGACCAGCTCACCGAGCAACACGTGGGCGAACGTCAGCACGACGAACGCCAGGCCGAGGACAGCAGCGTGCGCGTACCCGGCGATGGGTCTCGCGATGGCGCTGCCGACCGCACCTTCGAAGAGGCGGCTCACGGCTGGCTCGCCGACCCAGCCGAGGCCCAGGCTCGCGAGCGTCACCCCGAACTGGGTGACCCCGAGGTAACGGTCGAGACGGGAGACGACCTTGTGGGCGACGATCGCCTTCCGGTCCCCTCGCCGGACACGCAGGTGGAGCTGCGTCGCCCGAACCTTCACGAGCGCGAACTCGGCCGCGACGAAGAATCC
>Ga0316217_10004498_pt1 | contig 15009 bp, 4 predicted proteins | sample 1anoAmetaG_FD_203633 | JGI IMG/M metagenome (GOLD analysis project Ga0316217, IMG submission 203633) | Freshwater microbial communities from Trout Bog Lake, Wisconsin, USA - 1anoA | ecosystem: Environmental > Aquatic > Freshwater > Lake > Hypolimnion/Profundal zone | place: USA: Wisconsin... | reverse complement strand
GCGCCCGATTTGGCGGTCGAAGTTCTCTCGCCCGGGAACACCCGCGCCGAGATTGATGTAAGACTTTGCGAGTTCTTCGAGAGCGGCGCTCAAATCGCGTGGATCGTGCATCCCGAAGAACAAACCGCCGCGATATATCACTCGCCCGCCGACCGATTAATCCTCGGCCCCAACCAATCGCTCGATGGCGAGCGCCTGCTGCCCGGCTTCTCCTGTCCCCTCGCCGACTTGTTTCGGGGTTGGGACTGGTAGGAAGCAGGTCGCAGGAGATAGCGAACGCCCCCCACGGCGAGGCGGTGTGGACAATTACTGCGCAATGATCCGGTAGAAGGCCGCGCCCGGGTTCAAGGCGTCCGAATAAATGTTGAGGGGCGGCGTCGCGGTCAGAACGGAGCTCATCGCCTGAAAACCTTGCCTCAGATCGGTGGACTTCTGGATGATGTAGGTGGCCCCCGCCTTGCTCGGCCATTGGAGCATGACGCCCCCGGAGGGAGACAGACTGAGGCTTACAGTAGCCGGGGCCGCTGTGCCGCTAAGTTCGTAGCAACCTAGATCCACCGTGCCGCCCGCAATCCGCGCATTACCGTCTAAATCCGTCGCGGAGAGGGAGGGAGCGCCGTTCGTGCCGGCATTGACGCAAGGAGACCCGCTTTGCAGATGATAATTCCCATGTGCCGGATCAATGAACTGAGGGTCGACATCGAGATTATTCTCGAACGAATCCCAAACGCCGAAAAAGCCATGGGCGTCATTGTAGTCGAAAATTCTATCGTTGGCTGTGCCTGCCAGCCAAACGTCCGCGCCGTGAGCCCCAGAATTCCCCCAAATGATATTGTTGTAAACATTCAGGTTTTCTACGAGTCCGCTGGCTTGGAACGCCGCGCCCCCGCCGCCACCGGCTGAGAAGTTGCCAGTGATCGTGTTATTTACGCAGTTGAGGGTCGTCGCCGCGTTCACCCAAATGCCGCCACCGACTGACGAGCCGCCGGCCTGGGAATTGCCGGCGATCAAATTGTCATCCAAGGCAATCGTGGTACCAACGGCGTAAATGGCGCCACCCCCAGTTACCGCGGAATTCCCCGCGAAAACATTCTTGCTCAAGGTAATGAGGGTAGTGGCTTGGACCCACAGCGCTCCGCCGGCCGCCCCTGCGGAATTATTCGTGAACATATTGCCGACCAAGCTGAGAGAGCCGTTGAAACGAAAATTGTTGGGTCCTGGGATGAACACAGCGCCTCCATTGTCGCCATTCAGGGCAGAGTTGCCGCTAAATACATTATTGGTAAAGAGGTTGCCGCTCACATAGCCCATCGTTACCGCGCCGCCGCTGCCATAATCCAAGCCGGAATTTCCAGAAAACGTATTTGCTCCAAAAACGACCGTCCGTCCTGTGGTCACAGCCCCACCAGCGCCATCCCAGACATATAGCGCTCCAAAACTGGAATTATTGGTGAACGAATTATTAATGAAGGTAGCATTCGAAAACCCGACAGAAACCCCATACAAGGCACCCAGGAAAACACCACCGCCGGTGTTGCCTGTGAACGAATTATCCGCAACTAGGACCTGACCCGCGGCATCACAATTCAGCGCTGGACTGGAGTTTGCGCCCCATCCACCAATGTTGGCCTGCAAGTTACCACTAAAAGTATTGCTTCTTATCGTCGTATTTTCCCCGTAAATCAATAGACAACCCGTGTTAGACGACACGTCGTTGCCCGAGATCATCGTGTTGCCATTTGTTCCGAGGACATAGGCCGAGACAAGGTAATCATGTCCACCAAGAATCTCTGGGTAACTGTAGTCCGGGGAAAAGACCCCATTCTGACGAATGACATTTCCGACAACATGGGAAGTGCAAAGCCCAGAGATCTGAAAGGCCCCATAGGTGTTGAAGGTCATAATGCAGTTCTGGATGGTAACGTTCCCCGTTATCCCAGAAAGAGAAAGCCCGGGCCCGTCAGGGGCTCCGCCCAAACCGGTCACAGTGGAGTCGAGGATCGTCACATTCGCGCCAGACACGATCTCGGTCCCCATGCCCATAGCGCCACCGGGTGAGAGGAAGCGGCAACCACTCACCAGAATCGAAGCGCCCGCGCCACCGGCCACGCGCAGAGCCCCCGTTGTCAAACTGCCGCAGTTTCTGAGGAACGTGATGCCGGCCACCGTGATGTTCGTCTCACGGGCGGTGGAAACGCCGGCGAGGGAAATATTCAAAGCGCGTCCCGCGCCCGCGCCGTCGATGGTGATATCGGTGTTGGTCAGGCCCGGCTCCGGCAGCAGCGCGAGGCTGTTGGCTGCGGCGCCATTGTAGCTGAAGTTGCCCTCGTAAGCGCCCTTCGCCAGGTAAACCGTGTTGTTTGCGCCATTATGCGCCGCGAGAGTAAGGGCGCTTTGAAGCGCTTGCGCGCTGGCGACGTGGAATTCCACGGCGCCAGCCTGTTCGGGCGCGGCGCCCACCGCCAGCGCGGCGAGGCAAATGGCTGTTATGTGAATCGCTCGAATGCCCCTGGTGATTATCTTCGGGTTCAGGTTGTTCATAGGTTGGAAAAGAGAATGCTATAGGGAGACGTTTTGAGACAAGTGGAAAGGCGCGCGAGCAAGCAACAGCAAAGCCGTGAGAACCGTGAGGCCCTCTCTCTCCGAGGCTGGAAAGGCCCCACTATGAAGCCCAGCCACAGCCTCCACCCATTCGCCAACCGAAAAGCGGTAGAGGGCCGTCGCAGACCACGACACCTCGCGACCACCGGGGGCGGCGGCGGCAAGTCCGACAGGTCTTGGACTGCGCCAGTCCTTTGACGCTTTGGGACGGACGCAGACTGGCGGGCTGGCACCCCCGCAGTCCATAGAGCCGGATTCTTGTTTCATACTCAATAAAGAGGAAAGCGTGGGAAGACGTTTCACAAAATCACCGCATCCCCCTTTTTCTTCGGTTCCGGCGCAAGGCCTGCGCATCGCTTTGCAAGGAGGTCCGGGAGGTTTCGTCGGTGAGCGGTTCCTCGGCGGGTTCGTTATTGAGAAAAACGTCAACTCCCGGCCATCCCCATCCCAATCGTCAAAGGGCTCGGTAGCGCCAGGAAGCCAACGCTCGATCAGATGGCGCTCCTGCTCCGATGGATCCTCTGTAGCCAGTTGCGTTTGTGAAAATGAAGGAGCCGGATGCGCCTCCTTGGCGCGCCCGGCTCTTGTGGTTGGTTTGGAATCAACCAGTAGTTAATTACCTGCGAGGCGTCAATAATCGGCGGCGCGGCAAAAAACCAAGTTTCTGTCAATCCGACGACCGCTACGGACTTGTTCGCTGGACGCGGTAGAACCGGCTCTGATTGGTCAGGGCTTGCGGGTCAATGAAGTCCACGACCCCGAAGATGTTGGTCACAATTCCAACGCTGGTCCACGAGCCCGCTGGAGTGTCCAGACTTGGCGCGCCTTGGAGATTATACACGTCACCGACAGAACCACCGATCAAAAGCTTCAAGCCCCCGAATTGCGAGAAGGGCGGGCAAACCGCCGGCTCGCCGGGCAGCCACATGCGTGGTCCCGCTTCCGGCCAGGTTCCGGACAACGGCGTCAACGGACCGAGGACTACGTTATCGAACTGCGCGGTCGCCATCGCCATATTCCGGTGCGCGGTGACGGCTAGACCCACCTCCAGATTCGTCGGCAGGTTCGCAACCGTTGTCCACCAAACGAGCGACCAATCCAGTCCGTTGGTCGAAGCGTGTCCAGCAAAAGTGTCACCTGACCGCATTAAGCGCAGCCAAGCCCAGTTGGTGCCATTACCAGTGTTATCCACGCTGTAAGTGTTCTCTACCGAGCGGCGGCGAAACAACACGTCATGATTCATCGCGGAACGCAAGGCCAGGAAGACATGCCGCGCACCGCTGTTGGTCCCATCACGGAACATCACGCCCGCTTCGGAAAGAGGATTATCCGGGAGGAAACCCAGCAACCGTGCGACGATCTGGCCGTCGCCCGCCAGCGGCTTATGGACGAAAAAGAAATCGTCCGCCGTGCCTTCAATGTCCTCGCCGGAACCGTTAACGGTGAAAATGCCGTTCGCGATGCTGCAACTTCCATCACCCGTGGTGCCGACGGTGTTCGTCTGCCAGTTTGGCAAGATTGCAAGCAGCAAATCGGCGCTGATCAACTGTGCGGCTTGATTTCTCACCGCCACGCTGTAAGCGCCCGCCTGCCCGAGTTGCGCATTAGTCATGGTGTAGCACGCCAGGGTCGCGCCGGGAAGATCTGATCCATTCCACCGCCACTGATAACTCAGCGGCGCGGTACCCGTAGCACTCACGCAGAAAGTGACGTTCGTTCCCTCCAGGACGGGACTAGTCGGTTGCATGTCGAGGCTGCTGATACCCGGCGGCACCAGCACGCTCAGTATCGCCACCGAACTCGTCGCCGAACCCAACGTGGTTGTCACCACCGCCCAGTAGGCGCCCGCGTCATTGGTCTGAACATCAGCCAACGTCAAGCTGACGTTGGTTCCGTTCATTTGCAACACGCCATCCTTCCACCACTGGCAGGCGAGGGTGCTGTCTGTCGGCGTGATGCTAAAGACCGCGTTGCTGCCTTGCACTACGGTCAACGCGGCGGGGCGCGCCACAAAGTCGTCGTTTACGATCAACACGTGGGCCGTGGTGTTGCTTCCCAACGCCGCGCCGGTCAGGGTGACCGCAAAGGTCTTGTCCGGCTCTTCCACGCCGTCGTTCACGAGGAGCACCACGAAGGTCTTAGGACCACCCTCGCCATCCGCCCACGAAACCACGCCGTTGGTGGCGACGAAATCTGTTCCGGCGGTTGCCGTGCCGTTCATGGTGCCAAAACCCACGCTCACCGGGCCATTGCTCGAGCCCGTGCGGTTGACCGACAAGGTGATCAACGGGCTAGATTTGAGCGCCGAGACGTTAGTTGTCACAAATTGGACTACCCCGGGATCACCCCCCACGATATCCGCATAGCGCGTTGGCATCAGGGAGTAGTTGGTGGTATAGGGTGCGGTTGGATCGTTCTGCGTCAGCACCCCAAGGACTGTCACAGGGCCGGTAGGCTTGAGCTTGCCGCCGATGTCGGTATTGGGATGGACGGTGAGGTTGAACGTCTGCCCCGCCAGGTTTGTTAGCGCTAGATTCGTCATTACGGTGGGGAAATAGGCTCCGCCCGCCTGACTGATCCAGACCTGCGGCGCCGTTACGTACTGCGCCTCCGTCGCTTCCATCACCGCGACGTTGGTCTTTAAGGTGAAATCCAGTGCGGCCGGCGTGGGCAGGACGTTGCCGGCGCTCAAGCGCCAAACCACGTTAGAGATGTTAGCGTAGCTCGGAGCGAGAGCGAGCAGGCCGTTAAGATTCGTCAGGGAAGCGGTCACGCTCAGGCGGTCGCCTGCCTGCGGCATGAATTGGTTCGTGCCGCCCCGAAAGACCACCGCGATGCCGTTGGTATTATCCTCCATGTAGAACAACTCGTCGGACGTCACCAGGCTCAGGTTAGTGTAGGTGGTGACCGTGCCCTCCACAGTAAACAACGAGGAGGTATTCGTGGGCACCCAATTCGTCGTGCCGACCAGCGAACGCAGGTAGGCTATGTTCGTAGACGTGGAAAGAGGCGGGAGACAGTTGTCAACGATAACCAGCACGGCCGCTTCGCGAGCCGCGGCAGAAGCCAGAGCGCCTGGCACATTCAGTTGCAGCGTCACGGTCCTGTTCCCTCTCAGCGAACAGTTTTGATGGATGGGAACCACATCCGTCTTTACGCCCTGCTCGCCGTCCGCCCAGCTAATAGTATCCACCACGCTGTCGAAGTCCACGCCGCCCGACGCGGTACCGTCGGTGGCAACGAAAGTGACCTCGACCGGCCCCGCGCCGCCATACTTGCGCTCAAACGAAATGGTGGCGTTGGTCTCGCCCCCGGTCACGAAATACCGCACGTCTGTGAACTGGACAATCCCCGTGGGAGGCGTGTCTGTAGTAATTTGCGCCTCATCCACATACCAACCCGGGGAGGGACTAGTGCGGTAGTAGGGATATCCGCTATTACCCGACTGAAAGTAGAATCCGATTTGAATGGTCTGCCCGGCGTACTGACTTAAATCAAAGCTCGGACGAGACCAAACCGTACTGTTGCCAGGATTATACTGCATCAGCGTCTGCCATGTCCCACCGACGGGTTTGACCTGCAGTTGACAGGAATCGTAACTACCGATGCTAAACCAGTGCCAGAAACTCAAAGTGGGATGCGCTCCCACGCCCGGCACCACAAACGGCGGGCTGTCCAGCCGACCATAAGTGTTCGCCGCATAGTTGCCACTTAAAACCGTTGCCGCGCAGTTGGTTCCGGAATGGGCGCGCAATCCCACCGCGTTGGTGGGAGGCCCGCTGGTTGGCGTCCCGATTTCCCAAGTCCCGCCCTCCACATACCAATCCCCCCAGCCGGATTCGAACCCCTCGGGGACATTGGGTTGAAGCGTCGCCAGCGGTCCCGTCGTTACGACCACTTCATCCACATACCAACCCGGGGAAGGACTGGTAGAGTAGTACGGGTACCCGCTATTACCCGATTGAAAGTAGAATCCCAACTGGACCGTCTGTCCAGCGTAGGCCGACAGGTCGAACCCTTGCCGACTCCAAACCCCGCTGCCGGTCGAGGTGTATTCCTCCAATGCCTGCCAGGCATTCGTGCCGACCTTGATCTGCATTTCACAGAAATCATAGGCGCCAATGCTATACCAACTCCAGAAGCGTAACCGCGGATTCTGATCCGCCGTCGGCACCACAAATGGCGGGCTGGCCAGCCGACCATAAGTGTTCGCCGCGTAGTTGTCGCCCAAAACCGTTGCCGCGCAATTAGTTCCTGAATGGGCGCGCAATCCCACCGCGTTGGTGGGAGGCCCGCTGGTTGGCGTCCCGATTTCCCAGGTCCCGTCCTCCACATACCAGTCCCCCCAGCCGGATTCGAACCCCTCGGGGACATTGGGTTGAAGCGTCGCCAGCGGGCCCGTCGTTACGACCACTTCATCCACATACCAACCGGGGGAGGGGCTGGTGGAGTAGTACGGGTACCCGCTATTACCCGATTGAAAGTAGAATCCCAACTGAACTGTCCGTCCGGCATAAGCCGATAGGTCGAACCCCTCCCGGCTCCAAACCCCGCTGCCGTTCGACGTATAATGGTGCAACGTCTGCCACGCATTTGTTCCCACCTTGATCTGCATTTCGCAGTAATCGTAACCGCCAATGCTATACCAACTCCAGAAGCGTAACCGCGGATTCTGATCCGCTGTCGGCACCACAAACGGCGGGCTGTCCAGCCGACCATAAGTGTTTGCCGCATAGTTGCCGCCCAAAACCGTTGCCGCGCAATTAGTTCCTGAATGGGTGCGCAATCCCACCGCGTTGGTGGGAGGCCCGCTGGTTGGCGTTCCGATTTCCCAAGTCCCGTCCTCCACATACCAGTCCCCCCAGCCGGATTCGAACCCCTCGGGGACGTTGGGTTGAAGCGTCGCGAGCGGTCCCGTCGTTACAACCACTTCATCCACATACCAACCCGGGGAGGGGCTGGTGGAATAGTACGGGTAACCGCTATTGCCCGATTGAAAGTAGAGTCCCAACTGAACTGTCTGTCCGGCAAAGGCTGACAGGTCGAACCCCTCCCGGCTCCAAACCCCGCTGCCGTTCGACGTATAATGGTGCAACGTCTGCCACGCATTTGTTCCCACCTTGATCTGCATTTCGCAGTAATCGTAACCGCCGATGTTATACCAACTCCAGAAGCGTAACCGCGGGTTCTGATCCGCTGTCGGCACCACAAACGGCGGACTGTCCAGCCGACCATGAGTGTTCGCCGAGTAGTTGCCGCCCAAAACCGTTGCCGCGCAATTAGTTCCGGAATGGGCGCGCAATCCCACCGCGTTGGTGGGAGGCCCGCTGGTTGGCGTTCCGATTTCCCAGGTTCCGTCCTCCACATACCAATCCCCCCAGCCGGATTCGAACCCCTCGGGGACATTGGGTTGAAGCGTCGCCAGCGGGCCCGTCGTCACGACCACTTCATCCACATACCAACCCGGGGAGGGGCTGGTAGAGTAGTACGGGTACCCGCTATTTCCCGATTGAAAGTAGAATCCCAACTGGACCGTCTGCCCAGCATAGGCCGACAGGTCGAATCCCTGCCGACTCCAAACCCCGCTGCTGGTCGAGGTATATTCGTGCAACAACTGCCACGCATTCGTGCCCGCCTTGATCTGCATTTCGCAGTAATCGTAACCGCCAATGCTATACCAACTCCAGAAGCGTAACCGCGGGTTCTGATCCGCCGTCGGCACCACAAACGGCGGGCTGGCCAGGCGGCCGTAAGTGTTCGCCGCATAGTTACCGCCCAAAACCGTTGCCGCGCAATTGGTTCCGGAATGGGCCGCGCCCGGCCCGCTGGTGGGCGCGCCCACTTCCCAACTGCCGCTTTCAGCATACCAGTCGCCCAGACCGGATTCAAAGTTCTCGGGCGCGCCTCTGGCAAAGTCCACGGCATAAGGGCCTTTGACCACGCTTACTTCGTCCACATCCCAACCGTCGGCCACATTGCCGTCCGCGACGATTCTGAAGGCAATCTCGACGGCCTTTCCAGCGTAGGCGCTCAAATCCACCGCCGGGCGGGTCCAGACAGCGCTGCTGGTGTCGTAATAGCGCGGTGAGAGGTCGGTCCAGAGGTTTGTGCCGTATTTGATCTGGACCACGCCGTAGCTGTTTCCGCTGAATTGATACCAGTGCCAGAATTGAAGCCGCGGATTTTGGTTGGCCGGCGGCACTACAAACGGCGTCGCGCGGATCAGCCGCGAACTAACGTTGGCGGGGTAGTTGCCGTTAAGCACAGTGGCGGCGCAAGACGCGCCTTCATGCGCACGGTAGCCCGCGCTGTTAGTAGCCGGTCCGGTCAACGGGGAGCCGATTTCCCATACGCCATTGTCCACGCTCCAGTTATCCCAGACATTGGGGCTTTCAAAATTGTCCTGCCAGACGTTGGTTTGGGCCGAAGCGAGACTCGTGGCTAGCGCGATGCAAGCCTTCAGCGCAAAAACGGCCACGCGTTTAATCGAGGATGGTTTTTTCATTTTCTATTGGTTTAAAGCTACACGTTTTAGTTCTACACAAATCGGAATTCGGAGCATGGGGATGCAGAAAATGCGAGGGGATGGACGCGAGCCCGCCTGACGGAAGCCCAACACTCCCGCATGATCCGCGGTGTAACCCGTTTGAACAAAAGCGTTGCCCGCCGACATTTAACGACCCAATCCGGCCTATTCTCGTTTGATGGTCTGAACCCGCAGCGTCCCACTTCCGCAACCGGCCCGAGGAAGAAAACGTCTCCCCATGGGCTGCCCAACGGGCTCGCACTGAACCCGCAGAAATCAACCGTCCGCTTACTGATTACTGAGCTTACAGCTTCTGATTCCAACATATAGGGGAGAAAATGTCGATAAGAATGCTCAAGGAGGCGCAAGCTGCTACGGGTTGCGCTGACAGAACCAAGCGACACCTCCCGGCAAGACGCTTCGGCTGAAAACAAGGGGACGGATGACCAAGGGGTTTCGAAAAGCTGGTCAGCTATCAGCCAAAGCGGTGTCGCGCCCCTCTCCCGCCTTCGCCGAGCCTTTGGCGGGCAGGTGCCACCGCAGTCCATAGAGCCGGATTCTCGTTTCACACCCAATAAAGAGGAAAGCGTGGGAAAACGTTTCACAAAATCATCGCTCCCCCTTTTTTTTCCACTCCGCCGCCTGGTCGGGCCGCGCGGTGGCGTCGATTTGTTGATGAGGTGGTTTGAGAAAAGTGCAAAGGCCGTGAGGAGCGTGAGGTCGTACCGCTCCCGGGGTTGGGACGGTCCCATGATGCTTGAAGGGCCAAACGTTGGCTTAGTGTCCATCCTTTCGCCGATCGAAAAGCGGTAGAGGAGTACCGCAATCCACGGCGCTTCGCGACTATTGGGGGCGGCGGTAAAGCCGGCAGGTCCTGGACTGCGCCAGTCCTCTGGCGCTTGGGAACCGGCGCGGGATGGTGAACGGGCGAGACCTTGGCTTCGCGTTGATCCGTTAGCCGGCCCCAGAGCGGCTCCTCCCGCCCCCGATAGAGGGAATAGTCGTGGGTCTTCTCCGAACCCTTTTTCATTGGGCAATCTTCGCGCGATAGAACAAGGCAGGAGTATTGGCGCCGGACCCAGGCGCGAGAGTTTGTGTCCAGGTGGGGCCGAGGACGTTGGTTACGGACGTCCAGCGCTTTAGATCGGTGGAGGAGTCGACTTCGTAGTGGATCCCCGACTGTCCGGAGAGGCCGAGCAGTAAATTCGGGCGGGCCAGTGGCGTCAAGGTGAGCACAGGCGGCAGGCTGGTGTTCGCCACGACCGTCGTCACCAAAGCCGGGTCCAGAACGACCAACCCCCGGGCGCTCGCATTGAACAGGACGGTCGCGGTGTTGGTGAAGGTCCCCGGTTGGAGCGCCACCGCGGAAATCCCGAGGTTTACCGACGTATCCTGCGGCATCACCCCCAGGAAGAACACCACCTGCCCTTCCGCGCCATCATACATCCACGAGCCATGTTCGGAGGTGGCTGAGAGGAATTGAAAGCCCGCCGGCAACTGGTTGGTCAGCGTCACCCCCGTCGGCGGGCACTCGCCGTTGAAGGCGGCGGTCAAAGTGTAGTTGACCACCTGCCCCGCCTCCACCACGTCATTCGACTGAACGCCCGTCAGCATCACGCCAACATCTTTGCACTGGGCGCAGCCCGTGAGCCAGCAGACCGCGTTCTGAAATAGCGCTTTCAACGGGCCGTCCGAACTCGGCGAGTCGGGCGGCAGAATCCTCACGTTCTGCAGCCATAAATGAGTAGGGCTCTGATCCGCTTGCCCCACGCCCGGCAGGGCCGCCAGCGCGCTGGACCCGGCCGTGGTCCCGTAAACCTCGACATTCGGAGCCAGGATGGTCGCTAAATCAACCCGTCCGGGATACGGAAAGTTCGTAACGGCGCCGTAGGTCCCAAACAGAATCGGATTGCTGGGACCTTCCGGATTGGTGACCGCGATCGTTCCGTCGCCACCAGTTCCCGCGGCGGCGCTTAAATGAGTCAAATTGGTCCACGCGGCCTGTTGCGCTGGCGGCAATAGCGCCACTGAGGACGCCAGGTGTTCTCCCGCCAAATACAGCGGCATCCCGTTCGCATATAGTTGGCTCAACAAATCCACCGTGTTGGCGCTCAAGCCGTTGGTAAGCAGGCCCAAGTCGTTCCAGATGACCAGCTTGAACCCTTGCAATTGGCTCAAGACCAAGCCCGCCTGGTCAAACACCTGCGAACCGAGACCCATCTCAAACAGGTAAGTCTGCATAGCGTTGATCTCGGGATCGGCTTGCGCTCCGATGATCCCGACATCGGCGCATTGAGCCGCAATCGTAACGGAAACTCTCGCCGAATTCGCGCTATGGCCTTGGGTGTCGCTGACCCGGGCCCACACCTCGTACGTTCCCACCTCCGGCGACGGCCAATCCCATTGGTAGGGGGACGACGCAGCCGAGCCGAGCAAGGCGTTTCCAGCGTAAAAGTCCACTTTCGCCGAACCCGCGGCATTGGTCACCGCCGCCTCGATCCGCACCGCGTGGCCCAAACAGAACGACGCGAAATCGGCCGGACTAGTGATGCCGACGGCCATGGCTGGAGGCGCCGGGTTGGTGACGGTAATGCCCACCACCGCGGAAACGCCCACCGTTCCATAATCGTCCATCGCCCGCGCCGTCAGGGCGTACGAACCCGCTCTCACATTGGTCCAGACGACGCTGTAGGGGGCGTTAGCAACTACCCCAAGCAAATTGGCGCCGCCCTCGAAAAACTGGACCGAGGTCACGGTACTCCCCGGGTCGCTGACCTCGGCGATGAGCGTGATGTTCGCCCCCGCCAGGAACGCCGCCCCGTCGGCCGGTTGAGTGATGGAAACCCTTGGCGTGACGAGCACCGTCAGCAGAACGTTGGAACTGCTGACCATACCGGCCAAATTGGTAACGACCACAAAGTACGCTCCCGCATTCGTCGGCTGGATATTGGCCATTGTCAGCGTGGCGCTGGTAGCCCCAGACAATGGGTTGGTTCGGTTGAAAAACCACTGGTAACTCAATGGCCCGGAACCACTAGCGATCACCTGAAAACTCGCTGTACCACCCGCAACCACGGTTTGGTTGGCCGGTTGTATGGTAATGTTCGGCGGTCCCAAAACCGTTAGCGTGGCAACCAGGCTTGTGACGGAACCGGCTGAGTTGGTCACCACAACCGAGTATCCTCCAGCATTGCCAGGCTGGGCGTTGGTCAGCGTCAGCGTGGCATTGGTGGCGCCTGCCAAAACATTGGTTTGATTGAACGACCATTGATACCAGAGCGGCTGGCTACCGCCGGCCACGACCACGTAACTGACCGTGCTGCCATAAACCACGGTCTGATTGGTCGGCTGTGCCAGAATGCTGGCGGGCACTCCCTTCCCCGGCAAACACACTCCGGTGCATCCGGCCCGGTACAGCGAAGCAACTTCACTCTCGGAGAGAGAGCGATTGTAAATCCTGATGTTCTGCATCAACCCTTCGAAGTCAGCGCAGTCCCCCGAACCACCCAGCAAAAGTGGAGCGCTATTGATCGGACCATTAGTCCCGATACCTGAGCCGATCAACTGGCCGTCCAGGTAGAAATCGCCATTCGTTCCATCGAAAACGCCCACGAGGTGGTGCCAAGACATCATTGGCATGGGATAACCCGTTGTGACCCCTTCACAGACCAGCCCTTGGCCTGCAGGGACGTTGAACGCCATTTGATAATTGATCGAATCAGTACCCTGAGCACAGCCGCTTCTCTTGCCAATAAAATGTTCCGGGTCGGCTGTTCCGGTACGATAGGCCCACAATTCAATCGTAATCGCGCCACTGGGCCCGAAATCAAGGTCGGGAGCGTCTGCGATCCGGACCGTACCGGAACCGTCGAAACTAAAGGCTTGCTGACACAGGCCATCAGCGTAAGTCACACCGCCGACTAGTTGTCCATCGTGGCCTCCAATGATGTCGTTCGCATTTCCATTGCCTGGCCACCATGCAACGATGCCGGACGGAGCCGGGTAACAGGGAAGGTCTACTGTCAGCGTCGCAAAAGTGCTGATCGCACCCACCGAGTTAGTCACGAGCACGGAATACGAACCTGCGTCGGCTAACTGCGCGTTGTTCATTGTGAGCGTTGCGTTTGTGGCTCCAGCCAACGCGTTGGTATGGTTGAAGAACCACTGGTAGCTCAGCGGCCCGGAACCGGTGGCGACCACCTGAAAAGTGACCGTCATTCCCGCCATTACGGTTTGGTTGGTTGGCTGTACGGTGATGGCAGGAGCCGCGAGCGGATAAAGAATGCAAGCATGGGTGACCCCATTGCTTCGAAGTCCAGAGCCAACGATGACGCCAGCGGAGTTCATCGCTGTCGCGGCCAAAATGGACACCCAGCCCGTCAGGTCTGGCACCAGGGTATTAAGGTCCACGGCGTCCTTCCCCGGCGGCCAGGCTACGGCGCGGTTGGCGCCAGCGATTTGACAATCGCCACACACAATGCCGCCGGAATTGATATGGTACGCGAAGTAGTTAGACCCGCCGGTAACACCTAAGGGGAGTTGTGCCATACCCGCTTCGGAAGTCCAAATGAACGCGGCGGACGTCCCGTTCGGGTTAGAGCACGCTCCCACCACCTGGCTGGCGTCGTTAATACCAGCAGCTTGACTATTGGTGTAACCCTCCATGCTTCCGAGTCCAACAATGCCCGCGGAAGGGCTCCAAAAAAAGGCTTCATCCGGCGGCGGACCGATGAAGCCGATTATTTCGTTCTTGTTGTTCATCGCCTGTGACCATGTCCATGAATCTTGCGAAATAGACCCAATCCAATTGGTGATGCCATTGGCGAGCAAATAGGTGTGCCCTGAGTTGCCAACATCGTAATCGAAATAGTCGCATGAAATTGCTCCGCTGTCTGAAATTCCCGTCACTCGGCCCGCCGAATAGCCGGCGATGGCGCCCAAGTCTTGCAGACCACCGGTTAAGCTCCAAGAAAATGGCAAATAGGACGATGGGTCACCGCTGCAGCCGACAACGGTCCCTTGGTCGTTCAACCCGTACACATACGACCAACTACCGAAGTTCCCAAGGCCAACCATTCCGTTGGTGGTGTCCCAAAAAAAACCTTGGTAATCGGCCGGTCCACCGGCGACCTCACCACTTTCGCCGATGACTTGACCAACATCGTTCACGGCTTGGGCATAACTGATGTCGACGCCCCCCGGGAGGGCGCCCAGATCCACCACCCTGTAAGCAGTCGCCAGGTTTGTGGCGACCTGCGCGCGTAAAGTCGGCGTCAGGCAAATGCCCGCCGCCAGGGCAAGCCGGCAGAGGCAGGAAAGGGGCACTCCAAGCATTTTCACGCAATGATTAGTCAGTTGGGTCGCATGTCGGCCCACAGTGCCTTGCCGATATAGAGGGTTTGGGTTGTTCATAGTTCAGAAAACAGAATTGGTTCACGGAGACGGCTTGAAACAAGTTGAAGGATGTGTAAGAAAAGCGCGGAAACGCCGCGGGAAAGGCCAGGCCATAGCTCTCCACTGACGGGAGCAGGCCGCGAGTCCTCATTTTCAGAAGTCGCCCCGACCTCTACCCCACCGACACGGGCAGACGGCCAACCCGCCACGCTGCTGCACGATGCGTACGCCGCCTCGACAGCTTCAACTCGCGGGATCGTAGCGCCGTCATGGAGTGCGCCGGTAGCCTGCCCGCCGCAGCCTCGCCGAAGCATGGACCGAAGCGGTGACGGCGCACTGGCTGGAAAAGGGGAGACGGATGACCAAAGGGTTTCGACAAGCCGGTCAGCTATCAGCCAAAGCGGTGTCGCGCCCCTCTCCCGCCTTCGCCGAGCCTTTGGCGGGCAGGCGCCACCGCAGTCCATAGAGCCGGATTCTCGTTTCACACC
>Ga0316217_10004497_pt1 | contig 15013 bp, 9 predicted proteins | sample 1anoAmetaG_FD_203633 | JGI IMG/M metagenome (GOLD analysis project Ga0316217, IMG submission 203633) | Freshwater microbial communities from Trout Bog Lake, Wisconsin, USA - 1anoA | ecosystem: Environmental > Aquatic > Freshwater > Lake > Hypolimnion/Profundal zone | place: USA: Wisconsin... | reverse complement strand
CCGGCCTGCCGGCCTGGGATCTGCCCGGCCAGCCGGCGGAGGAATTCCAGGCCGTCCATGACCGGCATGGACAGGTCCAGCAGCACGATGTCGATCTCCGGCCGCGCGGCCAGGACCGCCAGGGCCTCGGCCCCGTTGGCGGCTTCGGCCAGGAAGTGGAACCCTTCGGCCGTTCCGGGGCCGAGGCTGGCGATGGAAAGCCGGACGAACGGCTCGTCGTCGACAACCAGGACGCTATGCATGGGTCGCCTCCCCGGCCGCCGACGCGGCGAGCCCGGGTTCTGCCGCGCGCCGCAGCGCCGGCAGCAGGAGGCGGATCCGGGTGTACTGGCCGGGTTCGCTCGCCACCTCCAGCCCGTAAGGTTCGCCGAAATTGAGCCGGATCCGGCGCTGGACGTTGGCCAGGCCGATGCGGTTCAGGCCGCCCTGGTCGGGGCGGCTCTCCAGCACCTGGCCAGCGCGCTCGGGGGCGATGCCCACGCCGTCGTCCCAGACCTCGAGCACCAGGACCTGGCCGGCGACCGGCTCGGCCCAGGGCTCCGGACAGCGCGGCGGCGCAAGCAGGCGCGGTTCCAGCCGCGCCGACACCCGGATCGTGCCGCGGCCGCTCCGGGCCGGGGCGCCGCCCGCGAAGCCGTGCAGGATCGAGTTCTCGACGATCGGCTGGAGGATCATCCGCAGGGTCAGCAGCTGCTCGGTGCCGGGGGCCAGGTCGAGCTCGACCGTGAGCAGCTCGCCGAAGCGCACCTTCATGATGCCGACGTAGGCGGTCACGTTCTCGATCTCCCGGGCCAGGCCGGTGAGCTTCTCCACCCCGGAGTAGCTGTCGGAGAGCACCCGCATGAGGTCGCGGGTCATCTCGGCGATGGCGTCGGCCCGGGCCACGCTGGCCATGAGCCGGATCGAATTGAGGGTGTTGGCCACGAAGTGCGGATTGATCTGGTAGCGGAGCGCTTCCAGTTCCGCCGTCAGCCGCTCCCGCTCGCTGCGTTCCCGCTCGGAGAGCAGCTGTTCGATCTCCTGGACCATGCCGTTGAAGCCGCGGGTCAGTTCGGCCAGTTCCCGGATGTCCTGGTCGGCCGCGCGCACTCCGTAGTCGCCCTGGCCGACCCGGCCCATGTGCCCGACCATGGCGCGGATGGGCGCCGCGATCCGGGCCAGGAACACCTCGACGTAGAAGATGAAGAGGAACGCCAGCAGGGCCAGGGCCGGGTAGAGGTACCACTGGTATCTCAGCAGCCGCCGGGTCAGGCTGCCCTTGTCGGTGAGCAGCGCCACCGTCCAGCCGGTGGAGTCCATGGGCGAGAGGGTGGTGAGCCAGGTGCGGCCGCCGGCCCGGATTTCCCGGACCGGCCCGCCGGGCCCGGTGCGCGCGGCCATCTGGGCCAGCCCGCCCAGTTCCGCCGGCGTGGCGCCGGGGATGGTGGCCAGGATCGGCTTCCCGGAGCGGCCGAAGATCACCATCGCCGCCTCGGCGCCCTGCCCGGAGGCCGCCGCCAGGCCATCGATGGAGGGCGCCCGGAAGCTGACCAGGATCGCCTCGATGGCGGTCTCGTCGTGGCGGGCCGGGCAGACCGCCAGGGAGATGATGTTCTTCTCGCCGATGTTCAGGGTCAGGCTCTCGAGCGTGTCGAACTGGAAGATCTTCCCGGGATCCGCCGCCGCCGGGGCGAAGACGCTGCGGTCCATGGCGGCCAGCCCGCGGATGTTGGGGTAGTTGGAGAAGGAGTAGACCGCCCCGCTCTTCGAATACAGCACCACGGCCCCGATCTCCTTGGTGTAGTTGAAGAAGCTGGTCAGCTTCTGGTCGATCCGGCGGGTCTCCTGGTAGAGCACCTTGCGGTCCGCGCTGCGGGCGCAGAGATCGACCGACTGCCGCAGGTCGGCGTCCTGGAGCAGCGCGGCCAGGATGATCGCGATGTTGTCGGTCTCGGCTTGCAGGTTCTGCGCCATCTGTTCGCCGGTGGCCTCGGCCTGCTGGGCCACGGTCCGGTACAGGGCGGAGAGGTAGAGCCGGGCCAGGATGACCGAGATCAGCAGGCTGGGCGCCGCCACGATCAGGATGAAGGCGGCCGAGAAGCGCCGGGATAGGGAGACGGTCTGCCGTCGCGACATGCGGCCTCATGGGGGGGCTTGGGGCTGAAATCAGGAACTGGACGTTCCTATGGTAACCCCCCCCGGGCCTTTCACAGGATGGTGCAGCACTCCTCAAGAAATACAGGCCCATGGTGGCCTTCCATAGACAGTGGGGTGTCCGTTCCGTCGGTTCCCGGCGCGGAAAGCTGCAATCCTCAACCAAATCGCTGTCCTCCGGGCTGTCCGGGGCCGATAATCAACCTGAAGCAGCGTGTTTCGATGCCATTGCGGGTCCCCGGGGAGGAGCATGGAGAAGGAGACGGCACAGCCAGTGGATGGACCCTGGGACGCGGCCCCGGCCGATCCCATGGCCATTCCGCACCTGGAACGCTGCCTCCTGGAATCCCTGCTGGAGATGCTGACCGACCGGATCTACTTCAAGGACCTGGCGAGCCGGTTCATCTACGGCAACCGCGCCCACGCCCGGCTGTTCGGCCTGGACAGCTTCGCCGAGATCGTGGGCTACTCGGATGCCGATTTCTTCGCCACGGAACACGCCGAAGCCGCCTACCGGGACGAACAGGAGATCATCCGCACCGGCAGGCCGAAGCTGGACCTGGAAGAGAAGGAGACCTGGCCGGACGGCCGGGTGACCTGGTGCTCCACCTCCAAGGGCCCGTTCCGGGACAGCCAGGGCCGCATCGTCGGGACCTTCGGCATCTCCAGGGACACCACCCGGCGCAAGCTGGCCGAGGCCTCCCTGGTCCGCGCGGAGCGGGACCTGCGCGAGTCCAAGGCGCTGGTGGAGGCCATCGTGGACAGCACCCCGGACATGATCTGGTCGGTGGATGCCGAGCGGTTCAGCGTGCTCTCCTTCAACCAGCGCCTGGCCGACTACGTGTTCCGGGCGCGCGGGGTCAAGCTCCGGGTGGGGATGCTCCAGGAGGAACTGTACCCTGCCCCGGAAGAACGGGAACGCTGGCGCACCCGCTACAGCCGGGTGCTGGAGAGCGGTCCCTGCCTGGAAGACGCCGTCACGGCGGAAGGCGGCTTCATGCAGCTGCGCTTCAACCGGCTCGAGCGCGAGGGCAGGGTGATGGGGATCTCGGTATTCTGCCGGGACACCTCCGAGGCCAGGCGGGCTGAGGCAGCGCTGCGCGAAAGCGAAGCGGAGAACCGGGCCCTGATCGCCGCCATCCCGGACCTGATCTTCACCTACAGCCGGGCCGGCGAGTACCTGGCGATCAGCGCCTCCCATCCGGAACTGCTCCTGGTACCCAAGGAACAGCTGCTCGGACGGAACATCCGCGAGGCGCTGCCCGCGGCGGTGGCCGGGCCGCTGGCCGCCGCCATCAGCCGGGCCCTGGACCTGAAGGCGGTCCAGGAACTGGAATACTCGCTGATGGTCGACGGGGCGGAAACCTGGTTCGAGGCCCGGCTGGCCCCCGGCGACCGGGAGCGGGTGATCGCCATCGTGCGGGACGTCAGCCAGCACAGGCGGGCCGAGGAGGAGCACCGCCAGCTCCAGGAGCGGGTGTCCCAGGTGCAGAAGCTCGAGGCGCTGGGGGTCCTGGTGGCGGGCGTGGCCCACAACATGAACAATGTCCTGGCCATCGTCATGGGCACCGCGTCCCTGCGGGGCCAGCTGACCGCCGAACCGGCGGACCAGGAAGCCTACCGGACCATCGGCCGGGTCTCCCGGCGCGGCAGCGACGTGGTGAAGTCCCTGATCCAGTTCGGCAAGCCCACCCTGGCCGCGCGGGCCCCGTTCGAGCTGAACGGACTGGTCCAGGATGTCCGGCTGCTGCTGGGCAACGCCAACCGCAGCGACGTCCTGATCGACACCCTGCTCGCGGAAGAGCCGCTGTGGATCCATGGCGATGCGGGCAGCTTCACCCTCGCCATGATGCACCTTTGTTTCAATGCCCTGGAGGCCATGCCCCAGGGCGGCGGCCTCACCTTGTGGACCGACAGCCCGGAACCCGGCTGGGTCGACCTGACGGTGTGCGACAGCGGCACCGGAATGGCCCCGGAGATCGCCGAACGCGTCCTCGAGCCCTTCTACACCACCAAGGACCAGAGCCTCGGCGCCGGCCTGGGGCTGAGCATGGTCTACGGGGTGATCAAGGCCCACGGCGGCGCCATGGATATCTCCAGCCGGCCGGGCGAGGGCACTGCGGTGCGGCTCCGGCTGCCCCGGGTCCCGGCCCCGGCCCAGGGCCGGCCCGCCCCGGCCGTGCCCGCCCGGCACGCGCCGGCCCTGGCGTCCATGACCTTGTTCCTGGTGGACGATGACGCGGACGTGCGGTTCCTGATGACCCGGATGCTCAAGAAGGCCGGGGTGCGCCAGGTGAAGACCTTCTCCGGCGGGGAGGAGCTGCTGGCGGAACTGCGCGCCGCGGAATGCCCCGATCTCATCATCCTGGACCAGAACATGCCCGGCCTGAGCGGGATCCAGACCATGGAGCTGGTCCGGGAACTGCACCCGGACATGCCGCTGCTCATCTCGTCCGGCCAGCCGGACATCGAAGCATGGGACTGCTTCCGCCGGCCCGGGGTGGGGGTCATCTCAAAGCCCTTCACCGTCGATGAGATCCAGGCGAAGCTGGGCCAATTCTGAAGGAGGGCCGCTTGTTCGTCCTGGTGCTGAATGCCGGTTCTTCGAGCCTGAAGTTCAATCTGTTCGACATGAGCCGGGAAGTGTCCATGGCCGACGGCATCGCCGAGCGCCTTGGCCAGCCGGAGGCCAACCTGGAGTGCTCGCTCGCAGGCGAGAAGCGCCGGGAGGCGCTGCCCCTGCCCGGCCACCGGGAGGCCCTGGACGCCATCCTGGAGCGGCTGCGGGAGACGGTGCTGCAGGACACCCCGATCCACGCCGTGGGCCACCGGGTGGTGCACGGCGGGCCGAAGTACGGGGACTCGGTGCTGGTGACCGAGGAGGTGGTGCGCGACATCGAGGCCTTCGCGCTCTACGCCCCGCTTCACAATCCCGCCAACGCGCTGGGGATCCGCACGGCCATGGCCGCCTTCCCGCACGTGCCCCACGTGGCGGTGTTCGACACCGCCTTCCACCACGACATCCCCGACTTCGCCCGGATCTACGGCATCCCCTACGAACTGAGCGAGAAGTACGGCATCCGGCGCTACGGCTTCCACGGCACCAGCCACGCCTACGTGGCGGCCCGCACCGCGCTGCTGCTCTGCCGGCCGCTGCGCGCCCTGAAGATCGTCTCCTGCCACATCGGCAACGGCACCAGCATCTGCGCCGTGCACAACGGCAAGAGCATGGACACCAGCATGGGCATGACCCCGCTGCAGGGGGTGATCATGGGCACCCGCTGCGGCACCATCGACCCCAGCGTGGTGGAGCTGCTCATGGAGTACGAGCACCTGGACTACCAGGCCATCACCGATCTGCTGAACCGCAAGTCCGGCCTGCTGGGCATTTCCGGCGTCTCCTCGGATTTCCGCGAGATCGAACTGGCGGCGAACCAGGGCAACCAGCGGGCCCGGCTGGCCCGCGACCTGCTGACCTACAACGTGCGGCAGTTCATCGGTTCCTACGCCACGGTGCTGGACGGCATCGACGCCATCGCCTTCACCGCCGGGATCGGCACCCACAGCACCTTCGTCCGGGCCAAGGTCTGCAGCAAGCTGACCTTCCTGGGGGTGAAGCTGGACCCCGAGGCCAACGAGCACGGCCGGGGCGAACGCATCATCAGCACCCCGGATTCCCGGGTGGTCGTGGCGGTGGTTCCGACCAACGAGGAACTGATGATCGCCCGGGAGACGGTGCGGTAGCACCGTGAGATCCAGGCCAGGTGCGGCGCCCGTTCGGGCACAAGCAGCTGTAGGGTCGCAAGCGACCCGACAGCTGCTAGCAGGCGTAGCGGAGCTTGCTCCGCGTAGGCCTGCTTGTGCCCGGCTCGGTCGCCTGACCCAGCGAGGTCCAGCCGGTGCTAGAAACACGGGCTCGGCCTGGGGTTTGGACGTTATGATCTGATCAACCTAGCGCCCAACCCCACCCGATTGCCTGTGACCCCGGACCCCCCATGGATCCCTCCTGGTCGAATTTCCTGCGCCGGCTGCGTGCCCTCACGCTGGCGATGGGCTGTCTGCTCTGCGCCGCCCAGGCGCCGCCCGGGGACCCGGTGGCGCACAAGACCGTGCTGGTGCTTTTTTCCTCCATCTACGAGGGCCGGCAGAAGCTCAGCCTGACCCTGAACGAGGCCCTCAAGCGGGGATCGCCGACGCCCCTGGACATCTACAACGAGTTCACCGGGCTCGACCGGTTCGCCGGTCCCGCTTCCGAAGCGCCGCTGGTCGACCTGTACCAGGCCCGGTACGGGTCCCGCAAGGTGGACCTGCTGGTGGCGGTCGGCCCCCTGGCCCTGGACTTCGCGATCCGCAACCGCTTCCTGCCGGAGGTGCCGGTGGTGGCCTGCCAGGTCGGCGACACCATGCTGAATCCTGCCCGGGAGCGGCGGCCCAACCTCACCGGGCTCCTGCCGGAGCGGGGCAGTCCCAGGACCGTCGACCTCATGCTCGCGCTGTTCCCGGCCACCCGGCACATCCTGGTGGTGCTGGGGGCGAGCGCTTTCGAGCGGCGCCTGGCCATGGTGGGCCGGACCCTCGCCGCCCCGTACGCGGGCCGGGTGGCGTTCGAGTTCCTGAACGATCTCACCATGGAGCAGATCGAGGCCCGGGTCCGGAACCTCTCCAGCGAGGACCTGGTGTTCTTCGGCAGCCTGCTCCAGGACGCTTCCGGCCGAGACTTTTCGGCCCTGGACCCGCTGGCGCGGATCTCCACGGCCAGCCGGCGCCCGGTGTTCGGGCTCTACGCGGAAGACCTGGGCAGCGGCATCGTCGGCGGCGTGCTGGACAGCGCGACCCGGGCGGGGGAGACCGCCGCGGCGCTGGGGCTGCGCGTCCTGGCAGGCGAGCCGGCCGGCTCGATCCCCTTCGCCAAGGATCCGGGGGCCGCTCCCGCCTTCGACTGGCGCGAACTGGAACGCTGGGGCATCGCTCCGGGCCGGCTGCCTGCCGGCAGTGTCGTCCGGTTCAGACAGCCGGACCCCTGGAGCCTCTACTGGAAGCAGATCCTCGCGGTGTTCGGCGTGCTCCTGGCCGAGACCCTCCTGGTGGCGGCCCTGGTGGCCCAGCTGCAGCGCCGCAAGCGCACCGAGCGGGCCCTGGCCGCCGCCGAGCAGCGCTACCGGACCGTTGCCGAATTCACCCACGACTGGGAATTCTGGCAGCGCCTGGATGGCGCGTTCGAATTCATCTCCCCGTCCTGCGAGCGGATCTCCGGGCAGCCCCCGCGGGCCTTCCTGGACGACCCGGGCCTGATGGAACGGCTGGTGGAGCCCGAGGACCTGGAACGCTGGCGCGAGCACCGGGCCGAAGCCCTGGCCGGGCGCGGTGACGGCCCCTTCGCGTTCCGGATCCGGGTGCTCGAAGCGCAGCGCTGGGTGGAGCAGATCGATTATCCGGTGCGGTTCGGGGACACCCTGGCGGGCAACCGCGGGAGCATCCGCGACATTTCCGGCCGCAAGCAGGCGGAACTGATCCTGAGCCAGTCCGCCGAGCAGATCCGGACCCTGAAGGACCGGCTGGAAGCGGACAACACTTTCTACCGCGCCAAGATCGACGCGGTGGAGCCTTCCGACGAACTGCTCGGGCAGAGCGGGGCCATGAAGTACCTGCTGTTCCGCATCCAGCAGGTGGCCCCTTCGGATTCGACCGTGCTGATCCAGGGCGAGACCGGCACCGGCAAGGAGCTGGTGGCGGAGGCGATCCACCGGCTGGGGCCGCGCCGGGACGCTCCCCTGATCAAGGTCAACTGCGCGACCCTGCCGGCGGCCTTGGCGGAGAGCGAACTGTTCGGCCACGAGCGCGGCGCCTTCACCGGCGCCCACGCCCAGCGCAAAGGCCGGTTCGAGCTGGCCGACGGCGCGACCCTGTTCCTGGACGAGGTGGGCGAGCTGTCCCTGGAAGTCCAGGCCAAGCTCCTGCGGGTGCTGCAGAACGGTGAATTCCAGCGGGTCGGCGGCGACCGCTCGCTCCGGGTGGACGCCCGGGTCATCGCCGCCACCAACCGGGACCTGGGCCGGGAGGTGGCCGGGGGCCGGTTCCGGGAGGACCTCTGGTACCGGATCAATGTGTTCCCCATCAGCGTCCCGCCCCTGCGCAACCGCCAGGAGGACATCCCGGAACTGGCCGTGACCTTCGTCCGGCGCTTCTGCCAGAAGCTCGGCCGGCCTGAGCTCGCCCTGTCGAACTCGGTGCTCCAGGCCTTCCAGGCCTACGCCTGGCCGGGCAACGTGCGGGAGCTGGAAAATGTCATCGAGCGGGCGGTGCTGATCTCGGAACACGCCGGGCTCCGGCTGGCGGAGCCGCTGGCGGTGGCGGAAGCGCCCCGGCTCCTGGGTCCGCTCAAGGACCGGCTGATGGCGTTCGAGCGGGAGGAGATCCTGCGGGTCCTGGGCAGCACCGGGGGCAGGATCGAGGGCGCCCTGGGCGCCGCAAGGGTGCTCGGCCTGAGCCCCAGCACCCTGCGCTCCCGCCTGGTCCGGCTGGGCATCGAACGGCCTTCCGAATAGCCGGCCGGGCCCGCCAAATCCTGTGGCCCCACGAAAAATGGTGGGCCCACCGGGGGTGGCCGACCCGGCGGCCCCGTTCGCAAAAACAGGATAAAAAAAGCATTTAAAGGATTTATCTATTCCTGACTGGTTTGGCCGGACATGGCATCCGCCTTGCAATTGCCAGGCATGGACATTGGCAACCGGATGAACTACACAGAACCCGAAGACGGGATGGTCATGGCGGCCATGCTGGTGGCCCGGCAGGAGAAGCAGGAGGAACTGGCCCAGACCCTGGAGGCCCTGCTGGGCAAGGCCCTGGCCCAGGCCGGCTGCCTGGAGGGCATGGTCACCCAGGACCTGGGCGGGCGGCCCCGGTTCCTGCTCTACCTCAGCTGGGAGAGCCGCGATGCCATGAAGACCTACACCGGCTCCGAGGGGTTCCAGATCCTGCTGGGGGCCTCCAGTTTCCTGCTCAGGGAGCCCGCGCGGTTCCGCTTCTTCGGCTACCCGGCCCAGGGGGACAACCCCTACTTCCTGATGCTCCGCCCGGAGGCGCGGTCATGAGCGCGGCCCGGGCGCAGACCGCGGAAACCCTCGGCGACCTTCAGCCGGGCTGGCTGTTCCCGGCGGAAGGGTTGCGGCTGGAGGAACGCGCCTTCCAGTTCATCTGCCTGATCGGCGGGCTGGCGGCAATCTGCGTGATCATCCCGATCAACCTGTTCCTGGACCTGAGCCCCTGGGTCGGCCGGGGCATCCTCGGCTTCGGGCTGGTCTCGCTGCTGCTGGCCTGGGAGGCCCGCCGGGGCCGCTTCCGCAAGTGGACCCTGGTGCTGGCGTTCATCGCCTGCCTGGACCTGCTCTGGTTCCCCAACGGCGGCTCCCAGGGCAGCATCGGCCTGTATTTCTTCATCGCCGCGCTGTACATGCTGTTCTTCTTCAGGTCGGCCATCGGTATCGCCGGGACCCTCCTGCTGGTCGCCGACATCGTCCTCCTGCACCTGGCGGAGCTGGCCTGGCCGTGGCTGGCCAGGCCCTTCGCCACGCCGGCGGACCGGACCGCGGACCTGCTGTCGGGCTACCTGGTGAGCCTGCTGGTCTCGGCGGCGATCTTCTGGGTGGTCCGGCGCGGCTTCCTGCAGGAGCGGGCCCGGGCCGACGAGGCCATGCGCGAGATCCGGATCCGGGAGGCCGGCTACCGGATGGTCCTGGACCAGTCGGCGGACGAGATCTGGACCATGGATCCGGAAGGCCGGTTCACCTTCATGAGCCCCGCGGTGCAGCGGATCACCGGCTTCACCCCGGAAGAGGCCCTGGCCCGGTCCATGGACGAGATCCTCGCCCCGGCTTCGGCGGCCATCGCCCGGGCGGGGTTCCGGGCGACCCTGGAGGCGTTCGGCGCCGGGCGGCCGCTGCCGGAGTTCCGGGCCGAACTGGAGCTGTACCGCAAGGACGGCTCCACTGTCTGGACCGAGGTGAACGCCGTCGGGCTGGTGGACGCGGCCGGGCGGTTCGCCGGGGTCTCAGGGACCACCCGCGACATCAGCGAGCGCAAGCGCAGCGAGCAGGGTCTCCGGGAGCGGGAGGCGGAGCTGCAGGCCATCTTCGACAGTTCCCAGGATGCCATCTGTGTCACCCGGTCGGACCTGTTCGCCATGGTCAACCCGTCCTTCCTGACCATGTTCGGCTACGACCGGCCCGGGCAGCTGATCGGCAACTCCCTGTTGAGCCTCATCGGTCCCGGCAGCCGGGACATGGTCCGGGCCAACATCCGGGCCCGGAACCAGGGCCTGCCCGCCCCCACCGGCTACGAAGTGTCGGCCCTGAGGCGCGATGGCAGCAGCTTCCTCATGGAGATCCATCTGTCCACCTACGAGCAGCAGGGACACCTGCACACGGTGTCGATCCTCCGGGACATCACCGAGCGCGAGCGGCTGGAGCGGGAACGCCGCCAGCTGGAGGCCCAGGTGCTCCGCCAGGAGAAGATGGAGAGCCTGGGCAGCCTGGCCGGGGGGGTCGCCCACGACATGAACAACGTGCTCGGGGCGATCCTGGCCATCACCACTGTCCACCAGCTCCAGGCGGAGGAGGGCTCGCGGCTGGGCAGGGACCTGGGCACGGTGGTCAAGGCCTGCCAGCGGGGCGGCACGCTGGTGAAGGGCCTGCTGAGCTTCGCCCGGGAGGAGCTCGCCGAAGTCCGGGAACTGAGCCTGAACACGGTCGTGCTGGAGGAGGTGGCGCTGCTGGAGCGGACCACCCTGCAGAAGGTGCGCCTGGAGCTGGACCTGGCCGAGGACCTGCTGCCGGTGGACGGCGATCCCGCGGCCCTTAGTCACGGGCTCCTGAACCTGTGCGTGAACGCCGTGGACGCCATGCCCGACGGCGGGACCCTGACCTTCCGCACCCGGAACGAGGGCGGCGCGGAGGTGCTGCTGGAAGTGCGCGACACCGGCAGCGGGATGTCCCGGGAGGTGCTGGCCAAGGCGCTGGACCCGTTCTACACCACCAAGCCCCGGGGCAAGGGCACCGGCCTGGGGCTGCCCATCGTCTACGGCACGGTCAAGGCCCACCACGGCCGGATGGAGATCCACAGCGAGCCCGGCCGGGGCACCTGGATCCAGATCCGCCTGCCGGCCTGCGGGCGCGTCAAACAAACATTGGCCGCCCATGCCGGCGACCCGGGGAGGAACGATGTTCATCATTGACCAGATCAGCGTCCGGGCCAAGCTCTGGGTCCTGGGCGCCAGCCTCATCCTCATGGCCGTCTGTCTCTGGGCCGGAGGCTTCTGGGCGGCGCGCCGCCTGGGCGGCCAGTCGGAGCGGATGGCGGCGACCCTCCTGGAGGTGAGCCGCGCCGGCGACCTGGCCCGGCTTGCCGAGATCGACTTCAAGAAGCAGGTCCAGGAGTGGAAGGACATGCTGATCCGGGGCCAGGACCCCGCGGAGATGGCCAAGCACCGGGCCGCCTTCGAGGCCGACGAGCAGCTTGTGGACGACCAGCTGGCGGCGCTGGGCCAGGCTCTGGCCGGGCTCGGCGCGGGCACCGTGCAGGAGGTGGACCGGGCCCTGGCGGAGCACAAGGCGCTCGGCCAGAAGTACCGGGACGCCCTGGCCACCTGGAAGCCCAGCGATCCGCTCACTTACCGGGCGGTGGACGCCCAGCTCAAGGGCATCGACCGGCCCATGACCGCGGCCATCCAGACCCTGGGCGAGACCACCTTCCAGCATGCCCGGGTGATCACGCAGCAGGAGCAGGAGCGGACCCGGGCCACCATCCGCTTGAGCAGCCTTCTCAACGGGCTCCTGCTGGCGCTGGCCGTCATCCTGGCGCTGGGAATCGTCCAGCAGATCACGTCCCGGATCCGGCGCTCCCTGCTGGAAGTGACCCTCGGGATCGAGCGGATGGTGGCGGGAGACTTCAGCCGCGGGGTGGGCGTGCATTCCCGGGACGAGCTGGGCAAGATGGCGGGGGACTTCAACGCGCTGCTGGACACCTTCCAGCAGCTGTTCAGCCAGCTGCGGGACGCCAGCGCCCAGGTGGCCTCGGGCTCCACCGAGCTGAGCGCCACCGCCGGCGAAGTGGCCCAGACCGCCCAGGAGATCGCCCGGTTCACCGAAGCCCAGCGGACCTCCGCCGACCACACCGCCGCGGCGGTGACCCAGTTCTCCAGTTCCATCCAGGAAGTGGCCGGCAGCGTCCGCACCAGCAACCTCCGGATCGGCGCCATGGTCGAATCCGCCGAGGACGGCGCCCGGAAGGGGGCCGCCACGGTCACGGCCATGGAGGGCATCCACCAGAACGCCCAGGCCATCGCCAGCATCCTCTCAGTCATCACCGAGATCGCCAACCAGACCAACCTGCTGTCGCTGAACGCCGCCATCGAGGCGGCCAAGGCCGGCGAACACGGCCGCGGCTTCGCCGTGGTGGCCGAGGAAGTGCGCAAGCTGGCCGAGCGCAGCGCCAACGCCGCCAAGGAGATCCTGGCCCTGATCGGCAAGACCGACCAGGCCATGCAGGCAGGCCTGGCCACCGTGACCGGGACCGAGGCGGCGCTCAAGGCGCTGCAGGCCGACATCCGGCTGATGGCCGACCTGTCTCGGCAGATCGGCCTGGCCTCGGAGGAGCAGCACCGCACCTCCGAGGAGCTCGCCCGCCGGACCGACGATTCCTCCGCCTCGACCCAGCGCAGCGCCGCCGCCTCCCACGAGCTCACCGCCACCGTGGAGGAGGTCAACAAGACCGCCGACCACCTGGCCCGGATCTCCGAGGGGCTCGCACTCTCCCTGGCCCGGTTCAAGACCGCGTAGACTCGCCGGTTCTAGGCAGGTTCCCTGCATTTGCTTATATTTATTATATAGGAAATGACTGGTGCAGTCGGGGGCCGCAAGTCCTCGAGCACCAGCGGAGGTGCTGCCATGAAGGACCGCCGGCGCGTGGACATTCCGTACTACGGGCAGCGGCTGGTGCCCGAACGCCGGCAGCGGTGGTTCGATCGCCGGCGCCACCGCGGACCCACCCGGATCCTGTACGTGGGTATCGCCAGACTCATCCCCACGCTCATCTCGAAATTCTTCAATTAAGCCGGGATCAAAAGCTTCTGGTTCCGGGCCGGTCGGTCCAGGTTGAAAATAATGTTGCATTCATGCCGAAGTGCAACAGAATGGTCCTGTGTTAAGACTTTCCGGTGCAGGGCATCCTGGATGAGCTATCTGGCCTTTCCTCTGATCTGCAGCCTTCTGCTGGCCCAGGCGCCGCAGGAGGCGGCCCGGGTGCAGTTCTTCCAGGCCTCGTCCCAGGCGGTGCGGCGGGGCGGGTCGGTGACCCTGCGCTGGTCCGCCAGCGGCGCCGACCGGGTGCGCATCGAACCCCTGGACCAGGAGTTCCCGGCCCAGGGCGAGGTCACCGCTGTGGTGCGCGACCGCACCACCTACTGGCTGCATGTGTTCAACCTGAAGGGGAGCCAGAGCGTGCCGCTCAAGGTGGACCTGCTCCCCGACGCGCCGCCGGCACCACCGGCCGCGCCCGCCGTCCCGAGGGTGGTCCCGGCCGTTCCGGGCCAGGCCTGGATCCAGTTCGCCGCCCTTGCGGACCCCGGGAATGTGGCCAAACTCCAGCAGGAGCTGCGGCGCGCGGCGGGCATCGAGGTGAGCGTGAGCCAAGTGGCCGCCGGGGCCGCGGGGGCCGATCCCCAGCGGGTCCGCCTGGGTCCCTTCCACTCCGCCGCGGAGGCCAGGCGGCGCCTCAAGCAGATCCAGCCCCGGATCCGCTCGCTGCACCTCAAGCCATTCGTAGCTCTGGATTCCTAGCAGCTGTCGGGTCGCTTGCGACCCTACAGCTGCTTGTGCCGGAACGGGCGCCGCTCCTGGCCTGGATCTCACGGTGCAGCGGCTGAAATCGCGTCAGGCCTGCACGGTCCGGCTGCCCGCCAGGGCCTGCAGCCGCTCGATGCGGCTGCAGGCTTCCCAGGTGAAGCCTTCCCGTTCCCGGCCGAAGTGGCCGTAGGCGGCGGTGGCCTGGTAGATCGGGCGGCGCAGGTCCAGGGCGTCCAGGATCGCCGCGGGACGCAGATCGAACAGCTGGCGCACCAGGTGCTCGGCCTCGGCCTCGGGCATCTGCCCGGTGCCGTGGAAGTCCAGCAGCAGGCTCACCGGCTCCGCCACCCCGATGGCGTAGGCCACCTGGATGGTGCAGCGCCGGGCGATGCCCGAGGCCACCAGGTGCTTGGCCACCCAGCGCGCGGCGTAGGCCGCGGAGCGGTCCACCTTGCTGGGATCCTTGCCGCTGAAGGCGCCGCCCCCGTGGGGGCAGGAGCCGCCGTAGGTGTCGACGATGATCTTCCGGCCAGTGACCCCGGTGTCGCCCTCGGGCCCGCCGGTGACGAAGCGCCCGGTGGGATTGATCAGCACCTTGGCCTGGTCCAGCGCCTCCCGGCCCAGCACCGGCGCCAGGATCAGCTCGCGCACCGCCTCGTGCAGCTCGGCGTCCTCGACCTCGGGGCTGTGCTGGGTGGACAGCACCACCGCGTGGATGCCCTCCGGCCGGCCGTCCCGGTAGCGCAGGGTCACCTGGCTCTTGGCGTCGGGACGGAAGAAGGGCACCGCGCCCGACTTCCGGACCTCGGCCTGTTTCGCCACCAGCTGGTGGGCCAGGGTCAGGGCCAGGGGCATCAGCTCCGGGGTCTCGTCGCAGGCGTAGCCGAACATCAGGCCCTGGTCGCCGGCGCCCAGCTCGCCGCCTCCGCGCTCCACGCCCCGGTTGATGTCCAGGCTCTGGGCGTTCAGGACCAGGCGCAGCTCGTGGTGGTCCGGATCGAACCCGGAGTCCGCGGTGTAGCCGATGCGGGCCAGCACGTCCC
>Ga0316217_10004496_pt1 | contig 15015 bp, 14 predicted proteins | sample 1anoAmetaG_FD_203633 | JGI IMG/M metagenome (GOLD analysis project Ga0316217, IMG submission 203633) | Freshwater microbial communities from Trout Bog Lake, Wisconsin, USA - 1anoA | ecosystem: Environmental > Aquatic > Freshwater > Lake > Hypolimnion/Profundal zone | place: USA: Wisconsin... | reverse complement strand
GTGCGATGATTTCATCGGTGTTGCTGAACGGAAAGGGGATTTTTGCGACAATAATGCGCGCGCGGGAACGTTCCGCCACAAAAGCAAAATAAACCGTGGAGGTCCTCACACGCCACTTAAAACAAGACGTAAACCAGCCAAATCCAGCGGCTGCCGGATGAAGGAATTAGAATTTTTGGACAATACGCCATCGGGGCTTGTGTTTTGGTTTGGCGGGGTTCAAATTCGGGCGTTCGCAAGATGAATATGAAAGTTGTTCACGCTTGGCCATTAACGTTTTGTGTGCTCTTCGCGCTGGCTGCCGCGGCGGCGGATGGTCCATACAATGAAGCTGCCGATGCCAAACTCGAAATCAAACGGGCGTTGACGCAAGCCGCCCCGGCCAACACCCCGGTCATTGTGGTCTTTGGGGCCAATTGGTGCGGCGACTGCAAAATGTTAGACTCGGCGATGCAGCACGGGGCGAGCGCACCACTCCTGTCGCGAGACTTCAAGATTGTCAAAGTCAACGTTGGGCGGTTTGACACGAACCTTGATGTTGTCAAGTTGTACGGCGTGCCATTGGACAAGGGCATTCCTGCCGTGGTGATCCTTTCCCCCAAGAATGAGGTTTTATATGTCACGAAGGACGGTGAACTTGCCAATGCGCGCAAGCTGGGCGACGACGGAATTTATGACTTCTTTAAGCGGGTGACGGCAGCGGCGCCGGCCAAGAAATGAAACAACCGCTAAACGGCAGGCGTCGACTTGTCAAGGACGATTCAACACAAGCGCAGCGCAGCAGCGCAGGAATCGGTAATTCCAGTTGTATGATGTGGCTGCTGACATCGGTGAAACGAACAATGTGCAAGCCGAGCATCCGGAGATTGTCGCGCAGCTTACCAAACTGCTGGAAAAGTATGTCTGCGATGGCCGCAGCACCCCGGGCCTTCTGCAGACAAACGACAGGCCGGTGGACATTTGGAAAAAGCAACACAATGCGCCAAAAAAGCAAGCCCGGTGAACCAGTGGCTGACTAGCGGGAATCCACTTGTGACCACCTTGCGGTCGGCGTTACTTTGAAAGCATGCAAACGAAACCATGATTACCCGGCGCAATTTCATCAAGACCGGAAGTTCATTACTGGCAGGTGCCGTTTGTCGGCCTCGACTTTCTTTTGGCGCTGACGCGACTGCCAACACACGCCTCATATTGCCTTCACCGCCTCAAATCGCCTGGCAGGATTGTGAAATCGGGCTGCTCTACAGCTTCGACCTAGCGATTGCCGCCGGAGATACGACCGCCAACAATGCCGCGCGCAAGCGGTGGGATCCCAACCTTTACCAACCGCGAAAGCTCGATACAGATCAATGGATGGAAGCCGCGAAAGCCTGTGGCGCAGGCTATGCCCTTTTCACAGCCACTCACTTCAACGGCTTTATGCAGTGGCAGAGCGACCTTTATCCTTACGGACTCAAGCAGACCAGTTGGCGCGATGGCAAGTGCGATGTCGTCGCCGCTTTTGTCGCCTCGTGCCACAAGTACGGCATCAAGCCCGGCCTCTACTTCAGTGTTAACCGCAATGTCTATCAACAGGTCTGGGATCATTATGCTGACTGGGGCAAGGGTCGCGGCGGTGTGGCGCAGGATAAATTCAACCGCATCGCCGAAAGGCAAATGGCGGAACTTTGTTCCCGGTATGGCCCGCTGCTGGAAATATGGTTTGATGCCGGCACCAAAACACCTGCCGAAGGCGGACCGGACATGTTGCCGATTTTTGAGGAATATCAACCGGACGCGGTGTTTTATTCCAGCACGGAGCGTTCCGATCACCGGTGGATCGGCAACGAGGCGGGCCAGGCTGGCGATCCGTGCTGGGCCACAATGCCCGGAGGACCAAGCGCGATTTCGCACAATGCGCCTGGCTGGAAAAAGTTCCTCAGCAACGGCGATCCAGATGGCGCAGTATGGTCGCCTGGCATGGTGGACGTGCCGTTGCGCGGTGTGAAACCAACTCACAATTGGTTTTGGGCGCCCAATGAGGATGAATGTGCGCAGTCGGTGGATCGGTTGATCGAGATGTATCTCAACTCCGTCGGCCGCAACTGTAATCTTGTCATCGGCGAAGTGATCACTCCAGACGGCCTTGTGCCAGACTCCGACATAAAACGATTCGGCGAATTCGGCCGGGAACTGAAACGCCGCTGGGGCAAGCCGGTCGCAGAAACCACTGGCACTGGTGTGATTGTCGAATTGAAAATGCCCGCGCCTTCGCGCATCGAGAATGTCGTTGTCATGGAAGACACTGCATTTGGCGAACGCGTTCAAAACTTCACGCTGACCGGCAAACTGCCCGCTGGCGACTGGCAGGAACTGGCGCGCGGGCAGTCCATCGGCCACAAACGCATCGAGGCGTTTCCCTCCCTCGGAGTGACTGCCGTGCGATTGCAAGTGGACAAATGCAAAGCCGAGCCACGGCTGCGCAAACTTGCCGCCTACGCCAGCGGATGAGGAGTTTCAGACAATTCTTTAGCCTGACAGTTTTGCCGCTCACAGTGTTGGCGGCGGCGGCGAGTGCCTTCCTTTTCGGTTGGCTTCGCTCATGCGCAAAAACAATTTCCGTCGCACCTGCCACGATTCGAGGGTGACGACCACCAGCAAAGTCAGAACCGCTTTCCATTGATATCTGGCCGCTCGCAGGCTTCGGTCAGACCCTTCGGTGTGGACCGGGAATGATCAGGCTCATGTTCTCATGAGGAGGCCGTTAATGTGGTAATCCGCTGGAGCACGCTTGAGCCAGATAGGCCGCAATTTCGTCCGCGCCTTCGACAAAGTAACGGCCGTTTGCCTGGCGCATGTTGACGTTTGAAGGCAGACTTCGAGGCGCGGTTCGCAAAATGAGCACGGGACAGCTTTGGTATTCCTCTCCCAAAAGCTCAACCAGGGCCAGACGGGGCCGCTGAAAATCGACCACACAAACCTCCAGGTCTTGCTTGAGCGCCGGATAATAATCCAGCAGACCGATCATCTGCGCGCAGCCGGGACAGAAGAACGGACCTTTTCCTTGATCCAGAAAATTCGGTCTTATCAAATATAACTGATGGCGGTTCATACGATTTACGAGGTCGAGATGTTGAGAGATTTTTTCATTTCAGAGGTTTGTTGCATCAAATCTTTCAATGAATAACCATCCAATACCGCGAAGAACGCCGCGGCCGCCTCGTCCAGCACGCCTCGGAGACGACAGGCTGGAAAGATCCGGCACAGCCGGTTGCTTCGGTCTTTGCAAGAGATCACCGTTTCCTTCGCCTCGGTCAGTCGTACAATTTTTCCCAGCATGATTTTGTCAGCGGGCAAAGCCAAAGTGAAGCCGCCGCCTATGCCGCGCCGGGTCGCAAGGTGGCCGCTCTTGCTGAGGCCGTGGACCACCTTGACAAGATGATTGCGGGAAATGCCGAAGGCGCGAGCCACCTCATCAATGGTGACACGATCCGGCGCGCGCAACGCGGCGTGCATCAGCACGCGCAACGAATAATCGGAAAAGACGCTGAATTGCATTCCGACGGATCATCCGACAAAACTCAGCGAATTTCAAGTAAAAATGTATTTGGGATATATCTTTGGTGCTTTATACTATCAGCCTGTGGAGCAAGCGAACCAACAGCAATGTCTTTATGAGCGGATCGGCGGTCGGGATGGATTGGCGTTCCTGTTGCGGCATTTTTACGCCGATGTCCGGCAACATGCGTTGCTTGGCCCAATTTTCAACCGAAAAATTGATGATTGGCCGGGGCACCTTCAAAAAATCGGCTCATTTTGGGCGCGGCTGACGGGCGGGCCTTCGGGGTATTCCGGCCAAATGCCTGCGAAGCATCTGCGCCTGGGCATTGACGGCCAACATTTTAGTGCCTGGTTGCAATTATGGGATTTCAATTGTTGCCGTCACCTCCCCCAAACAGAGGCGGAGGAAATGATTTGCCTGGCTCATGATATTGGCAAGCGACTGAAGAACATGGTTCTGGAGGAATCATTGGTGGACAGCCTGGCTTGATTCTTGAAACGGCTCCATTGCGAAAAAGTGTTTCCCAGACATGGAAATGAAACTGACAAAGAAAGGCACAAAACATGGCATTACGATTAGGCGATGAAGCCCGCAACTTTTCAGCCCCCACAACCGAAGGCCGAATTGATTTCCATCAATGGCTGGGCAATTCCTGGGGCGTGCTTTTTTCACACCCGGCGGATTACACTCCGGTTTGCACCACTGAACTGGGGGCGGTGGCGAAGCTGAAGGGGGTACGTAAAATGAAACCATATCTGCGCTACACGCCGCAACCAAATGCTTGAATTGAAAAACAACGAAGTTGAATCTATTCCAAGACGGCGACCGCAATCGTGTCTTGAACGTGGTCAAACCGGATTTCAAAATGGAAATTTTGCTCGAAACCAGAACTTTTAGCGATTTAGAAATCAACCGCAACCTGACACCGGAGCAGAAAATTGACCTCTTGCGGCAGATGTTTCGTATCCGGCGTTTTGAACAGGCGGCGCTCAGGCAGTATCAGACCGGCGGCCAGATGGGCGGTTTTCTCCATCATTATATCGGTCAGGAATCAGTCGCCGTCGGCACGATCTCGCTTTGCGGGGTCAATGATCACGTCATTGCCGGTTATCTCAGTCACGGCAATGCCCTGGCAGTTGGCATGTCCATGAACGAATGCATGCCGGCGCGCTGCCGCTCGGCTGAGGTCAATGTGCGGTGCGAGGCGCGGCTCGGCACGCAGACCAAACTTTCCACGCCGCCGAGACTCAACGCGGGCATGATGATGCGAAGCCTGCGCAACAAGCGGTCGACCTGATCCGATTGGCGCAGTTCGAACGAGAGCATGCCGCTGAACCCACGCATCTAGCGCGGCGCGAGGCCATGGTCGGGATGTCTGGGTACCCGCGTGAATGCAAAGGGTTGTGAATCCGTGGTGATGCGGGTTAATGTTCATTTACCACGACACTTATTATTTGAAAGGAGGGGGCGATTTTGCGGCTTGGTCAATTCTCTGCGCCCGCTGTGAAAAATAAACCAGATAGCTTGAACCCGCAAGCCCGATGGGCGCCAATAAGGCGACCAGCACCATCCAATCGCGCGTTTCCTGGTGGCGGAACATCTCCGCCCCGAGAAACAGGACGGCCAGCAGCAACAGGGCCAGCGAAAAACCGCGATGGAAGCGGCTCAATTCCGATTGCAGCCAAGCGTCCAACCGACTTTCCAAGACCCGGCCATCATTGGAATCGGTGCAGTCATGCTTGCAGTGGCAGGCATTGCACTTGTGGGCCGGGGCACGATACAGGGCAATCTTGCGCTCGAAATCCGTCTGCTCGCGGGTCAGGTGATGGCCGGTTGGACATTGCCACACGTCCAGCTTCTGCTTGTAAACGAAACCGGAGTTGCGGAAATGTTCCGAGCGACGATGCGAATGGCGCGCAACCAATTCCAGAATCATCGCGACGCCCACCAGCAGCAGTGCGTAGGCGCCGGCCAGAATCACTTCAAGATGCACGCCGTGAATCATTCGCCTCCGAATTTTTGCTTTTCCTGGATTTCCGTGAACAAAACCCCATCCGGCGCTTCGCGCGGCGTTTGTTTTTTGAGGCGGCTCACGCCAAGCCAGCAGAGGTAAAGCACCGGCAGCGTGCCGCCCACGATGAACAGCGCGTCGCCCGGCAGACGCATCCATTCCAACAGGGAGAGGGTGTGGCCGGAAATGAATTTCAACGAACGTGCGTCAAAATAGCTCACATTCAGCGAGTGATATAGTTGAATCAACCCGAGCGGAAATAGCGTGGCAAACACCATCCAAGCCAGGCCCAGATTCAGCGACCAGAAACTGATCTTGGCCGCGCGATCGCTCCACAGTTTTTCGGGGACAAGGTACCGCAGGCAGAAGAGCGCCAGCCCGACCGCCAGCATGCCGTAAACGCCCATCATTGCGGCGTGGGCATGATTGGCCGTCAGCGCGGTGCCGATTTCGTAATAGGAAACAATCGGCAGATTGATGAGAAAACCGAAGACGCCCGCACCGAGAAAATTCCAGAAACCGACGGCGGCCAAAAACATCACTGACCAGAAATGCGGAAACGGTGTGCGGGTCTGCGAGCTCTGTTGCGCCCCGAGCTGGAGAAAGCTCCAGGCCTCGACCGTGAGAAACGTCAGCGGAATCACTTCCGCCGCGGAAAAGAACGCCCCCAGCGCCATGTGTACGGCTGGTTCGCCGGAAAAATACAGATGATGCATCGTGCCAATGACCCCGCCTGCCGAGTACAATACCACATCCAGATAAATCAAGCGCAAGGCCACTCGCGGATGCACCACCCCCAGCAGCACGAAAATATAAGCGACCATCACCGTCGTGAACAATTCGAGAAAGTCCTCCACCCACAAATGCACGACCCAGAACCGCCAGAAATCGGTGGTGGTGAACGTCGAGTCCGTCCGCACGAGAAGTCCAACGGCGTAAAACGCGGGAATGGAAAGCGCGGCGAAGAAAAACAGCCACGGCATATTGCCTGCGCGCTCGGCCTGCAATTTGTTGCGCAATCCACGCCAGAGAATCACGACCCAGAAGAACAAACCCACCGTCAGTAGAATTTGCCAGAAACGGCCCAGATCGAGAAAGGTGAAGCCCTGATGGCCGAACCACGACCAGCCTCTCTGAATCCAACCGAAGACGCCCGCATATTCGCCCGCCAGGCTGCCAAACACGACCACCGCCAACGCGCCCAGCAAAAGATAGGAAAGCACGCCCTGGCCGCGCGGCTCACGGCCCGTGATCATCGGCACGAGGAAAATGCCCGCTGCCAGAAACGAGGTGGCGACCCAGAAAATCGCCAGTTGCAAGTGCCAGGTGCGGGTGATATTGAACGGCAGCACACGCGCCAGATCAAAGCCGAAAAAGTTGGAAAGTTCTGCGCGGTAGTGTTCCCCGGCGCCCCCTAAAAGTGTCTGCATCAGAAACAGCACCGCCATGACCAGGAAAAACCAGGCACACGAGCGCTGTGCCGGCGTAAGCATCACTTCATCTGGCGGGCGGAACGAAATGCGCTGCTCCTCGCGGCCGTGCCAGCCAAGAAAGTTCCATCGGCCAAAGGCGGCCAGCAACAGGCCGATGCCGCCAAGCAGCGCGATCAAGGAAAGCACACTCCAGAGCATGGTGTCGGCCGAGGCAAAATTGCCGACGAGCGATTCGGGCGGCCAGTTGTTCGTATAGGAATAATTTTTATGGGGCCGCAAAGCTGAGCCCGCCCAGGCCGACCAACTGAAGAAAGCGGTAAGCTGTCGGATTTGTTCCGGGCCGGTGATCGCATTGGGCCGCAGCCCGTATTTCGTCGTGGGTGTCCCGAAATAATCCGCGTAGTAGGCGGTCATTTTCTCGAAGGCATCGGCCTGTGCTGCGCTGATGGTCAAAACCCCCGTCGCCGCGTCGTACCGGTTGGTTTTAAAATCGCTGATCGTCCGCTGCCGCGCCGCGTCGGAAGCGGAACCACCGTAGTAAGTGATGGTCAGTTCGGCGGCGCGATGCAAATAATCCGCCGTGTAATCGGGCCCCAGCCAGGCGCCGTGACCGAAAATGGAGCCGTATTCCATCAATCCGTTTTTAAGGAAAATCTCCTGGCCGGCGATGATGTCCTGGCCGGTGAACAAGATCTTCCCGCCCGCATCCACCACTTGGGAGGGGATCGGCGGCTCGTCGGTATAAGTGTAATAGGCGAGCAGGCCCATCACAAAAAAGCCAAAGAGCATGACCAAGGCTACGGCTTGGATCCACCCTTTGGAGATCAATAACGGCTGGTTTGACGATTCATTCATATCCACCTTTCGTGTTGCGTGTTGGGTCTAGTGTATCTTACTGCGATATAGTTGTCAAAGCTCCAAAGCAGGAACCGGAACGATTAGCCCGCGTTCGCCAATTCAGTTTACCGGCGGGGCGATGGTTTCACTGGCAAAAGTCAGGCCGGTGACGAAACAAACGCTTCCGATTAGCGTAAAGGTACCAGACAATCAAAACCTTGCATGCCAGCACCGCCATCAAACCGAGTTTGGGATGGTCCAAAAGTTCGAGCCGCGGATGATTTGACTCGGGGCGCCGGATCAGTTCAAAAATCTCAATCGGAATGAAAAATGCTGTTTCGCCAACCGTCAGCCAGGCGGCCCACGACGCGCGAAACATCAGCCCGAATCCTTCGACCAGCGAAAATGAGCTGTAGAGCAAGGTGCCGGTGGCCATCCAGCGCATATATGAGCAATGGAGCCAGCACGCCGCCGGAAGTTCCCGAGCCCAAAGCGATGGCCCACACGAGCGCCTTCGCCACCAGCAAACCAATGACGGCTGCCCCCACAAGTTCGCCCCGCAACAAGTTGTGAATCGTGTCGTAACCGACGCCGAGCACGCTTGGTTCAATGAGTCCCCCGACCCCCACGAACGCCGCGCCTATGGCCGGCCACCACATCCAGTGGATGGGCAGCTTCTGGAAGAGGTCTTCAACGCCATAAACCAGCCTCGTCAGCAAACCGGAACCAAAACCGGCCAAAATTCCGATGCCGGCGGCAAAAACCAATTCCGTTCCCGACGCGGGCGCATGGGCAAAGACCGGAAAGATGGGTCCGGCGCCAAGCAATGGCACACGCAATACGGACGCAACAATCGAGGCGACCGCCACGGGAATGAAACTGCGGGGTTTCCATTCGAACAAGAGAAGTTCCACCGCCAACAACACGGCCGCGACGGGCGTGGCGAACACAGCGGACATGCCAGCCGCCGCCCCGGCGACCAGCAGAGTTTTACGCTCCGCTGCGCTTAAATGGAATTGCTGTGCAAAGATCAAGCCAAACGCACCGCCGGTCATGATGATTGGCCCTTCCGCGCCAAAGGGTCCGCCAGTGCCGATGGAGATGGCCGAAGAGAGCGGCTTGAGAATTGCCACCTTGGGTGAAATCCGGCTCCGGCCCAACAGAATGGCTTCCAGCGCTTCCGGAACGCCATGCCCCCTAATTTTGTCTGAACCAAACCGGGCCATTAAGCCGAGGATGAGAGCGCCAACCACCGGAACCAGCACCACTCCGCAGCCCAAGTGAATTCCCTGCGGAACGCCGGTGGCGGCGGACAGGCGATGATAGAAGGCAAAGTTGGTGATGGCGGCAATCAGCCACATCAAAATAGCGGCGACCAAAGCGCTCACCGCCCCGACCGGCAGCGACAGTGCGGAAAGCAGCAACACCCGGCCGTTGGTGCTGAAATCCGCAAGTTCGTCAGCCGGAGCTGGTTGAGATTCGGCGACGGCGGAGGACACGCATTCAGTTTGCATTTATCGGGAGCGCATTATTCATCGCAGTGCGATACTGTCAAATAAATGATGGCTTCAAAAACCAAGTCCGTGTTAAATATGTCACCGATGCCACGGCCCAAACAACTCAGCAAGAACCAGTATGAAGCACTGGCTGCGTTTCGTTATGCGCTGCGAAAATTCCTCCGCTTCAGCGAATCAGCCGCGCAAGCCGCCGGCATCACGCCCCAACAGCATCAGGCGCTGCTGGCCATCAAGGGGTTTCCCGGACGTGACCAGGTCACCGTGGGCGAGCTGGCGGAACGATTACAGCTTCGCCATCACAGCGTTGTCGGTTTGATTGACCGGCTCGTCCTGGAAAAATTGGTGGCCCGAACTCCGTCACAAACCGACCGGCGGCAGGTGCTGGTTGAACTCACAAGAGGCGGCGAAGAGACGCTCGAAAAACTTTCTGCGTTGCACGGCAAACAGCTCCAGCGCATTGGCCCCGAACTCAGTCGCTTGCTCGAACGGTTCACGGGGGCGGAGGAAAAATAAATCCAAGGTGGTGTTGGCCGGTGAATTCGCATCCTGCCGGTTCGGAGTCTTACCGTCCTGAAAAGAACCGCTGTGCTCCCTCGGAAATCAAAGCCACCGCGTCCCCGTTGGATACCCGGTCGGTATTGATCGCCAGGTCGTACAGCAACTCGTTATCGAGGCGGGCATGGAAATGCGCCCTCAGAAATTTTTTGCGTCGCTGATCCTCGGACCTGACGAATTTGGACGCAACCTCCGGTGTCAGTTTTTCGAGCTTTTGCACGCGTTCGATCCGCTGGGCCAAGGAACCGGTCAACCGCACATGAAACACATTCGTCAGTTTTGCCGTCACGACCGTCGCCCCGTGACCCACCAGAATCGCATGACCTTCCTTGGCCAGGCGCAAGGTGGTATCAACGACTTGCGGCACCAGCACCCAGGAAGGGGGCTGGAGGTCGAGCACATCGTAAATCAATTCATGGACGAAGAACGGCTTTTCCTCGCTAATTTTGTCAGCCAAACGCCTCGGCCAACGACTTTCCTCCAAGGCCGTTTCGATTAATTGGTGATTGTAAACGGCCCAAGCATGGTCCCCCGAGAATTTTGCCTTCTGAAGCGACAGGGCCAACTGCCCGGCGATTTCCGGGGCTCCGGCTCCGGTTTGATGGGAAATGGTGATGGCGGGGTTCAGCCGGCGCGGACGTCCAGAAGTTAACGGTTCTTGCCGGTCCTGGCATTGGCTGACGAAGTAGGCTCCAGATTTATCCAGTGGATATTGAATAGTCATAAGTTTGATGTTTCATTAATCTGCCACCAGCAATATATATCGTAGGGCGATATAGTCAACCGAACCTTGCGGCGGCCCTGCCACACTTGGGCGCGTTCGTTGTCGCTGAAAGGGATGCCCACGCACTGATTTCGGGAGCGTGCAGGTTGATGGTTGTCCGCATCACTGGAGGACTCTTACTTTGGTCCAACCGCGACCGCATAATTTCTGCCTTCCCAGCGCTGAGCTTCTCTCCAGAAGAACGTGAACTCGATCACCGAACCATCCGGCATGGTTTTGGTCGGAAAATCTGCAAACCATAAATCGAGGGATTTGATGCCGGCGCTGTCCGATGTCCTGGTGGTCTTCCAATGATCATCTGACCATACCACCGTCGCCTCGGTCGCAAGGATAAGGCGCAAGATTTTCCCGGGCGGCAACTGGCGGAGCGGATGGCGCACGGTCCAAATTTCGTGCCGGCTCTCGACTGGAGCGGCGACGTAGCGTTGGAACGCCGGTTCGATTCGATCAAAACAAACACCGTCGCGGGCGCTGCGCACGAGGGAAATATATTCAGCATGAGACCAGCACAGCGGCATGGCGGCGCCCGTTGGTCGTCCGCGTTGCATGCCGCCATTCGGCAAATCATCGACATCCCAGAGTTGTTCGGACAACAGCCCGCCCGCGTTGGCGAATTCTTCCAAGGCCCTAATAAACGGCAGTGGGTCACGTCCGGCGGCTAGTTCGTAATGACCGCGCTCACCGGTTAAAATCGGCCACACACGCCCGACGCCGGTTCCGTTGAAGGCGCGGCCGTCTTCCTTTTGTCCGTAGCCATCGTGATTGTAACGCCGCCAGCCAGGACCTTGCGGCAGGTCACGCTTAAGCACCCGATCAATGACCTTGACCGAATTACGCACGATGGGATCGTGCGCATCGCGTATTCCCAGCCGGACCAGTTGAAGGAAATCGCCGCCGACAATGTTCCGCGCCGGATGCATCCCTCCGCCGTTGCTGACTTGAATCATGGTGGTATTCGGATCGGCGTGAGGGTCGGGCATCCGCGGATCGGTTGGATTGATGCGGAGGTAGTGATGCGAAAAACCTTCCACCAAATCGCCGCGCGTGGTGACGGTCCATTCCTCGAGGTGTGCCACCAGCCAGTCGGCATAGGCAAGAATGAAATTCGCCGCGGCCGTGTGGGATTTGCGATTAGCAAATTCCGCGGCGCAAACCAGGCCGACAATGACCGTGGCTAGCGTCGAAGGCGAGTAACCGGCGTTTTCTTCCCAGCGTTCCTGCGCGGTCACCGGTCCTTGGCGGATGAGGCAGGCGGCAGCCCGCAAAATCATGACGCACGGGTCGAACAGTCCCAGACCAACACCTTCGCGTTGCAAACGCCAAGCCAACAGGATGGGAGCGGCAATTTCATCCAGTTGCAGACCCGACCAATACGCGGCGCCGTTGATCCAGCTATTCTGTGGAAAGCTGCCATCAGCGTGTTGGATGGCCGCCAGCCACATCAAAGCGCGCCGCGGTGTGCCGCTCTGGCCAGATGCCAGCAAAGCAGTCGCGCTCTGCACCAAATCACGCGTCCAGACCAGATGGTAACCTCCCAAATCGTGGTCATCTTTGGCTTCGCCCCACGGAATGCTCATAGAAGCCACCATGGCCCCTTCAAAAGTCTTGTCTTCGTGTGCCAGCAGCACACAGCGGCTCAACCGATAGAGGTGGCCACTGTCAGCGGTCTGTGCGGCAAAATCAAATTTGGGATTGACCACCGTGCGCTGCCACTGGCGGACATAATTTTCGCGCTGCCCCTCAATTGGATCGGCCAGCGATTGCAGGAGCTTCGCCCCCGTGCTTTGGCAACTTCCGCCCAAGGCGATCCCGATGGTGAATTCATGCCGGTGCTGGAGATCTATTTCGCCGGTCAAGGCAATGTTCCCATTTTCGGCGGTGCCAAATTCCCAGTCCATTTTGAAGTTGTCCATCAAGTCCCGCCAGCCATCGCTGGCGCCGACATAACCGACGGAACGGCGGGAAAAGCCCGCACTGCATCCCATCACCAGGTGCGTGTCGCCGCGTTCGGCCCGGAGGAGTTTGAGCCCGCTGATTTCAGAACACCAGCCCGAGTTGCCCGCGCCGTGACGGGCAAGGTGCGGAGCGAGCAGTGCGTAGAGTTTCAATTTGCCGCGCAACGATTTATCGAGCACTTCGAGTTTGGCATGCACCAGCAGCACCGACCGGTGCGGATCAGTGAGCACCAGTTTGACCAAACGGTAACGACCGTTGCGTTCCGAATTGGTGAGGCGATAAAAGGGGCAGTCGCGCTCCGGGTATTCAAGCTGATGCTCCAGATCGCGTTTCTCCTCGTGACAAAAGGTTTCGCCGTCGCTGATGAGAAATTGAAAATCGCGGGTGTTGGGTTGATCCACATGCGGATAATAAATTTCGTTCACGATGCCGTGGCTCAAGGTAAACCAAAGTCGGCAACTCGTATGATAGGCGGTGCCCAGACCTTCTTTGGCGCTGGAGGTCCAACGGGGCTCAATGCCAGGTGCGCCAAAGGCCAAAGAGTTTTCAGACATATTCATTTGCGGGGATTTTGACTTCGGGATTTGGCCCACACGCGCAGGCCGCCACGAAAGGCGAGGTCGTTGTCGCCGATCCTGCTGGCGGAAGGAAGTTTTTTGAGCAATCTGGCATTGCCACCGCCAAGCACGACATAATCAGCCTCCAATGCAGTCTTGAGCTGCTTGACGACATCATTGACATGACGTCGCCATTTCATTTTTCCGAGCCGCTTGAGTCCCGTCAACCCCACATAAGCCTCGTAAGTGCGGCCTTTTTTGTATGGCAGATGTGCCAGTTCCATTGGTTCGAGCACGCCGTCAACCACCATGGCCGAACCCAGGCCGGTGCCCAAACCCAGGAAGAGCATCCGTTTCCCTTGATAACTTCCCAAAGCTTGCATTGCCGCGTCATTGATGATTTTTACCGGGCAACCGAACGCTTTCTTGAAATCAAATCTCACCCAGCCGGGTCCGAGGTTGTGCGGTTCACCGACAATGTGTCCGTGAAGCACGAGCCCCGGATAACCGATCGTGATGACATCATATGCCCAATCAGCGATCAGCTTCTGAACCGCTGCAACCATTTGTTTGGCGGTCATTTTCGAGCCAGATGGAATTTTTTGGTGTTGTTTTTGACCTGTGGCGCGCACTTTTACATGCGTGCCGCCAACGTCTATGACTAGTATTTTCATGCCGTGAGATGGTTCGATTTTGGCCCCATCACAAATCCCCCCCCTTTTTCCGACCCTGTGCCACCAATTCGGTCGGCGGCGGCCAACTATGACCTTGAGACAATAGCCGCTGAACATCTTCCGGCCCCCAAGTGCCGGCGGCGTAATTGGGAAAATCACTCGGCAAAGCGGCCTGCCACGCTTCCAGCACCGGCATCACCAACTGCCAGGCGGCTTCCACCTGATCGGCGCGCATAAAGAGCGTGGCGTCGCCTTTCATGACATCCCACAGCAGCGTCTCATAGGCGTCGGGCGAAGGTGCGGCGAAACTCTCGTGATAACTGAACCGCATGTCCACGGGCCGCAGTTGCATCTTTGGCCCCGGATATTTGGCCTGAAAGCCCAGCACTATGCCTTCGACAGGCTGGATTGACAGGATCAGCCGGGACGCCTGCCAGCCGAGAGAAGCTTCGGGCGGAAAGGACTGATGCGGCACCGCGCGAAATTGGATGGAAATTTCCGACGCCTGCCGGGGCAGGCATTTGCCTGTGCGCAGGTAAAACGGCACATCCTGCCAGCGCCAGTTGTCTATAAACAACTTCAACGCGACAAAGGTTTCAGTCTGGGAATCGTGCGCCACACCTTCCTCCTCCCGATAGCCGGGCACCTTTTTGCCGTCGGCGCGGCCGGGGCCATACTGTCCGCGCACGGCGCATTGGGGAACCGCATCGCGGTGAATCGGACGGGCGGCGTGCAACACGTCCACCTTTTTGTTGCGTATTTCGTCGGCTTGGAAGGAGACCATCGGCTCCATGGCTACAAGGCAGAGCAATTGCATCAGGTGGTTCTGCACCATGTCGCGCAAGGCTCCGGCGTGGTCGTAATAACCGCCGCGGTGCTCGACGCCCACTGTTTCCGCGACGGTGATGGTCACATAGTCAATGTAGCGGCGGTTCCAGAGCGGCTCGAACAGCGGATTGGCAAAACGAAAGGCCAGAATGTTCTGCACTGTTTCCTTGCCGAGATAGTGATCAATCCGGAAGGTTTGGGATTCGTCAAAGCTGGCGGCGAGAATGGCGTTCAAAGCGCGCGCCGACTCCAAGTCGTAGCCGATCGGCTTCTCGATCACGATCCGCGACCATTCGCGATCGCGCGCCAATCCGGCCTGGCC